>Ga0105359_10004098_pt1 | contig 11718 bp, 15 predicted proteins | sample GOMGulsemesocosm_6_FD_83659 | JGI IMG/M metagenome (GOLD analysis project Ga0105359, IMG submission 83659) | Methane-oxidizing microbial communities from mesocosms in the Gulf of Mexico - GOM8C Gulf of Mexico | ecosystem: Environmental > Aquatic > Marine > Cold seeps | place: Gulf of Mexico... | reverse complement strand
GTAAGCTTCAGACATACTTTTACTCGATATAAGATAGACTGCAATGAGCAACTGGCTGGATGAAATCAAATGGGATAGCGATGGCTTAGTCCCTGCAATTGCCCAAGACTATCAATCAGGCCGGATTTTAATGATGGCTTGGATGAACCGCGAAGCGCTAACCCTGACGATCAAAGAAAATCGTGCCATATATTATTCCCGCTCACGCCAGCAATTATGGCGTAAAGGTGAATCTTCTGGTCATGTACAGCAGTTACATGAAGCGCGTTTAGATTGTGATGCCGATGTGATCGTTCTACAGGTCGAGCAAATTGGTGGCATTGCCTGCCATACTGGACGTGAAAGCTGCTTCTATCGAGTGCATAATGGTGATACAGATCAAGGTGAATGGCAATCTGTAGACCCAGTGCTCAAAGATCCTAAAGATATTTACTAAATTGCAATAAAATGAGCTTATTATGAGCGACCCAGTCGATAACCCATCAGTTTTCCAGACTCTAGGGGATATCCTAGAGGAACGTAAAAATGCTGCAGCGGATAGTTCCTATGTAGCCAGCCTTTACCATAAAGGCCTAAACAAGATTTTAGAAAAAGTCGGTGAAGAAGCGACTGAGACCATTATCGCGGCCAAAGATGCTGAGCATAGTGGTGATAATTCTGACGCTATCTACGAAACCGCAGATTTATGGTTTCATAGCTTAGTTGCGTTGGCTAAACTCGGGGAGCGCCCTGAAGCTGTGGTAAAAGAACTAGAACGCCGTTTTGGGCTTTCTGGCTTAGAAGAAAAAGCGTCTCGCCAGCCAAAATAAGGCCGAGAGTCAGTGACTAAGGAATGAGAACATGAGTGATTGTTTGTTTTGCAAGATAGTAGCAAAAGACATTCCTTCGGAGAAAGTCTACGAGGATGATGACTTCTATGCCTTTCGTGATATTAATCCTAAGGCCGATACTCATCTTCTACTGATTCCGAAGAAACACATAGTAAATTTAGATGATTTACAGCCAGAAGACGAAGCATTGATGGGGCGACTAATGCTCACTGTGCCTAAGCTGGCAAAACAGGAAAACCTTGAAGGCTACCGTACGATTTCTAATACGGGCGCAAAAGGCGGACAAGAAGTTTTCCACATGCATTTTCATATTCTAGGTGGCCCTAAGCTTCCTGGTTTTTAAACAATTTAAAATAAATAGAGGTAAGTATCATGTTAGGTGGTATTAGTATTTGGCAGTTATTGATCGTATTCGTTATCGTAATTTTAGTCTTCGGAACTAAAAAATTACGTAATCTCGGCGGCGATCTTGGTGGTGCAGTTAAAGGCTTTAAAAATGCCATTAATGACGACCCAAAGAAAGATGAGAAGAATGCTGATGCTCAGCAATCAATTGCCCATGAAGAAAAAGATGCGACTTTTGACTCAGCTTCTGAAAAGACTGACGCTGAAAAGCAAAAAGACCAAGAAAAGAAATAATTCGGAGCACATTAAGTGTTTGATATTGGTTTTTTAGAATTAATGGTTGTAGGCATTTTAGGACTGCTAATATTGGGTCCTGAACGCCTGCCTAAAGCTGCGCGTACCGTCGGTTTATTTATCGGTAAAATTCGCCGCACCATGAGTAATATCCAAGATGACTTGGAGCGCCAAGTGCGCACTGACGAATTAAAAGATAAGCTCAAAGATCCTTATGCAACGTTTCTTGATGAAGAAGAACGCGCAACAAAAGATGACGTCATCAAAGATGCTTTAGCAACAGAAGCCGCAATGAAAGCTAGCGTTAATAAAGATACAGTCAATAAAGATCTCGTCGATAAAGACAGCCCGGCAAATTAAGAAATAAGACTTAACTACAATGACCCAAAATCAAGACCAATCCACGTCGAGCGCAGAACAGCCTCTGATGACGCATCTCATAGAGCTGCGAAATCGATTGCTCAAAATTGTATTATTGGTGCTGTTGATCTTTTTAGGCCTGTTCTATTTTGCCAATGATCTTTATTTGATCTTGGTAGAACCCTTATCATCCATTTTGCCAGCCGATGGCGCTATGGTAGCAACAGGCGTCGCATCCCCCTTCTTAGTCCCGTTCAAGCTTACTATCGTATTAGCCATCTTTTTATCGGTACCCTTTATCTTGCATCAGATCTGGTCGTTCATCGCACCCGGCCTGTATCAGCATGAAAAGAAGTTCGCGATTCCACTACTACTTTCCAGCATTGTTCTATTTTATGCAGGCATCACCTTTGCCTATTACGTGGTATTGCCCCTAGCATTTGCTTTCTTTACCTCAGTCGGTCCTGAAGGCGTTACCTTGATGCCCGATATCGACAATATTTTGAACTTCATATTGAAAATGTTTTTTGCCTTCGGCATCGCTTTTGAAATTCCAATAGCCACCTTTTTACTGGTTTTAATGGGTGTTACTACCGTAGAAAGCTTAACCTCCAAACGTCCTTATGTATTTTTAGGCTGCTTTGTCGTTGGTATGTTTGTAACACCGCCCGACGTAATTTCGCAGACGATCCTAGCGGTTCCTATGTGGCTATTATTTGAGGTTGGAGTGATCTTTGCCCGCTTTATTAAACGTCCAATAAATGCAGATGAAGAAACGCAAGAGAACAGCATCGGCTAAGCTAGTATTAGAGACAACCAATACCGATAAGGGGAGAGCCATGAAAATCAACACCAGTCCCCTTAAAAGCAGTCCTATTATTAATAGCCCCTTTATTAAGCTATTAAAACTAGCCCTCCTTACCCTTCCGATAAGCTTCAGCTCAAATACCTTCGCCCTCAACTCTGATAATGAAATCGAAACGGCAACTGAAGATGACGAAGGCTTTTATTACGAAGATGCCTTTTCAGACGACGAATATACCGATACCCGCCCATTTTTCAGTATTGAAGCCTTACTCGGCGGTCAAACATTAGAGTATGTCGAATTTGAAAATGGCGAAACCGACAGTATACGCGCCGGCTCTGGGATCTATATTGCTTTAGGCATTGCTCACCTCATGTTCGAAAAGAAAATGGATATTGGCATTAAAGCAGGTTACTTATTCGACTTAATTACCGCCAAGAATAATGCTGGCGAAGAAAGTGTATTGTCGTTTACTCGCAAACCTATCGATATCTTTAGTCACTATTGGGTCGGCCGCCACTCTTGGGGAGGCGGACTCACGGTTCACCTTGACCCTATTTTCACCAGTCGTGAAACCAGTCACAGTGCCCGTTATCACGATGCTTACGGTGCATATGCCGAATATTTATTCTACTTTACCGGTACTGGCTCAACCCTAGGGGTTAAGTATCTGCGTATCAATTATAGGAATAAAGAGAATAATGACGTTAGTGATGGCAGCGCCTGGGGCATCACTTTCAATCAATTGTTTTAATCCTCCACTGCTTTAATCCACGAGCAATGGTATATTTAGCCCAAGACTCGATAACAGAATAATCCCCATGTTAACTAAAACACTGATTGATAAAATCAAAAACCGTGAAAGCGACATCGTCCTTTACGGTATTACTCCGCCAAAGAAAGGCACCAGCGAAGATAAAATCGTTGAAATTTCAGCTCGCCAAGTCGAACGTCTGCAAAATCAGCAGGTTGATGGCTTGGTCTTGTATGATATTCAAGATGAAAAATCTCGCACTGACGAAGAGCGTCCATTTCCATTCATGGAAACGTTAGATTGCTATGACTATAGTCAGAATCACCTAACCGACCTAAAAATCCCTAAGATCATTTATCGTGCTGTCGGTAAATATTCTAAGCCCGAGTTAACCAACTTCCTGACCGAGGCAGACCCTAAAGATAATCTAACTATCTTTGTCGGAGCGGCCTCAAAATCTCAAGAAGTCACACTGTCGATTGCCGATGCCTATCAATTAAAAGCGGATACCAGCAGCGATGTGTTATTAGGGGGTGTTGTCATCCCTGAACGACACCAATCGAAAGGTGACGAGCATTTGCGAGTATTCAAGAAGATTGCCCAGGGTTGTAGCTTTTTCGTCTCTCAAGGCGTTTATGACGTAAATGCATCGAAGAACTTCTTATCCGATTATTATTATTACGGTAAAGAACATGACATTCCATTGGTGCCAATTTTGTTTACTCTAACCCCATGTGGTTCAGCGAAGACATTACAGTTCATGAAGTGGTTAGGCATTAGTATTCCTAAGTGGCTAGAAAACGACTTAATCCACTCAAATGACATTCTGCAACGCTCTGTCGATGTATCCGAACAAAGCTACCGCGAGTTGAAAGAGTTTGCTGATGAAAAAGGCATTCCAGTAGGCTGCAATATTGAAAGTGTGGCGATAAGAAAAGTTGAAGTTGATGCTTCGATTGACCTGCTAGAACGCGTCAGTCGATAAATCACCAATCCACCACCCACTAATCAATCGGCTGTCTTTTATTAGCTATCTTTTATTAATAGAGCAGCCGCTTGATTCAGTATGCTAATTACTGATTCATCACTACTGACTTTTCACTGCCAACTCTGCCATCGAGTCTTCAATGGCAAAGCGTAATTGTTCGGTATCAGGTTTTATGCCCTGCAAGAAATCCAACGTTGATTTCGTCTTTTTCTGATAAGTCCCCATAACCTCAACCAATCTTCTACGCGCGGTCGATTTTTGCTGAGCAAAGCTTTTTACGATTTGAGCCATAGCATCGGCACCGATAGCTACTAATGAGGATTGTGCTTTTTGGTTAATATCACCATCGAGATCACTCAAAGCCCAGATCATCACAGCAATAGAAGCCTGGTCTTTCGCCTTAACGTTATCCAGTACCTGTAATAAAGATACGATTAGATTTCTTGGATTAGTAACCCTTTTCAGTGCTTGTATTCGCTCTAACCGCTTAACGACCTGACTTTTCACCGGTGCTGCCCGCTCACCAAAGGCTATCAAATATTCAGCTGAGTTTATTTGATTGCGCATTTTCTTATCAAATAGCCCTTTCGCATAATCAGCAAGCGGTAAAACCTTAGCAAACGGTAATTGATATTCAATAAGCAGTAACTCTTTCTTTTGTTTGTTATAGCGAGCATTGGTAATAAGTTGAGCGAATAACTCGGGATGAGCTTTTATTAAGCTTGCTAATGCTTCAGGATAAATACCGATATTGTATTTGTTTTTACCTAGGTCTAAGAAAAAACTGAATAAAAATCGACGATTACCCCTGTTCAACTCAACATCCGATAAAAAATGATTAAAAAATTTCAAACTCTGCTTAGTAGGCTTAGCTTTAAATATCTTGATTACATGACTGATTAAACCTGACGTCGTATCTTTGCTTAATAGATGTGAATTCTTTTTATAATAATCAAAGAATAGATGAGGCATTTTCTCTGAAGTATGCCCCAAGAAAGAGACTATAACTTTTTCAACGCTAATGATTTTGGGTGCACCTAACTCGCCTTGACTCGCCAATTCAACAATTTCAGCCATTTTTTGCTGCAAAGACTGTTGCTGCTGAAATACTTCATTTGAACGCTGGATACTTTTATTCGCTTCATCTAGATTTTCAATCTTGGTTGCATGCGCCAAGTGGCGAATCGTACTTTCGATAATACTCACCCGGGAACGCTTTAATGTTTCTTTAACGATTTCCCACTCAGATGCCGAAAGTTGACGAATACTTAAGCTATAGCGCAAAACGTGTAATAACAGATCGCCGGCAAATGAAGACCCCTCGTTTTCAATACGTTGAAAAAGGTTGTCACGATAACCAACAGGGTCGAGATCCAAAGAACGAAAATCATTGAGAATACCTAACTGCCAGCGATAGCATTGCTCATCAATAGGATATTGAGCGGAGTATGCAACTATCTGCTCGACCACTTCCGGCCTATTCGCCTCAGCTAATAAATCAATCGCATGATTGTGGATTGATTTACAATCTTGCTTTTTGACTACAGGTTGAGTGCTATCAACATAAACAAGCTTGATCTGGTCAAGTAAGTTATCAGTATCAACCGTAATCTCAGCTTTTAAATAAAAGCTTTCACCATCCCATTTCTGCTTAAGAATACGAGTTTTGGTCAAAGCTTGAGAGAAGGTTTTATAGTTAGCTTGAATTTGACGACTAAAATCATCGCCATCGAGTACTTCTTTTTGACTAAAGCTCGATTGTACTTGCACCCCAACTTCTTGAATAACGAGTGACTGCAATTGCAGCATTGCCGCTTTACGCGCACTGACTTTGGAATCATTCTCGCTGGCATTATAAGTATATTCTCTTTCGAAGACCTCAATATTTCCTGCCCAAAGTGGCTGACAAAAAAGTGACTGATAGCTCAAAGCCAGTAATAACAGTACATATTTCATGTATCTTCCTTGTTAGAATTCGTTCAATTCGGCAACCGCATCCTGTACGGCAAAGCGCACTTTATCATCTATTGGTTTTACTTGGCTGAGAAATTTCAATACCGGCAGCTTGTCACTATGAAAGCTAGCCATCACCTCAACGATTAAACGCTGAACTTTAATAGAGTAAACGTGAAAGTTATTTGTATATTCAGGCAAAGCGGCAACCCCTATGGCCTTTAAACCGTGAACCGCTTGCTTTGATACATTTCCATCGCCATTCTCCATAGCCCAAATCATCATTTCAATAGTTTCTTGATCTTTAGCAGCAATATTTGAGAGTATTTTTAATAACGATACGATCAGCTTTGATGGAATATTGTAGCCATTACTTTCTTTAAGACTCATCAACTTACTTTGCACATCGTATTTCACAACGTTAGCCCGCTCACCATAGGCGATTAGATATTCTGCAGCCCTATTTTGAGTACGCATATTTTCATAAAATAATTTATCCGCGTACTCAGTAATTTTGAATTCCTCCGCTAGCTCTAACTGATACTCAATTTTCAAGAGTTCTTTGCGTTTCTTCGATAGATTAGCTTGCTCAATAATATGGCGAACTTTCGTAGGATATTGCTTAACTAAAGAATCGACCACCTGAAAATAATAAGGATTATTATATTTCTCCCGATGCAGTTTAAGCAGTAATAAAAAGAACTTCCGACTTAGATCCCTCGATAAATTGGCATTACCAATAAAAGTACTAAGGAATTCAAGACCATGGGCATTTTGATTTTCATTGAAAAACTTTACGGCTAATATAGATAAATTATTATTAGATTCGTCACCCAGTAAATAATAATATTTCGAATAATATGATGAGAAAAGATCAGGCCTTTTTTCAGCCGTTACTTGAAGAAATATCTCAATGGCATGACTTAAGGCAATGTTTTTTTCAGTGCCCAAACGTCCATTCTTTGCTAAAGAAAAAATATCTGCCATTTTATGTTGTACAGAATCATCATCCTCAAGAGGGCTTGTCACTAAAGCTAAAATAATGGCATGTAAAGTGACTTTATCGACAAGATCAAATGATTCTTTTACGATCTGCCACTCACGATCAGATAGCGCGTTACTTGCTAAACTATAACGTAATAGATGTAGCATAAATCCATGTTCGGGAGTCGTCCCTTCACGCTCAATCCGATCAAACAAATACTGGCGATAACCCGTAGGATGTAACGATAATTTGTTCAAGTTATTTAAAATAACAAACTGCCAGCGATAACAATCATCATTGATAGGATATGTTCGAGAATACTCAATTAATTTATCTGAGAAAGCATCGCTTTTATAATCCGCTAAAATAGCCAATGCATTATCTTGTACTGACCTACAATAACTCGCTGTTTCAGGCAGCAATGAATGGGCAAAACTTGAATATACAATAGTGAGGTTCAGTAAAATATAACGGAGATTTAAACCTCGCATAACGAATCCTTGTTTTAAACTGATACTTTTTATTATTTAAAATGCTTCCTGCATTTAGTTGAATAACTAAAAAATTAGCGGGATCAGTATATTTTCACCAACCACATTGTCAAATTAATTTACATAGAAAAGAATATTTGAAACTCATATTGTGACGAGTATTACATTACTAACGGGTGGGGATTAAATGAGGACTGAGGAACTAATAAAAAACCATTACTTCCTTTCTAATATTATTACATTACTATTTTGTCTTCCCTATATTATTCGTTAGCAAGCATTGCTATAAACCTGAACAAAATAAGGAAGCACTGCCATTAGACAGCATGGCTCTGGATATCTAATTCATTATCCCATTTGAGAAAATACTTCCGCCAGTTTCTGCGGGCTGTCTAAGAAAGTCGCATACATCTGCTTGGCAAAATCATCAGGAAAAATTTCTAACTGACCAATACTCAAAGCAGAGAAAGCTATTTCGGATACGCTTTTAGGCGTCGGTTTATCCATCTCCATTCCCGCCGCCATACGAGTATCGGTAGGCCCAGGATAAATACAAGCCACCTGAATACCATCAGCGGATAAATCAGCACGCAGCCCTTCTGAATAAGAATGCATCGCTGCTTTACTGATTGAATACGTGCCAATAGAAGGAAAGTTACTAATACCCGCAATGGAAGATATATTAATGATCGCAGCTTGCTTAGATTGCTTAAGCACAGGAATCAAAGCACTCGTTAGTTGCATCGGGCCAAATAGATTCACTTCCATTTCTTGGCGAGCAAACTGAGTTGCATCCAAAGCACTGCTCAAAGCAGGGTCGATAATACCCGCATTATTCACCAAGATATCCAGCTGTGGAATTTGATTCACAACAGCCTGAATTTGCTCCGCCTGGGTAACATCAAGCTGAACCGCCTCAATCACTTCTGGGTTAAGCGCAACAATCATCTCTAAGCTGGCGATATCGCGAGCAGCGGCATAAATTTTCTGCGCCCCTGCGGCAAGTAGTGTTTGCACGAAACCTTCACCGATTCCTCGGTTGGCACCAGTAACTAAAGCGATTTTTCCAGCTAGGGCAAATGACATGTTGAAATCCTCTTTCTCAATTGGTTAGTGAAATCATTATGGTTTAAAACATATCCTTTGATAATATCTAGATTTAACATAGTATTTATACGCTACGCGCATAAATAGATAAATAACGACTCAAGCGGATATTTTATTCAATGGAAGATGGACACCTACTGGCCTCAATGCAGGCTTTTATTAGCGTCGTAGAAAGTGGCAGTTTCTCCGAGAGCGCTCGCCGCTTAGGACTATCTCAGCCTTCCGTCTCACGCCAGATCAACGCACTAGAAGCTCAACTAGGCGTGCGCTTATTGCAGCGCACTACTCGCAGCCTAAGTCTGACAGAAGCCGGACAAGTATATTATGAAAAAGCACGTTTAATTCAACGCGCCGTTACCGAAGCCAGCCAAGCGATCAGTGGCTTTAAAGACTCCCCCTCTGGCCTGTTAAGAGTCAGCGCCCCACATACCTGGACCGAAGCAAAGATTGCACCTCATCTTGGAGAATTCCTTAACCTATACCCCGATATCAAATTAGATATTCAATGTAATGACAACATTCAGGACATGGTGGAAAATCGTTTAGATTTAGTCATTCGAGTCGGGCATGCAGCCGACAGCTCCTATATCGCTATTCCATTCGCTAAAGTAAAAATGGTGTTATGTGCCAGCCCTGGTTACTTACAAAAATATGGCCAGCCAAAAACACTCGCCGACCTCAATAACCACAATATGATTATTTTTGATAAGTTCGATAAATTTATTTTCTCCAATGACAACAGCCAGCAACAAATTTCTTTGACGGGTTCTTTAGTCATGAACTCAGTTGCTTCAATCATTAGTGCCGTATGCCAAGATATTGGTTTAAGTTTATTACCCGATTTATTGATCCAGAAAAAACTAGTACATGGTGAACTGATTGAGGTTATGCCAGAATATAAAGTAGAAATTAAAGGATTAGCCGTCGATCAGGCCTTTGCTATGTATTCCAGCCGCAAACAAATGCCGGCAAAGGTACGTGCATTCTTAGATTTTTATAAAGATAAGTTTAATTGAAAATTTTATCTAAAAAGCCAGAGAGCTCAGTAAGTTATATACCCTAACCAGCTCATTGCCGAAATCACTACTGCAGCTACCCCCAGCAATAAGCGCAAATAGGCCACAAAATGAATCCCTGGATGAATTACATTAATACCTGGATCTTCGGGTTTATAATGCACTAACAAAGGTTGCATAGCCTTCACTTCGGTGACTTTTTTTTCGGCTTTGTCTTTCGCGGTGTAACTAGAACTGAAATCATATTCAGTACCCTCATACTCTTGGCCATCGACAATGAAAGTACAGCCAATTTTAGCTGAATAAGAACGGCCGCCTTTACTACCAGTATGTATCTGCAAGCGAGCACTCTTTAGCTTTGCATTCGCCTGCGGCCAATGAAAACTCTGTCGTCCCTCTTGAACATTTACCACACCGGTTATAAATATAAATATCCCTAGAATAATCGTCATCGACCAACCTAGGGCATCCAGCCAAGCATAATCGGTAAACATCGAGGCTGGAGCAACGATCATAAAAATAAAGAGATAAAACGTTGCATAATGACTACGCCCCGTAGCCACCTTCATGAAAGTATCAAACATATTAAGATTTATTAATCAGTAGAATATCGGGTAAGTTATTGGCAACTTCGATAAAATCCGCATGCTCAGTCAAAGCTTTAATAACTGGCGGTAAAGGCTGTGGCCATATTTCAGGAAGATCTGCTTCACCTTCATTAACAATTGGAAAAGCGAGCTTCTCAAGAGGGGGACAGAACTCAGCGCTCACCCCATCTTTATTACCTCGTGCATCAATGCGATACCAGCCATGATTCGCCAGATAAACAGCATTCAAACCGTGCAAACAAAAAGGCCCTTGATCACCACTAATGGTTAAGCGCTGATAACAAAGGCCAGTGGGTATTTTATTTGCGCGTAATAATGCGGCTAATAAGTGGCTCTTGGCATAACAATAGCCAGTAGCCTGCTGTAATACATCCGATGCCGTGCAGGTCACAGGATTAAGTTGATAGTCCCAACTATGCTTAATTTCATCACGTACGAATTCAAAACAAGCCTTAACAACCTCTTCTTCTGAATTAAGGCCCGCGGCCAAAGTCAGTGCTTTGGCTAAAACTTCAGGCTGCTGCCAGTCGATATACTGGCTAGATTCTAAAAATTCTTTCACTTTATAAGTCCATTTTTCTTCTAAACTATTTTCTATTTATCATGGGCGATGCACTTGGCATAGAAGCCCATTTTCTCACTGGCTTTAAAACCATTACTCATATAAAAATTCGACGCAACCGTCGCACGATTTGTCGTTAAATAAATACTATGCACTTTAGCGAGCGACAACTCACGCTCTAACGCCAAATATAATTTCTTCCCCAACCCTTGTTGCTGTAGCGCTTTAAGGACACACATCTCTCGCAGGTAAAACATATTACCAAAATAGAAAGGCTCACTATTACCTAGGGCAAAACCTACAATACCATCACGTTCGGCTAAGATGCCGATAAAACCCTTTGATTCATAGAAATGATGTAAGCGCTCTTTCGCTGATACTATGTCCCAAGATTCATTCCAAGGAGGCGAAGAAAAAACATTCGCGAAGAGCTTCGCACAGATTTCAATATCATCAAGTTCAATCTTTCTAATCTTCATAGTATTTAACGATTGCCTACAGTATTAATGATTATAACGCCATTTCAGCATACTCGGATTCAATTAAACCAAAGCATTTAAGATCATGATAGACGCCCTTCCAATAACCACTTTCTCGTCGTAAGCCTTCTTCTTTAAAGC
>Ga0105359_10004097_pt1 | contig 11718 bp, 7 predicted proteins | sample GOMGulsemesocosm_6_FD_83659 | JGI IMG/M metagenome (GOLD analysis project Ga0105359, IMG submission 83659) | Methane-oxidizing microbial communities from mesocosms in the Gulf of Mexico - GOM8C Gulf of Mexico | ecosystem: Environmental > Aquatic > Marine > Cold seeps | place: Gulf of Mexico... | reverse complement strand
GTAAGTTTTGTTTTAGCCAAGAGAATACCTAAAATCTGAAATAAAGCCTTATAATGTTACCAATAAAGCCTTTATAATTGAATGCTTTTACTGAAACAAGATTTATAATTACACAACTTTATATGACTTTTAACATTGGGAAATGATTTCGCTATGACAATAGGTAGTAACGACCTTCTAAAAGACCTGCAAAACCGCGGGCTAATTGCTCAAACTACAGCTGAAGCTGAGCTGGCTAATCACTTGAATGAAACAAGTCGTACTCTTTATTGTGGCTTTGACCCAACAGCGGATAGTTTACATATTGGTAGTCTAGTGCCTTTGCTGATGCTAAAGCGCTTTCAACAAGCAGGTCATAAACCTTTAGCCCTTGTTGGTGGTGCAACGGGTTTGATTGGCGATCCAAGTTTTAAAGCTGCTGAGCGTAAGCTTAACGGACCGGACGTTGTTAATGACTGGGTTGAAAAGCTAAAAAAACAAGTGAGTCAATTTATTGAATTTGACGAATCAGCCAATAGCGCAGAAGTCGTTAATAACTATGATTGGACTAAAGATTTAAACATTCTCGATTTTTTACGCGATGTGGGTAAGCACTTCTCTATCAATGCCATGATTCAAAAAGAATCTGTTAAGCAGCGTATAAACCGTGAAGGCGAGGGTATTTCATTTACCGAATTCACTTATATGATTTTACAATCATTCGACTTCGCAGAGCTTAACCGTATCAATGGCTGTAGTTTGCAAATCGGTGGTAGTGACCAGTGGGGGAATATTACTGGTGGTACTGAACTAACACGTCGTCAAAATGGTAATCAAGTCTTTGGTCTCACCATGCCACTTGTCACTAAGTCAGATGGTACTAAGTTTGGTAAAACGGAATCAGGTACAATTTGGCTCGATGCTAAGAAGACCAGTCAATATGCATTCTTCCAATTCTGGTTAAATACCGCTGATGCTGATGCTTACAAATTTTTGAAATACTTTACCTTCTTATCTGTTGAAGAAATTGATGCGATTGAAAAGGCAGATCAAGAGGCCCAAGGGCGCCCACAAGGTCAAGGTATTTTGGCTAAAGAAGTGACGCGCTTGGTTCATGGGGATGATGGCTTAGCTGCGGCTGAACGTATTACTCAGGCGCTATTCAGTGGTGAAGCTGCGGATTTGAGTGAGCAGGACCTTGCTCAAATACAATTAGACGGTTTACCTTCTAGCGAATTCAAATTATCTGAGCTTACTGACCTACCTTTAACGAGTTTCTTTACGGAGTCTGGTTTGGCGTCTAACGGCAAGCAGGTAAAAGATGCGCTTCAGCGTAACTCTGTGTTTGTTAATGGTGTGGCAAAAGGTATGGCTGATAACATGTTGGCAACCGAGATTTTTGCGGCAGAGAAAGGTTATTACAATAAGTATTTCCTAGTGAAGCTGGGTAAAAAGAAGCATCATTTGTTTGTTTTGAATAACTAATAAATGGCTGGATTCCAAAAAAAGCTCTCCTTTGTAGGGGGGCTTTTTTTTACTTCAAAACCTATCACTAGATTCCAATCTATTTTTAAGGCAATAAAAAACCCAGCATGAGCTGGGTTTTTTATGAAACCAAGAGGACTTATTTATATAAATAAGACCACGCAGGTGCCACCAACAATACTTAAAACAAAGGTGTAAGGGAGTGCCATCCATACCATGCGGCCATACGATAAACGTAATAATGGAGCAATGGCAGAAGTTAGTAAGAACAAGAAGGCAGCCTGGCCATTTGGTGTGGCAACACTGGGCAAGTTAGTACCCGTGTTGACTGCAATGGCAAGTTTATCGAAATGTTCACGAGAGATGGTGCCTGCATCAAGTGCCGCTTTAATTTCATTAATATAAACAGTCGCAACAAAAACGTTATCACTGATAGCTGACAAAATACCGTTAGCAGCAAAAAACATAATAGGTTGCTGACTAAGAGGTAATGAAAGTACGTAGGTAATAACCGGCTGGAACAAGTGTTGATGGTGAATCACAGATACGATAGTGAAGAAGACAACCAGCAAGGCTGTAAAGGGTAATGCTTCTTCAAAAGCATGGCCGATTCTGTGTTCTTCAGTAATGCCGTTAAAAGCAGTCAATAGTACTATGATCATAAGACCAACTAGGCCTACTTCAGCAATATGGAATGCTAGTGATAGAACCAAGATAACAGCAACAATCGCTTGAACTAGAAGTTGAGCTTTATGGGCAGGCGTACTGCGTTTGTCTTCTTCTTCATTATATTCTTGCAGAATTTGACGAATGTTATCGGGCAGTAGGGCGCCATAACCAAAGGTTTTGGTTTTTTCCAAAATGATAACTGTGATCAAGCCAGCGGCTAGTACAGGCATAGAAACGGGTGCAACGTAAATAAAGAATTCTATGAAGTCCCAGCCAGCTACTTCTGCGATGAGAAGGTTTTGCGGCTCACCCACTAAGGTTGAGACACCTCCTAATGCAGTACCAACAGCTCCGTGCATTAACAAGCTACGAAGGAAGGCACGGAATTTTTCTAGATCTTCACGATTAACTTCTAATATATGTTCATCTGAGCCGTGGTCATGATTATGGTGGGGCTTTTTGCCTGAGGCTACCTTGTGATATACCGAGAAAAAACCGACCCCAACACTGATGAGTACAGCGGTAACGGTTAAAGCATCAAGGAAGGCCGATAATACAGCAGCTGAAAGGCTGAATAATAAAGAAATTGCGACTTTTGATTTTACGCGTATCAAGAGTTTGTTGAAAATGAATAGCAGCATGTCTTGCATGAAATATATGCCGGCTACCATAAACATTAGGAGCAAAATAACAGGGAAGTTATTGACCACTTCTTCATAAACACCATCTGCAGTCGTCAAACCGATAATAACGGCCTCGATTGCTAATAATCCACCTGGTTGTAATGGGTAGCATTTAAGCGCCATTGCTAAGGTGAAAATAAATTCAAGAATCAATATCCAGCCGGCAATAAAAGGGCCTGCTGTCACCAAAAGAATTGGGTTTATAATAAGAAATGCAATAATGGTTTGTTTAAACCACAGTGGAGAACTTCCTAAAAAGTTCTTGCTGAGAGCCTGAAATAGGGTCGCAGTCATGGGTTTGCTCCTAGTTTGGAATTTTAAATATTATCTAATGAATAATAAGAGATATTGTTCGCAAGAGGAAGTCTTGTATTTTTAATATAAGACATTGTTTTTGCCAAAATTTCCCTTATATACCTAGGTAGACAGATTTAATTAAAAATCTATTACAGAATTATATAAAAAGGCGAAAAAATTGGAATTTTTAATCGAATATGCGAGCTTCCTGCTAAAAATGGTCACGGTTGCTCTAATTGTGGTACTTACATTTGCGGGAATCTTTGCAAGTAAGAGCAAAGAAAAAGCAGGTGATTTAAAAGTGACTAAATTAAATGAAAACTATGAGACCACCAAGGAGTTATTAGAAACTGAATTGATAGACAAAAAACAATTAAAACTACAACACAAAGAAAAAAAGAAACAAGACAAGTTAAGTGCTAAGGCGGATAAAAAAGCGAAAAAGCAGAATAGTCAAAAAACGGAAGATGAATGTAAGAAACGTCTGTTTGTTTTAGACTTTGATGGGGATATTCAAGCCAGTGCGACTCAAGCATTACGCCGTGAGATTACCGCTGTTCTATCTGTGGCAACGCAAAAAGATGAAGTGGTTGTGCGTTTAGAAAGTGGGGGTGGTGTGGTTCATGGTTATGGATTAGCGGCTTCTCAATTACAAAGAATTAAAGATGCCAACTTGCCACTCACTATTTGTGTGGACAAAGTTGCTGCCAGTGGCGGTTATATGATGGCATGCGTAGCCGATAAAATTATCGCTGCGCCTTTTGCAATTTTAGGGTCAATTGGAGTAGTTGCTCAGATTCCTAATATACATCGTTTATTAGATAAGAGTTTGGTTGATGTGGAGTTGCACACAGCGGGCAAATATAAACGAACATTGACCATGATTGGTGAGAATACCGACGAAGGCCGTGAGAAATTTAAACAAGACCTTGAAGATACTCATGTATTGTTTAAGGAGTTTGTCTCAAGTGCTCGCCCTGTTATTGATATTGATGCGATTGCGACAGGTGACGTCTGGTATGGCTCCCAAGCCTTAAAGAATAATTTGATTGATCAGGTTAGTACCAGTGATGCTTATCTTGTATCACATTTTGATTCTGCTGATGTTGTCTCTATACGCTATCAAGCCCCTAAAAAGCTGGCTGAAAAATTAGGCTTTTCTGTGTTATCTGCACTGGAAGAAAAAACAAGTAAATGGGTAAGTAAGCTGAGCCAATATAAAGGTTATTAAGGTGAAAGCATTACCCTGATCTAGATAACGCTTTCAGGTGTGGTGGTAATAGGGAGTATTAAAGTGAAAGTGCTGCCTTTGCCCACTTCACTATCAATTTTAATATTTCCTTTGTGGTCTTGGATGATTCCATACGATATGGCGAGTCCGAGGCCTGTGCCTTTACCGATAGGTTTGGTTGTATAAAAGGGATCAAAAAGTTTGTCCATTTGTTCTTCTGAGATACCGCAACCAGTGTCTTTTATGCTTATTTCTATCTGATTGTTGATCAAGTTACTTCCAATCTCAATAACACCCTTATCCGTAATAGCATGTCCTGCATTGATTAATAGGTTTAAAATTACCTGCTTTATTTGGCCAGAGGCGCAGTAAGTGGGAGGTAAGTCATTTAATGAGGTTCTGATGTCGCAATGGTATTTGATCTCGTTATTGACAACTTTGAGGGTGCTTTCTATGCAATCATTAAGGTTGCTCATGGAAAAATGGTTAACCTGATCTGCATGGGAAAACTCTTTTAAACCTTTAACGATATCCTTAACTCTATTAGTGCCTTCCTTGGTATCTTTTATGAGGCCGGGTAAGTCTTCTTGGATAAAGGTTAGGTCAATTTTATTTTCAAATTCTTGGATGATATATAAGAGGTTACTTTTGTCGCCTTCTTCGAGTGACATTTGTTGGTAGAGGCTGATGAGTGCTTGAAACTGCAGGCTATATTCTTCAAGAATTTCAACATTGGAGATGATGAAGCTCATTGGGTTATTGATTTCATGGGCAACACCTGCAGCAAGTAAGCCAACTGATGCCATTTTATCTGAGTGCATGAGTTTGCTCTGGGTCTCTTTGATGCTTTTGTTAGCGGCTTCAAGTTGTTGGTTTTTATCATTGATAACTTTAGTGCGTCGCAGAACGATTTCTTCTAGTTTTTGATTGAGCTCTTTTAGCTCTGACTCAAATAAATCTCTGCGTTCACTCACTTCATGCAGGTTTTTAGCCATGAGGTTAAATGCATCGGATACTGCCGCAATTTCATCTTTACCAGAAACAGGAATATAGACATCAAGCTTACCGCTGGAAATGCTATTGGTCGCTGTCATCAATACTTTAAGTTGTTTGGTTAAATAAGTACCAAGGGCAAATGAGAAGAGGGCAACTAGCAACATCTCTATGGCGGCTATGAAAATACTTCTTTGCTCAGCTTCTTTAATAGTTTGAAGTATGGCGGTGATATCGATACCAATTTCAACTTGTCCGTAAAGTACGCCGGCCTCCTCAATGTTGGCGTAGGTGTCAAAAATACCGTCATTAACCCTTTCAACCTGCTTATCTAATTCAAATTTTTTCGTTAATCCTGCTTTATCTCCGCCACTGGCAAAGACTTCGCCGTTGGGGCCAAGTACCCGGGCGTAACTTAAATCGGGATTTTTTAGTACTTCATTAACAAAGGATTCTAATGATGCGAGGTCATAGGAGAGTACGGCGTCTTTTGTGGTCGTAGAAAACAGCTCGGCTGTGGTGGTCGCGCGTTTTGCTAAGCTCGAATAGTTAGTCGTTTTAAGGTAGTTAAGCGTCATGCTGACAAGGATGACGAGTAAAAGAGCCTCAATGAGAGCAATGCCAAGAATAGTTTTAACTCTTAAGGACACATGGCTCTCCTGAAAGGTCTAATAGGTTATTTTAAGAGATGTTCTAAAAGTGTGATATTAAGATCTCTAACATCGTCCCAGTCTTTGTCTTTAGCAATCTCAATGCCATTAAAATTGATACTTTTAAGAAGTGCTTGACCCTCTGGGTCCTTGTTCATCTCAATCAGCGCTTTTTGTAACTTGTTTTTAATTATAATATCTAGATCTGGATGTGTCGCAATCGCATGGGGGGTATAACCTGGTGTGGTCCACAATACACGAAGCTTTTTATTCACTGCTGGAGAGGTATTGTTGAGTGTGCGCTGAATGCCACCCCCAGCTGGGAAAAGGTTCCTAGAAACGGTTAAATAGACAGAGTCATGTGAGGAGACATATTGCGGTGTAATCTTTATGCCGTCTTGGGCTATTTTTGCCCGGGGAAGTACGCTAGCGGCAAATGCGGCGGGTGCAGGGAATGCTAATGTGCTGCCATCTAGCTCGTCTAAAGAGGTTAATTGACTGTCTTTAGGAACAACAATAATACCTTTGATTTTTTTGTTTTTTTGCTTGGCGATAGCTTGATAGCCTGGTTGTTCATGAAAGACTGTGTAGTGGTAAGGGTTCATATAGGCAATGTCGTATTGCCCTTCTAGCACTCGTTTTTCAAATGTAGGAATATCACTAGCAGTGCTAAAACGAATTTCATGTCCCACTTTTTCGCTTAAATAGGTGCAAATAGGTGTCCACAGGCGAGCTAATTTTTTTGCTGACTGTTGCGGTACTATGCCTAAAACAAGCGGTTGGGCTTGGGCTGTGCTAAAAAAACCGATAACACAGCAGATCAATAGTCGTTTTATGATATTTTCCATAATTGCTTCCTATCAATGTATGAGTCTATTTGTTTGATCTAAGTAAGTTTAATCTTCTGTATTTGAGTTTAGATGAGTTTTATAGGCTAGCCAATGAATTCTGCAAGACTTGTTTATGGTGTCTCATTAAACCTATTCAGTAAAATAGGTTTTGTTTCATCTGTTTCAATATCAAGGCTAATACTGGCTTCAGCATCTCTTACAATTTCTTCTTCTGTTAATGCCTGTAACATAAGTTCATGTTCAGCGTCGTCCACTGATATAGGTTCAAAATAAAGTAGGCTACCTATAATGGGGTGATCAAGGTAGTTTAGTTTTTTACTGGCTGTTTTTCGCTGTACGTCAAAAGCCAGTAATAATGCAGGCTCATATAATTTAATGATCTTTTCTTCTGCAACTAACGGCTTCTCAAAAAAGGGATCAAGCTCATCAAAAATGAGATTGTTAATGGGGGGCGTTTCTTCTTTGGCTATTGCGGTAAAACTATCAAACAAAAAATGTTTGTAGTTTATTTCTGTTTCCAAATAACGGCCCAACTTAACCTGAATTTGGCCGGTTAATTCAGGGTAGCCATCAAATAATTTTTGACTGTGAAAATTGGCGAAACTAACGCTTCCTTGCTCTTCAAATATCATTGGCCAAGTTTGGTTTGAAAGCACGGTAGCCTTTTTATCTATTAGCGCTTGGTATTGATAAAATGGATTGGCAACCTCATTCTCTGCAAGTGGCTTTTTGTCAAAAATACTGGCACTTTGTTTTGCCTCGTCTTCATTTAAAAAGCGCTGGATGTTATCTAATTGATAAATGTTTTGATAATCAATTTGTTCACTGCTCAATTTACTGGGCCAAATAAAACTTATTAAATGGGCTCTATAGGCGCGAGCGTTTGATTTTACGGGTTCTATTATCTGCTCAGCAGCATGAACCTCTTGTATAAGGCACAAGAAAAAGAGTGTAAGAGTAAGAGGTTTAATTAACATTAATGCAATAGTTCCAATAGTTTATGAATGTTTTCAAACCTTTGCTCTGAAGTAAGCATGTTGGCTTTCACTTTAAGGGCAGCAGGACCTGCAAGCTTATAGGTATCGGGTTTCGTTTGAATTAATCTAATTAACCTCATTGGGTCGATAGGTGTCTTCTCATTAAAAAATATTTTAGCCTCGTGAGGGCCTGCTTCAATTTTATTGATTCCCAGTGTTTCCGCTTTCAGTTTTATTTGTGTTTGTTGGAATAAATTTTTGGTTGGATTAGGCAATAAACCAAAACGATCAATCATTTCAATTTGTAGGTTTTTCAGTTCTTTATCGCTATTGGCGCTGGCAATTCGCTTGTACAGAATGAGGCGAGTATGAACATCGCCAAGATAATCATCAGGAATTAACGCAGGTACTCTTAGGTTGATGTCGGTTTGGGCTGGGGTGCTAATATCGACATCTGGTGCTTCCCCTTTTTGCAATGACTTCACAGCACGATCAAGCATCTCCATGAAAAGGGAAAAACCAACATGCTCAATATGACCACTTTGCCCTTCGCCTAGAAGCTCACCTGTGCCTCGGATTTCCAAGTCATGGGTCGCAAGTGTAAAGCCTGCTCCTAGTGTGTCTGCCTGTTGAATAGCGTCAAGGCGTTTCTCTGCATCCTTACTAATGTTTCTATCTTCAGGTGTTAGTAAGTAAGCATAGGCTTGGTGGTGAGAGCGTCCAACCCTGCCTCGAAGTTGATGTAGCTGGGCTAAACCGAATTTATCTGCGCGATTAATGATAATGGTATTGGCATTCGGAATATCGATACCCGTTTCAATAATGGTAGAGCAAACCAGTATATTGGCACGTTTATGATAGAAGTCAGACATGACTTGCTCAAGGTTCCTCTCTCGCATCTGACCGTGACCAATCAGGATGCGACCTTCAGGAATAAGTTCGGCTAACTCTTCAGCGGCTTTAGCAATGGTTTGAACATCATTATGCAAGAAGTACACTTGGCCGCCACGATGAAGCTCACGCAAGATGGCTTCTTTTATTGTGTGGTTATCTTTTTGTTTTACAAAGGTATTAACCGATAGACGTTTTGCCGGAGGTGTGGCAATAATGGATAAGTCACGAATACCAGATAATGACATATTCAGTGTTCTAGGAATTGGTGTTGCTGTCATGGTTAATATGTCGACTTCAGAGCGTAATGCCTTAAATTGATCTTTTTGCTTAACACCAAACCTATGCTCTTCATCTATGATGACTAGCCCTAGATTGGCATACTTTATATCGCCTTGAATAAGTTTGTGAGTACCCACTACTATATCTGCTTTGCCTTGCTCAAGTCGTTCAATCGCTGCACTAGATTGCTTGCCACTGCGAAAGCGCGAAAGCAGTTCAACTTGGATGGGCCAGTCTGCAAATCTGTCGCAGAAGTTCTCATAATGCTGCTGGGCCAGCAGTGTGGTTGGCACTAATACGGCGACTTGTTTTCCGCCTTGTACTGCCATAAACGCAGCACGCATAGCCACTTCGGTTTTACCAAAGCCTACATCGCCACAGATTAACCTATCCATGGGTTTTTTACTGACCATGTCTTGGATGACGGCACTGATAGCAAGTTGCTGGTCTGGGGTTTCTTCGAAAGGGAAGCCTTGTGAGAAAAGTGTATAGTCTTGGTCTGGTTTATTAAATGCGTGGCCTTCTCGAGACTCACGTTTAGCGTATATTTCTAATAGTTCGGCGGCGGTATCGCGTGCTTTCTCAGCTGCTTTTTGCTTGGCTTGACTCCATTTTTCAGTGCCCAGTCTGTGTAATGGTGCATGATCTTCATCGGCGCCTGTATAGCGAGATATAAGCTGTAATGAGGATACAGGTACGTATAGTTTCGCTTCGTTAGCATAGCCCAGCGTTAAAAGTTCTGTTTCTTGGCCGTCAATTTCTAAATTGGTCAAACCTAAATAGCGGCCAACGCCATGATCGATATGAACAACCGGCGCATTAAGTCTTAGTTCAGTTAGGTTGCGGATAATCGCATCTTGATTGATATCGCTGCTCGCTTGTCGGCGAGTCTGTGAAACCCTTTCCCCTAAAATTTGTTGCTCGGCTATCACCGCCAGTTTTTGGTTAACAATGAAACCTGTTTCTAAGGTTCCTGTAGTAATACAGAGCGTTTCTTTATTGGTTAAGAAGTGTTGCCAACTATCGCAAAGCAAAGGCTTAACTTTATATTCGTTAAGCAATTCTAATAAGGCTTCACGGCGGCCCGCTGTTTCGGCCACGATTAGTGTGCGTTGCCCTTTTTGAGATAAAAAAGCAGACAGTTTTTGAATGGGGTTCTTTGCTTTGGACTCCAATATTAAATCAGGTAAAAGAGCAAAGTTTTCATGTATTCCTTGACTGATTTTGATTTGAGCGAAGCTTTTTAGGTGGTGAAAAAACTCTTCTTTTCTTAAATTGATTTCATGTGGCTCAAGAATCGGTCGCTCTATGTTATAGCCTAATGATTCGTGTCTGGCTTTAAACTCACTGTCTAGAAGGTCTAATTGAATCGCAATGTCATCATGTAGCATGATGGCACCGTTGTTTGGTAAATAATCAAAAAAACTGTCAGTTTGTTTAAAAAATAACGGAAGGTAATACTCTATGCCAGCTGGAATGATACCGTTAGAGATGTCCTGGTATATGGGGGTTTTTAAAGGGCTTGTACTAAAGCGTTCACGCCACTTTTGCCTAAAGGTTTGGCAGCCTTCTTTGCTTGCTGGGATTTCCCTAGCAGGTAGCATTTTCAGTGCTGATAGCTTTTCTGTGCTTCTTTGGGTTTCTGCATCGAACCAGCGTAAAGAATCAATTTCGTCATCAAACCAATCGATTCGAATAGGGCTACTTGACCCCATTGGGAATACGTCCATAAGGGCGCCACGAATAGCAAATTCACCATGTTCTCTGACGCTTTCTACATTTAAATAACCGCCGCTGGTTAACTGGCTAGCAAGCTTCTCTAAGGATAGAGATTGCCCCTCACTGACAACAAAGCGCTGTGCATCAATATGTGATTTTGGGCATAAGCGGGAGGACGCAGATGCGAGTGTCGTTAGTACTATGGCTTGGCGTAAATCTGCTAACTGGGAAAGGGTCTCTAAGCGAGCTGAAATAATGTCTTGATGGGGTGAAAATGCATCGTATGGCAAGGTTTCCCAATCTGCAAACCTTAGTACCGGAACCTTGTTGCTATTAAGGAAGGCTAATTCACTCTCAAGTAGATTGACCTTGGCCACTGAGTCGACGATTAAAACCAAGGGTCCGTTAAGTTTTTGACAGATCTCTAGCAGTTGTATCGCTAAGGTAGAACTGTTTTCGGCATGGATTTGATTCTCATAACCTGGACGTAATGTTAGCTCGAGTGAAGGTAATAACGACATCTTTTAGACAAAATTCCTTGTTACTTGTGAAGTGCTTGTTTCAATTAGATTTGCGCTAGGGATTCCAAGTGTACGTAGTAAATTAAAGGGGGGCAATGAGGGAGCCAACTAATCACATAATTGCGATGTTTTTTCAGATAGGATTAAGCATAAAAAGCGTGTTTTGTGAATTTTAAGAGCTGTGTTTATTCTTGTTTTTTTGCATAAAAGGGCTGTGTTTTCTGTTTTGTATTCTAAAGTTCGATAACGTCATCTCATATGAGACATGCTGGGGTTAAGCGTTTTGTAAAGTGAATATGACTCATGACAATAAACTATAAGCATTGATAAAGAAATAGCCCAAATAGATGAAGAGGGGAGGGAAATACCTTGTTTGGGTCGTTTTTCACTATAAGAATGTCTCTAATCGTTAAACAATTGGCCGATCTCGTTAGCTAGCAGTAGTCAATTAGCCTAATGATCTTTATAATGCGTCGGTTTTTTGGTGAAG
>Ga0105359_10004093_pt1 | contig 11725 bp, 7 predicted proteins | sample GOMGulsemesocosm_6_FD_83659 | JGI IMG/M metagenome (GOLD analysis project Ga0105359, IMG submission 83659) | Methane-oxidizing microbial communities from mesocosms in the Gulf of Mexico - GOM8C Gulf of Mexico | ecosystem: Environmental > Aquatic > Marine > Cold seeps | place: Gulf of Mexico... | reverse complement strand
TTATGACCAAATTATTGGTGAATTAGTTGAAGAATAAATGAAAACAAATAAATCATTAAAAAATTGGCGGACTGTTAGAAAATTGTCCGCTACTTTTTTGTTAAGTAGTATACTTTTAGCATCATGTAAAAAGGAAGATTCAGCAATTGGTGCTGGAATTAATCCAAATGGATTAAATATTTTCACTACAGATACGTTTACTGTTAAAACCTATTCTGAAGAAGTAGATAGTATTACAACTGATGAAACAAGTACAAGTTTGTTAGGCGCATATAATGACCCCGAATTTGGAATTATAGATTGCGGTATTGCTACTCAAATCAGATTATCCTCTGAAAGTCCTTCATTTGGAAATGTAGTAACTGTAGATTCAGTAATGTTATCGTTTGCTTTTGCTAGCATTAGATACTATGGAAATGTTAAAAACATGACTTTTGAAGTATTTGAAATTACTGATGACTTAATTAGAGATGACCAGGATTATTATGCCTTCTCACCTATTAACACAACTGGTTCAAATTTAATACTTGCTGGTTCTGATACCATACTAGCAAAACCATATACAAATGTAGTTGTTGGAGATGATACACTCTCACCTCAGTTAAGACTAAAGTTAGACCCAAGTTTTGGACAAACGTTAATTGACAATGCGTCTCAAATGACAACTAATACTACTTTCACAGATTATTTTAAAGGCTTTTACGTAAAGGTTTCTGACCCATCAAATTTGAATCCCGAAGAAGGTTCTGTTTTATACTTTTCTCTTGAAGATGCATTATCTAAAATGGTATTATACTATACAAATGATGCGACTGAAAATAAAACATTTACATTCAATATTAACAGTAAATGTGCTAGGTTTAACAAGATTAGCTTTAACAAATCTGGGACTAACGTTCAAAACGTATTAGATAACCCTGAGAATGGCAATGAAAAATTTTATATGCAAAGTTCTTCAACTAGAGCTATAGTTAAATTTCCTCATCTATTAGATTTATACAAAGACAAAAAAAGAATAATTAATAAAGCTATGCTAATTGTTCCAGTTCAAGATTTTCAACCGGATGTTTTTGACCCAACAGTTTCGTTGTTTATTGCAAAAGCTAAAACTAATTTAGTTTCAGACTTGACTATCGATTACCCAAACTTCAATTCATTTGTACATTATGATGAAGATAACAAAGAATTTAGATTCCTATTAACAAGGGAAATCCAAGCCATTTTAAATGGAGACAGAGACAATACAGGATTTAGAATTTATCCTGGTAGTTTCTTTGGCTCATCAATTGAAAGGATAATATTTAGTGGAGCTAATTCAAGCTCAAAACATAAAACAAGATTAGAAATTACTTATACAGAACATTAATATGTGTGGAATTGTTGGATATATCGGAGATAAAAAAGCTTACCCAATTTTAATTAAAGGACTAAGCAGACTTGAATATAGAGGTTATGATAGTGCTGGAATAGCTCTTTTAACGCCTAATAACAATCTTAATATCTACAAAAGGCAAGGTAAAGTTCAAGACTTAGTAGATTTCATTGGTGAATCTACTACTGTTGGAAACGTTGGGCTTGGGCATACACGTTGGGCAACCCATGGTTTACCTAATGATATAAATGCGCACCCACACACATCTCAAGATGGTAATATTGCATTAGTACATAATGGAATTATTGAAAATTACGCCATACTAAAGGAAGCATTAACTAAAAGAGGCCATTCTTTTAAAAGTGAAACAGATACAGAAGTTTTAATTCATTTAATTGAAGACATTTACACTAATGGAAATGTTTTATTAGCAGAGGCAGTAAGACTTGCTTTAAATAAAGTGGTAGGCGCTTATGCAATTGTTGTTTCATCTCCTTAAGAGCCAAATAAATTAATTTGTGCTAAAAAAAGTAGCCCATTAGTAATTGGATTAGGTAATGATGAATATTATATTGCTTCAGACGCGACTCCGTTTATCGAATACACAAAAAATGTTATTTATTTAGAAGATGGTCATATGGCTGTACTTGATAAAGAACACGGATTTAAAATATACGAGATTGAAAATGAGGTAGAAGTAAACCCTTACATTCAAGAATTAGATATGAAATTAGAATCGCTTGAAAAAGAAGGATACGAACATTTCATGCTAAAGGAAATATATGAACAGCCACGTGCAATACATGATAGTTTTAGAGGAAGACTTAACGCAAAAGAAGGATGGATTTCTTTAGGTGGTCTTAAACAGTATGAAGATCAAATAGCAAATGCGGATAGAATTATAATTATTGCTTGCGGTACTTCGTGGCATGCAGCATTAGTAGCCGAATACTATTTTGAAGACTTAGCTCGTATCCCTGTTGAAGTTGAGTACGCATCAGAATTTAGATACCGTAATCCAATTATTAGAAAAGGAGATGTAGTCATGGCTATTTCACAATCAGGTGAAACTGCTGACACTTTAGCGGCCTTAAAAATGGCTAAAGAAAAAGGAGCAATTCTGTTAGGAATAGTTAACGTTGTTGGCTCAACAATCTCTAGAATAACTGATGCGGGTTCTTATACGCATGCAGGACCTGAAATTGGTGTTGCTTCAACAAAAGCATTTACTACACAAGTTACCTTAATGGCTATTATGGCTATTATGATCGGTAAAAAAAGAGGAACGATTGATCCTGATAAATATCAGAATTTATTAAATGAAATGGAAGCCTTACCTTCTAAAATTGAACAATTATTAGAAAGTGATGATTACATTAAAAAAATATCAAACGAATACAAAGATTGTTCAAATGCTTTGTTTCTAGGAAGGGGAACAGCTTTTCCAATCGCATTAGAAGGTGCTTTAAAATTAAAAGAAATTTCATACATACATGCAGAAGGTTATCCAGCTGCAGAAATGAAACATGGCCCAATTGCATTAATTGATGAAAACATGCCTGTTTTTGTAATTGCCACTCAAGGTGAACATTATGAAAAAGTAGTCAGTAACATTCAAGAAGTTAAAGCAAGAAAAGGTAAAGTAATAGCTATCGTAACAAAAGGAGATACTATTGTGAAAAATATTGCTGATCATGTTATTCATATACCGGCAACGGATGAAGTATTAGTACCTATTTTAGCTACAATACCATTACAACTATTATCATATCACATTGCTGTGATGAGAGAATGTAATGTTGATCAACCAAGAAACTTAGCAAAATCAGTTACTGTAGAATAAAAATTTAAACCAAAAAGAGGCCTTTCGATTTATATTGAAAGGCCTTTTTTATTTATAGTTCTTGAACAAATAAAAATAAACCTCCTACTGATAATAAAGTGTGTAAAACTTTAGCACACTTATTGATCTATTTCAAACAATCAACCTAACTTTGTCTTTATGCGTCAACTTATATTCTCAATAATCTCTTTAACCTCAATGTTGTCTTTAGCTCAAAATGACACGATTAAGATAGGTTTGTCTTCATACTATATCGGAGATACACTACAACAAACAAATTATGACTCATTATTTAATATAAAAGGAGACTTTATCTTTTCATCAGACTACTATAAAAATCGATATACAGAGACTGATTTAATGTATAAAGTAACTGATAATAAAGGTAACGGTTTTGACAGTTTATATGGAACAAGAAACATGCGTCCTATTCTGCATGGTGTAGCATATAGAGGAGGAGCAAATAATTATTATCATTTAACTGATAAAAGACATAATCACAATCCTATTCCTATAGATGGCATGTCTAATTTATGTCAAGAAGGATTTTCAAAAGGAATTTATTTGTACCGTGAAAATTTTAAAAACTCTCCAGTAGGTGATACCTGTTCATGTACAAATGACAGTTGGAATAATTTCGAGTACTATCAAAAAGACTATTTTGATGATCAACATATTAAAGATATGTTAGAAATGACATATAATTCAGCCACAATGGATAGCGTTGGACCTATCTATTTACATTGTTGGAATGGTTGGCATGCATCTGGTTATATTTCTGCAGTGATTTTAAAACAATTTTGTGGTTATTCTAGTTGGGATGCTGTTAATTATTGGGATTTAGGTACTGATGGTGCAAATACAAGTCCAAGGTACCAACATCAACGAGAGCGAATTAAAGATTTTGAACCGTATTCCGAATTCAACATATCCGATTCTTTAAAGGGTTGCCTTTGTCCACCAATGCCAACCAATGTAGATAGTTCACAATTACATATTGAAATAGAACACTTAGTAATTGTACCTGAAGCAATTCCTGTTGGTTTTCAAATCGTATTATACAATGTAAAATTTGGATCTGGTAAATCGACCTTTTCAAATATTGCTAAAAACATAGACATTATCAATCTTAAAAAAGCACTAGATGCAGATGAAAACTTAAAGATTGAACTGGGTGGTTATACGGATAATTCAGGAAGCCAATCGAAAAATATTGCTATCTCCAAAAAAAGAGCTCAATTTGTTTATGACCACTTAATAAATAATGGTTTCTCTAAAGAAAGAATAACTTACGCAGGATACGGACCAGCAAAACCCATATTCAGTAATCGTTATAAATCAACTAGAGCAGGAAATAGAAGAATTGAAGTTAAAATTATTCAAAAAACTGTTCACACAGGAACTACTTTGGTCTACGAAACGATTGAAAATACGCAAATAATTACAGCAGAAAAAACGAATGAACACAAAAAGTATCTATCGTATTTTATTTCCAATCCAACTGAAAAATTACAAAGTAATTTCATTATAGATTCGTTAAAATTTTTATCTGGCAGCTTTAGTTTAGATTCAACCGGCAGTGATTTAAAATACTTAAATGACTTAATACATTACTTACAGAAAAACAAATATATAAAAGCACATATTCATGGTTATACGGATGCCAGCGGAATCCCAGAAAAAAACATAATACTTTCAGAAGAAAGAGCAAAAGTTATTTACGACTATTTAATACTACATAACATTAACCAAAATAGACTTCATTACTCAGGACATGGTTCAGAAAATCCAATTGCCACTAACGTGTATAAATGGGGAAGAGGTCTAAATAGAAGAATTGAAGTAGAATTCATGAAAGACTAAATTCAATCATAATATTTAGCCATTGAGCAATATGAAATCTAAACTATTAAACAAAAATAAAATTTATTTAGCTATTTTTATTGGCTTATCAATTACCGTTTACCTAGCATATTCAGAAGTTAATAAAGCAGATTTTATATCAAGTTGGCAAACTATAGAATTCACTTTAAATACTTTTTTATATTTATCTTTGGCAATCATCATGATGCTCTTCCGAGATTTAGGATACGTTTTACGCATACGGCAACTTACTGAAAAAAAACTAAACTGGTTACAAAGCGTAAAAGTCATTTTAATGTGGGAATTTGCTTCAGCAGTCTCACCAGGTGTGGTAGGAGGAAGTGCAGTGGCAATGTTCATATTAAAAAAAGAAAATATAAACCTAGGTAAATCAACAGCAATAGTCTTCACAACAACTTTACTAGACAATCTCTTTTATGTTATTGCTATTCCAATTATTGTTAGATTTATAGAAATCAATCAGTTACTTCCTGATACATTACATGATTATTTAAACCAATTCTGGATAGGTTACGTCATAATATTGGGTATTACTTTATTATTATTCTTTAGTTTATTCATATATCCTCAACTCATTCAAAAACTTTTAATTTTAATTTTCAAACTCCCTTTTTTATCAAAATTTAAAAAGAAAGCAGAACAAACAGGAACAGACATTATTGTAGCTTCAAAAATACTTAAAGGAAAAACCATACTGTTTTGGCTTAAATTGATGTCCGTCACAATACTATCTTGGACAAGTAGGTTTTTGGTTGCCAACTTTATTATAATGGCATTTGTTGCATTAAGCTTTCAGTCTAATATCCTAATATTTGCTAAGCAATTAGTGATGTGGTTAATACTACTAGTTAGTCCAACACCAGGAGGAAGTGGAGTTGCAGAATACCTATACAGTACCTTCTTAGGCGAATTCCTTCCCATTAGCACATTAATCGTATTAACTTCAATTATCTGGCGTTTAATCTCTTATTACCCCTATTTATTTATCGGAGCTTTTATTCTCCCAAAATGGCTAGGGAAAACCAATTAACCAACTATACGGCGTTAATAAAGAAGTAACCGATACTCCTTTTAACGCTATATTTATTCCTAACTTTAATATTTTGTTAGCTAAATAATATGAATTACATTTTTCATCTCATAAAACGAATCCTATTTTGGCTATTTTTTGTGTCCTTATTCTTGGTGACACTAACAACTCTATCGTCCAAAATATATGAAGATGATATAGAACAATATGCTATTACAGAAATTAATAAGTACATCAATACAGAAGTTAAAATAAGAGCTATTGACTTTTCAATATTACGTAACTTTCCATACGCTTCATTAAATTTTAAAAACGTACTAATTAAAGATTCATATGAACAAATTGAAAGTGATGATACACTTTTATTTGCGAAAAACTTATTTCTAAATTTTAATATTTTAGATTTAATAAATGAAGATTATAATGTACAAAACATAACTATAAAAGAAGGTGTTCTAAAACTAAAAACAACATACAAAGGTGATGTAAATTATAACATAATAACACCATCACAAGATACTACTTCAGGAAATTTTAATTTCGAATTAAAACAACTGGAAGTAGAACATATGAAGTTTGAATTTTCTAACATTGCTACTAAACAATTCTACAAACTGAAGTTAGAAACCGCAAATTTTAAAGGTGATTTTTCAGAAAAAGAATTTAATCTTAAAGCCAAATCCGACTTACATATTGAGAAACTGAAGACCAATTCCTTTACCTTAATCAGAGAAAAAGATGCTCAATTAACATTGGACCTTCACATTAATACGGTTACACAAACTTACACATTCAACACTGGTGACTTGTCAATAGAAAGAATGCCCTTTAAAATCACTGGTCAAGTGAATTCAAAGCTATTAGATATTAATATTGAAGGTCAAGATATAAAACTAGATGAATTAACAAAATCACTTTTAAATAATACACTTGAAGCTTCCAATAACTATGAAAGTTATGGTAACGTAAACTTTATTGCTACGATAAAAGGTAAAATGGAAAAAACTCAAATGCCATCTATCAAAGCAAAATTCAATATTGAAAATGGGAAAATTAAATCGTTAGAAAAGAATTTAAGCATTACTAATTTGAGCTTAGAAGGTCGATACCAAAATAAGCAACCCAAACACAAAGAATTATTAGAATTCAAAAATGTATCCTTACAATTATTAGAAAGTACAATTAGCGGTTCAACCAAAATTACAGATTTTAAACTACCAACATTCAATGGTGCCATTAAAGGCCACATTGATCTTGCCTCTTTTCATGAGTTTTTCAAATTTAAAACTGTCGAGGAATTAACAGGAATAGTAGATGTTAACACCAAGTATTCAATACAATTTACTGACATTGAATACAATCCATCACAATTTGACTTAGAAAACACAAATGGCAATTTATCTTTAAAAAATGTAACTTTTAAAAGTGATCGCAATCCTATAAAGTTTAATAACATAACAGGTGATTTATTACTAAAAGGTAATGATGCAGGAACCAGAAATCTATCAATAAAAACCAATAATTCAGATTTAGTTTTAAATGGTGCCTTAAAAAACTTGATTCCATTTATTGAAGGAACAGGAACGTTAGGACTAGTTGCTTCAATTGAAAGTAATAAATTAGATATTAATGAATTTTTAAAGTCTGCCCCACATAACAAAAAAATTGTAACACAAAACCAATTTGAATTGCCAAATTCTTTGAACCTTAATTTAGATTTAAATGTGAAAGAACTAATTTGGCAAACTCATAATTTCAAAAAAATTAAAGGAAAACTTATATTAGTAAATCAAACAGTAAACGTCAAGCATTTCAGTTTACAGACCTTACAAGGCTCAGTTAGTGGTAACCTTAAGTTAGTTAACTTATTAGAAAAAGGAAATAGTATTGAAGGTAAAATAAAGCTGAACGGCATTAATGTAAAGCTACTTTTTGCCGATTGGAATAACTTTAGTCAAACTGCCATAACAGACCAAAACCTTTCAGGTATACTTTCGGGTGATATTGACTTACTATTGTTTTTTGATAACTACTTTACGCTCATTGACGATAGAATGCATGCTAAAACAAATTTTAGGATAAATAACGGCGCTTTAACAAACATGAAGACTATGCAAAGTATTACCGAATTCATGCGAACAAATAAAGCTTTAAAATTAATGTTAAATAAGCACATTGATCAATTTGAAACAAAATTACTTAACCTTAAATTTGAAGAATTATCAAACACTTTAGAAATAAAAAACAGAACGCTTTATATTCCTAAAATGACAATTAAAAACAATGCATTAGATGTTAACCTATCTGGATGGCACGACTTTGATAATAACATTGATTACCACTTTAGTTTTAGATTTAGAGAATTAAAATCGAATTTAAATGAAAGTGAGTTTGGAATAATTGAAGATGACGGCTTAGGATGGAGCATATTTTTAAATATGGCAGGACTTCTAAATAATCCAACTTATTCAATTGACAAAGGTGAAATGAAGGCCACATTTAAAGAAAACATAGCAGAGGAAAAACAGACTATTAAGTCAGTATTAAAATCTGAATTTGGTCTATTCAAAAAAGACAGTACCGTAAAACAAATTAAGTCTGATTCTAAAACTGAAGCATTCGAATTTATTATTTATGAAGAAGAAAATAACGAAATTAAAACTGACAGTATTCCAACAGAATCCAAAAACAAAAAGCGTTCAAATAAATTTTACGAAAAGTTAAGATTGAAATCAATTGAAGAAAACGAGCTTGAAGAAGAAAGTGATTTTGAATAGGATCTTTTACTAAAGAGTAACAACAAAACAATCCAATCTGCGTTACTAACTAATATTTAAACAACTCATTTTAATGAATTTATACCACAAAAAACAACGTTGGAAAATCATATTAGTTCTCATAGCCATATTTTTAGTCGGTTTTTCATTATGGTATTCAAATTCGGTTGTAAAAAAAGTAGCACAAAAAGAAAAAGATAGAGTTACACAATGGGCTGATGCTATAAAGCGTAAAGCTGATTTAGTAAACCTTACCAACAATACATTTGACGCACTGCGTGAAAACGAACGAAAAAAAGTCGAACTTTGGACCTTATCAATGCAAGAGGTTAATAAAGACTTAACAGATTATTCTTTTGTGCTAGCTGTTTTAACACAGAGTAATCAAGTTCCAATGATTATTACTAATCAAAAAGGAGAAATTGAAAACACACATAACTTAGAGTCCATAAAGAAGTTATCCACTCAAGATAAAAAAGACACACTTAACCAATTAATCAAGAATTGGCAAGTCACACATCCACCATTAACCTTAAATTTATTTGGTAATAATAATCAAACGGTATATTATTATGATTCAAAAAAATTATCAGAATTATCTTACAGCAAAGATTCTCTTTATACCGCCTTTACAAATGAATTAGTTAATAATTCTGACCTTGTTCCTGTCTTATTTATTGACAAAGACAATAGAAGTATAATAGCTACTAACATACCTAATATTTCCGACTCACTAAATCAATCAGAACTGAACACAGCCATCAATCAAATCTCCTTAACAACAGATAGTATTTCAATTAACTTTGGACATGATCAACAAGGCGTTATTTATTATGAAGCATCAGAAGAACTCACAATTTTAAAATATTTTCCATTTGTTCAATTTACAATTATCGGGTTATTTATTCTAATAGGCTATTTAGTGTTTAGTACCTTCAGAAAAGCAGAACAAGATCAAGTTTGGGTTGGAATGGCGAAGGAAACTGCACATCAATTGGGAACACCTATTTCCTCATTAATGGCTTGGATTCAATTATTAGAAGCACAAGGCATAGATCCATCTACGATATTAGAAATGAATAAAGACATTGATCGATTGAACACGGTTACCAATAGATTCTCTAAGATAGGATCTAAGGCTATTCTTAAATCAGAAAATATTGTACCGGTTATAAAAGATTCAATTGATTATTTAAGATTAAGAATCTCAAAAAATATTAACTTAACATTTACAAACGAACAAAGTGATATTCAAACTCCAATTAATTCATCACTGTTAGAATGGGTAATTGAAAACATTACTAAAAATGCCGTTGATGCTATGGATGGCAAAGGGAACATTTTAGTTTCTGTTAAACAAACCGAGCTTGACGTTATAATCGATATTACCGATTCAGGTAAAGGTATAGCACTATCAAAACTTAAAACAGTATTTCAGCCTGGTTACACAACAAAAACGCGCGGTTGGGGTTTAGGATTGTCTTTAGTAAAGCGTATTATTGAAGATTTTCATAAAGGTAAAATTTCAGTCTTAAAATCTGAATTGAATGTGGGAACTACATTTAGAATTATTTTGAAGGCTGACTAATTATCAATTACATCACTATTATATATTGACCCAGAAATCAAACTGTTGGTTTTAGATATATAGCTCTAATAATTAAACAAGAATACACTCGTTATACCTGGTAAATTGTTACGGTAAATAAATTCCCTTCAGAATTTTACATTCATTTTCCCAACTCAAAATTTTGGAAGCCATTATAGTATTAGCCTTACAAACATTATACAACGCTTTATCATTTAGTAATTTAGTAATAGATTTGGCTAATTCTACTGGCGTAAATTCAGAAAGCACTATACCTACTTCATTCTCACTAACAATACGTTTTACCTCAACTAAATCGGTAACAATTAACGGCGTGTTTGCATGTATATAATCAAAAATTTTATTTGGTAAACTATATTTATAATTAATATTAGTGTCCTTGTCTAAGGACAAACCAATGTCCGATAAGGCAGTAAAATTCATTAATTCATTATAAGGCCGCTTTCCAAAAAACAATACCTTACCTTCTAAACCTTCAACTTTAACTTGTTCCTTAAGTTGAGGGATAACATCACCATCTCCAACAAAAATGAGCACACAGTTATCAACACTCTTTATTGCCTCAACAGCTTCTTCTGCTCCGCGGTCAATATTAATTCCTGCACCTTGAATTATCACTATGCGTTTATCCAAAGGCAAACCTAAATCTGCTTTATTTTTTGATCTATCAACAATTTTAACGTCAGAAATATTTCTAACCACACTTATATCGTTACGATTATATTCCTTTTGATATAAGTTGGCAATAGAAATATTAACGGTATACATTTTATCCACTTTAGGTAAAGTAATTTTCTCAATAAAACGCCATGCATTTTGTATTTTTGGACGCGAAATTAATTCTGGAACACCAACAAAATACTCATGAGAATCATAATATAACTTTCCACCTTTTTTAAATTTATTAGCTAAATGATTTGCTAACAAAGTATCCAAATCATTTGCCAACAGCACATCTGATTTAATAAAGAGTAAGAAAAAAAACAACCTAATATTATAAGCTGCATAAAATAAAGCACCTGAAGTAAAAGGCAATTTAAATCGTTTTGTTTTATAATCTGTTTTTGGTAACAATTTACTATTTTTCAGAAGTCGTCCACAAAGTGTGACATCATAATTATTGGCTACTAAAAATTCACAAACCCTTCTTACCCTTTGATCGGTATAGAGGTCATTTGTAACGGAAACAATAATTTTTTTCTTTTTCACA
>Ga0105359_10004091_pt1 | contig 11729 bp, 8 predicted proteins | sample GOMGulsemesocosm_6_FD_83659 | JGI IMG/M metagenome (GOLD analysis project Ga0105359, IMG submission 83659) | Methane-oxidizing microbial communities from mesocosms in the Gulf of Mexico - GOM8C Gulf of Mexico | ecosystem: Environmental > Aquatic > Marine > Cold seeps | place: Gulf of Mexico... | reverse complement strand
TAAATAACATCTCACCAGATTGAGTTGTTATTAAGTTACCTTGATTAGTTTGTACTTGTACTTCTCCACCTAAAACATACATAAAACAGTGTGATGTTGCTATTTTCTCTTGGCTTAATAAACTATGAGTTAATTTTTTAAATAAGATACATGACTGATTGTCATACAATATTTTTTTTACTCCAGGGTAAGCGTATAGAGCTTTAGGTAATGTCAGGTATTTCATTATCATCCATTATTGTAAAAACAGAAAAGAACTATTTAATACCAAAGGAACTTACGATGACACTTCCCCCTTCGATACTTTCATTAAGATAAACTACAAACCTGCATTACTCCCACTAGGTGCTAGCCTCCAACTTCGTGGGATAGTTTTAAAAACCAGAGCCATAATATAGTTGTTACAAAATATTAATAGAGACTAGCATGAGTAAACATAACATAGTTGTTACAACATATTAATAGAGGCTAGCATGAGTAAACATAACATAGTTGTTATTGTCATAGACACACACAAATCATTTATTGATGTCGCTTATATTGAAGATGTGCGGGGCGTCAAATCAATTCAACTAGGTAACATAATTGTTGATGTCACATGGAAAGCGCAACTTAGATTGTGCCCTCGATATCAAACCATGTTACGCAGAGACAAACCCTTCAATGTGATTGTAACGGCGATAGTGCGATAAATTATCGCTTATATCTGGTTGATATCGCGTGAGATAGTGCTAACACCCAGTTAATTATCCCCTTTGGAAGTGTCCGCACCCACGAGGCACTCTGAACTATAGGTACTTACAAAGTTACCTTTCCCGCGATACCGAAAAACCATATAAACCTTAAAATTAAAAAGCACCTACTTCGAGGTGTAAATGCGAATGAGATCTATTCTTATTTACATTCGCAGTGACATACCCTATACTTCTCGAAATTATTTTACATTTCTGGAAATTATTTTACATTTCTGGAGCCGTTGCTATTGATTATTAAATACATTTACATTTACAAGGAAAACTTCTTATGAAAAAAAATAAAAAGTCGTTACCAATATTTAAAAAGAAATCACTTTCGTTGAGTATTGCTGTGATTATTGCCAGTAGTTTAAGTGCTTGTGGTGGTAGTAGTGATAGTGATAGTGGTAGTGAGACCGGCATTACTCAATCTGAACTTGTCAGTGGTTTGTTATGGATTGACAATAACAATAACGGTAAGCGTGATGAGGGTGAACCTACTCTAGAGAATTTTTCAGGTACAACAATCCCTGAACAAATGAAATCTAGTGGGTATGCAAGATTATTAGAAACCACCGATGGTAGTTTATATGTCGCTCGCCCAGGAGCAGACAAAATAAATGCTTACAGCACTGTGATTGCTAACGAAATACTTTTTAACCCAACAATTTCAGCAGATGAAACTCAAGCTGCAACTTATTTAAATGAACAGTTATCATTGGCTACTGATGGAGCGATAACTAATGAACAAATAGAGCAAATTAGGGGTTCCATAAAAACAGGCTTAATATCACATCCTAATGCCCATCCGTTAAAGGTAATCGCAGCTGTTGTTAGTAAATTTATTGAAACGAAAAAATTTACTGTTACCGTTGACACTGACGAAGTTGATGCTCAGCATATTGCTAAACGTAACATAACCTTACAAGGTAAAAAGTTGACATGGGAACAAAGTGACCATGATGAATCCCCTGATTTTATTATGCCATTAGCTGGTCGCGATATGACAGCGATGACCATGCACTACCATAACCGTCTTATGGTGATTGATACTAGCGGTAATACACCGGTTATTAAATCAAATGATTTATTTGCTAGTGTTGAAGGTGAGCGTCACGCTATTGATGCAGCAACAGGTGCAAGTGAACACCGTTTACGTGGTGCAACATCATCGCCAGATGGTAAATACGTATATATAAATATCCGCCCAAGTAAAGGGGATGACTCTATAGGTACTAGTGATAACTATGGATTGTTTAGAGTAACAATAAAGGATGATGGTACCTTTGCGGCACATGATGATCCAACGACAAAAAGATTTGTAAATTCTTACATTGATAATTTTGAAATTGTTGATGATAAAATTCATGTTAAAGATTCAGACGAAGACGTAACATATATCCTCAACTTGGACTTAACCAATACAGGTGAATTTGCTACTACTAAAGAACTTGTCTCGACATCACTAGCAACATTAATTAATGTTAAAAAACAATTCACCTCTCCTGATGGTATGTATTTATATGTCATTACAGAAGGTGAAAATGATGCGCCAAATCAACTACACAAAATTAATACCACAACGGGTGTTATAGATGGTGTGGCTACATTAGGCAAAGTTTTTGGCACGCTAAAATTCTTTGATGAAGGTCAACAAGCATTAGCCTACGATGGTGACTACGCTGCAATTATTGATCTAGAAAATATGGCGCTAAGCCAAACCTTACCTCTAGCTAGTGGTGTTCGTTCAGGTGAGATCACACTTGATAATAATTATGCAATATTCTCTTCTCAAAGTAATGCAGTTTGGGTATATGACTTGAACGCAATTGATGTAAATGTTGTGGCAAGTTTTGATGTTGGTGAGCGTATACGCGCTTTAGCTACTGATGATAAAGGTAATATCTTTATTGCTGGTCGTGGATTTAACCATGTTCATAAACTTAATATAGGTAATGTATTAACACCAGAACAGGTGTTAGCCGCAGATAAAGCAGCTGTTGTTGAGCGTGACATAAATAATGGTTCATCACTGTCTGTTGTTATTTCAGATCTTTCGTTAGCCACCACTATCCCAGCTGGTTCTGGCTCCACCATTGCTTGGTCATCTAATTTAAGTAATGTTAATACACTGAAACCTACAAATGATGATGAGCCAATCTTAGGCGCTGTGACTCGCCCAGAAAATGGAAGCGGTGACCAATCAGGTGTCTTAACGGCTGATTTAAACTTCACTTTTCGTGATATTAGTCTTGATGATTTAAAAAACTTTGATTTTAGTGTTCGTCAAATGCCTTCAATTTTACCTACGGCAACGTCAATACAAACAGCTAACAATTCATCGCAATACCCTGCTGCAAATGCCGATGGTAATATCATGTTAGCACCAGTAAAGTTTGAAAATGCTAATAAAAATGAGGTTTATGGCTTTATTGGTATAAATTTGGTGGATGGCTCTCCTGTAATTGTTTCAGGTACTGCTGAAACACCAAAAACCTATCTTGATACAGAGTCTTTAGTTGGGGTTGGTATACATGGTAGTTATGGTATTGGTGTTAGTGCAGCGATTAAAGTTGGCAATGATGCCGGACAAGCAAGAATATTTACCGTGCAAATGGATGCAACAGGTATCTTGAACGATGCTGTGACTACATCAATTGATATCACTACAGGTGTTCCACAAAAAGTTGGTTTTAACTCTGATCAATCAATAGCATCCGTAATGATTAAAAAGGAAGATGAATCCTACATTAGCGAATTTTATACGATTGGTGATGCTGGTGAAATATCATTAACTCGCACCATTAATTTGAAACCTGCCGAATATAAAACTTACGGACCGCCAGCGATAAATAATGATGCTACCCGTGTTTACCAACGAGACGAAGATAACGTAATCATGACCGCAGAGGATGGTTCTACAGCATCAGCTGCGGTAAATGAAGTTGCTCGTGTTTGGTTCTATAACAGTCGGGTATTTGTATTAACTTACGAAGGTAACATAGTTAGTTTTAATGAAACATTAGATGAATCGTCAAGAAAAATGTTCTACACCGGTACCGGCGGCCGTATGTACAGTGCAGCAGGTAAACAGCTTAACGGTAAACATTATCTCTATGTGGCAGTTCAAAGATCTGACTCAGCTTTAAATGGTATTTATCAACTCGAGATTATGGATGATGGCAGCTTAAAAGAAATTGCCTTCTCGAATGTCCCTGATGGTGTTGATCGAATGGCAGTATCTGGCGATGGAGATACTGTGTACTTTAGTTACCGCGTTAGAAGTGGGGACAATAAAGGTAGGTATTTTGGGGTAATTGAAATACCAAACCAATAATTACTTTTAAATAATGACCTAAGCCCATTTTTACTGGGCTTATTAAATTACTTTTATTATACCCATTACCAATCAAAGTCCATTATGAAATTTTATCTTGAATGGTAACGGGTATATCACAGGAATATAGACATGAAACCTTCGATATTTAACGTAGTTCCATCCGCAATGTTTTTAGTATTACTCTTTTTACTAACACCGAAATTAGCATCTTCTGCTGAAGTTGGCGACACCATAAGTGAACATTTACAAAAGCAACTTAACATCCCTAAAGGACAGGTTGGCGTTGTTGATTTTTTTGCCTCTTGGTGCCTCTCTTGCGCAAAAGAAATTCCAGATATAAAAAAAATGATTAAGCAAGATAGTCAACAAAAAATGTATGTAGTAGGCATTGATGTTGATGAAAACTTGGATGAAGGCATAGCCTTTCAGAAAGAGTTATCTATAGATTTCCCCGTTATTAATGATGTGAACCAAACGATAATTAGTGAATTTGCTCCCATAGCCATGCCTGCTTTGTATTACATTATTGATAATAAAATAGTCGGTAAACATATTGGTGCCGTGCCCAATATCGATGAAAAAATTAAAAATGATTTACAACAATTAGGAGTGAAAACTTGATGAAACAACTAATGAAAAAAAAATTACTGCTAATTATTTGCTGCTGTGCATGCAGTGCGTGCAGCACAGTCCCTGTTAAATCATGGCAAAAAGGCACACTTGCCAGTGAAACTATGCGTTTTGGCGGGCCTAATTCTATGATCAAAAAATTTGATGAGCATATTTATACCTCCAAAGAAAGCTCTAAAGGTGGTGGTGGGGTGTCCGGTGGTGGCTGTGGTTGTAACTAAAATATAGTTATTTACCAACAGAAAATTAAATCACTCGACGTAGACACTAAATTACAACCCATGAAATAAAACGAAGCGATGTCATATAAGCCTCGTTCAATACTAGGAGAATATTTTTGAAAACTAGCAGTAAACATTTGAAACTATTAGTCATCACCTCTGTAGCTACCGCTACCATACCTTTAATGAGCTTGGCTGAAGATAAAGTTGCCATTCAAATACAGCAATATAAAGAAAATGATAAGCGTATTAATGTTAGTGATGGCAAGTTTAGTATTGAGCATGACTTCGGGCCAAATCATACCTTAAGTGGTGAGTACGACTGGGATAGTATTTCTGGTGCATCACCTACATGGGATTCAATAACTGGTGCTTCAGCTGAAACTAACTCTGATGCCTTTACTGGAGCTTCAGCTTGCGTGCCTCAAGAAGGTGATAATTACTATGATTATTGTCGTAATACACGACTAATTAATGGTGTTGTTGGTGATGGTAATACCAACCTTGATAATTTTGCCTATAAAAATGTGCCATTGAAAGACCATCGATATTCATTTGCATTTTTATATACTTACCGTACACCAATCATGCGTAATGAGCTGAGTATTGGCGCGAGTTATTCAGAAGAAAATGACTTTAAAAATACCGGGCTATCAGTAGAATATTTAATGTATACCGATCGCAGTAAAAATCGCTCAATTACTGCAGGTGTCTCCTATATGAAAAACGATGTTTATGATTATTTAGGTGATAAAGATGAACATGGGGAATATAGCTTAGGCAGTAAATGGAATGACTTTGATTTAACTAATGGTCAAGTAGGCATTACTCAAATATTTGATGCAAATACTGTCGCAAAATTCAGTGTGTATTACATGCACGAAGATGGTTATTTATCAAACCCTTATTTCAATGTAATAAGGCGTATTAATGTTATTGATTCTAGCAGCGATGAATATACTAAAGCAGACATTTACCCTAAATATTATTTAGCAAGAGACTCTCGTCCTGAACAACGCAAAGCAGGTGGTATTTCTATTCAAACTGCAAAATCTTTGAATAACAACACAACATGGCACACTTCTTATCGCTTCTACCAAGACAGCTGGGGAGTACAATCTCACACTTTAGAGTCAAAAAGTTATCACACAATTGCTAATAACTTTCGCTTCTCACCAGTATTACGTTTGTATACTCAAAGCGAAGCTAATTTTTTTAAAGCACATGATGCCGTTGATAACATATTTTCCGAAACCGGTTATGCAACAGCTGATGCTCGCTTAGGTAAATTTACTGCATGGACAGGGCAACTTGGTTTGGAGTATATGAGCAGTAATAAGCTTACCTGGAATATAGTGTTGGGCTATCAAGAGCAATCTACTGGTTTAGCCTTTGCTTGGGTCAATTTGGGCGCACAATACAAATATTAATTATTGAAAATTAGTTGTGAAACATTAGAGATAAAAATATGAAAATAAATGATAAAGTCAATTTAATTCCTCTTATGGTGGTAGCTAGTTTATTGTCTGCCTGTGAGGAAAGTGATTATAAGGCTGAAGATTGTAGTACTGCTACTTCTTGTTCCTCAGAAAGTACTTTTAAAAAAGTTGAGCCTGAGCAAACTGGTTATCAAGAAAAAGATGGTGTCACAGGAAAGGTACTTGGTACTGAGTATTGGCAGAATGCCGTTGTATGTTTTGATAATAATAGAAACGCGCTATGTGATAGCTCAGAGCCTAGCACTGTAACTTTTGAAGGTGGAAAATACAGTTTCAAAGCAAGTGATATTATTGCAAGTATCAGTAGTAAAGCACCGTTGCTGGCTAGAAAAGATATTAAGCAAAACTCCAATGGTATTGCCTTATATGCACCGACGCCGATAAATAGCTCGGATAAAAATATAAACATAACTGTGTTTACTACACTCGTTTATAGTGAAACTCAATTTAATCCATACACTTTAGCAAATACAACAACAGCCCAAGAGTCATTAGAAATGGGTGTTGACGGGTTTACTTTTGGTAATGACGTTTTGTTATCAGGACAAGACTATATTAAAGTCGGTGTTGATGATGCTATGTTTGAACAAATTGGTGATATTTCAACAAGTTTAAATCAAGCTCAATTAATAGCACCAACTGACACCTACAAAGCTGTTGCAGCTATGCTAGACAGCATGTATCAGCTAAATACTTATACTACGTCAATTAGTTTAGATAGTATTAATACTCAGAACATCCAAGAATCTGAAGTGGACATAACCCTTTCAACACCACATATTGAATGGAAACTCGGCTATAAAGAAGAGGAAAACACTGACCTCAATGTACAAGGTGACTATGCTGTTATTGGTTCTAAATGGCATAATCGTTTAATTGTGCTTAATTTAGCACAAGAAATACCGACCACATTATCACTCAATGATTTTGCAGCATCGCCTGATGTTGAACGCGATAATATTGATGGATTTACTGGCGCCTCAGAACAAAGTTTAGCAAACATTCGTATAACACCCCCTTCATCGGTTCAAAGTATTTTGGTGGGTGTAGAGAAAAAAAATAAAGGTGGTAGTGAAGAAAGCGCTGATAGTGGCGTTGGATTATATAGAGCTAATTTCTCAAACCCTAGTGAGATACCATTTCAGCGCTTTGCTGGAGTAAGTGAGGGACAAGACTTTTATTCATTTCCTGATTTGAATGGCATGGCACTATCTAGTGACGGCAGCAGAGTTGCTCTATCAGGAGGCAATAAAAAAATGGTGGTATTACAAGCAGATGACTTTAGTGTGCTTAAGGAGTTTTCTTCTAATTCTAAATATCGCGCTGTTACGCTAAATAATGATGGTACTTTGGCTTATGTCAGTTTATCTGCGCCAGATCGTATGGAAATCCTCGATGTAACAACAGGCAACAAGCTAACTTCTCTTTCAACAGGTACTGAATATCCGAAAAAATTCAAACTACTTCAAGGAAGTGGTCTTACAAAAATAGCCTGGTATCTAGGAAAAAGTAATGTTCTTTCAATATATAACGTAACTGAGTCGAGTGTAGAACCCGTTTTATTACATACATTACCTGCACAAAGTAATATTACCAGTTTTGATATTTCACCTGATGGCAAGTTAGTGATTATTGGCAGCAGTGGTTCGTTAGTTGTTTATTCGATAGAAAATAACACCAACAAAATACTGAAAACATTGCCGATTGAAAAAAATATTGAGCTAGTTAATACGCCGCTTAAAGTGGGTAGCGTTACTTTTACTACCAACAATAGAGCCTTGATTGCGACAAAAAATGCGCTACAAACGTTAGACCTTACTTTTGGTGAACCAGTTAGTGAATGGAGTGCTGAAAAAAAGCAAGCATGGTTTGATGCTCATCGCGCTAATCAATAATTAACTTTTTCAGCGCTATCTATTAGCTCTTATCTTTTCACATTTAGTCATTACTTTATTACCATTTATTAATAAGTAATGACTAAACTATTCCACTTACGGGTTACTTTCATGAAGAAATGTTTAGTTAATTTAATACTTTCTGGCTATTTTATATTTTTCAGTTCATTTACCAATGCGATTGAGGAATCAAAACTATTGACGAGTGAACTTGCGTTCCCAATTTCAGTGACATTAAATAGTCCTGAAATCCTTTCTCTGCAATGGGATATTGCAGATGGTTATTATCTTTACAAAAAACGGATTAAGCTCTCAACCACTATTATTAATTTAGACGACTCAAACAGTAAAAAAGATCAAGTAACTCAGTTAGGTGAACCACAATTCCCAGCAAGTTTATTTATAGATGATCCGGCTTATAAAGGTATGGAGATCTTTCGAAATACATTAATAGTGAAATATGCAATTAGTGGCTCTAAAACATCACTTGCCAATACCAGTTTAAAAATTAAATATCAAGGGTGTGCCGATGCTGGAGTTTGTTATCCTCCGATTAAAAAAATTATAAAGCTAGCTGATTTAAAACCTAGCGTTAATGTATCAAGTGTACCAGATATGTCTAACGCAACTAATGTATCGGTGGCTGCTAATTCTAGTATTATTGATACCAATACCAAGCCGGAAAAAAGTGCGAAATCAGAGCAAGACACTATAGCGACTAGTTTAGCTTCTGATAATTTTATCTTAACCCTATTCAGTTTCTTTGGGTTTGGTTTGCTTTTAGCCTTTACGCCGTGTGTATTTCCTATGATCCCTATCTTATCAGGTATTATTATCGGACAAGGAAAACAGCTCTCTACTAAAAAAGCCTTTTCGTTATCACTCGCGTATGTTCTGGCAATGGCATTAACTTACACTGTTGTAGGAGTGCTGGCTGCTTTATTTGGTACTAACTTGCAAGTATGGTTTCAAGATCCTTGGGTCTTAAGCTGCTTTGCCGGTATTTTTATTATGCTATCACTGTCGATGTTCGGTTTTTATGATGTTCAAATGCCATCATTTATACAAGTTAAGTTAAATAACCTAAGTAATAAGCAGGAAAGTGGTAAATTGATTAGTGCTGGCATTATGGGGGTGTTATCTGCATTAATTGTTGGCCCATGTGTTACAGCTCCATTAGTGGGAGCACTTATGTATATTAGTCAAACAGGAGATACCATCTTAGGTGGTGCGGCACTTTTTTGTTTAGGCTTGGGTATGGGAGCGCCATTATTAGTAATAGGTACCTCTGCAGGAAAAATGTTACCTCGTGCTGGTATGTGGATGGAGGCTGTAAAAAGTATTTTTGGTGTGCTTATGTTGGCCGTTGCTATTTGGTTATTATCACGTATATTGCCACCACTAATTAGTCAACTATTATGGGCTCTGCTATTGATAGTGTCTGCGGTGTATATGGGCGCTTTACGTCAGCATGATAAAAACACAACACAATGGCAATTGTTATGGAAAGGTCTTGGTTTATCCATATTACTTATTGGTTTTATTATGATTATTGGATCATCGACAGGGAAAAGTAACTTGCTATCTCCGTTAGCAAACTTAGGCAGTGGTGCTAATACTGCTTTAGTCAGTGAGCATAAGGGCATTATCTTTCAACCAGTAAAAAGTATTGATGATTTAACTGAGACTCTGAACCAAGCCAGTAAAAGAAAGCAAGTTACAATGCTTGATTTTTATGCTGACTGGTGTATTTCCTGTAAAGAAATGGAAGAGATAACCTTTAAAAATTCAGAAGTGAAATTAAAACTATCTAAGGTACATAAGATACAAGCTGATGTTACTGCCAATGATAATATTGACACTGAATTATTGAAGTCTTTTGATATTATTGGTCCGCCCGCGATCTTGTTTTTTGATGACAAAGGTGAAGAGCTAAAAAATCATCGTATAGTGGGATATATGGATGCAGATAAATTCTTAAAACACATTGCTAAAGTGGTCAAATAATGAATAATAACTGGCATTATCAATACATTACGATTAAAGAATGATTTCAATGACTCAGCATTCAAATAACAACCTCAAAAAATATAGTCATCAATTTGATTGCATGACCACGCCATGTGAAGTGCAACTTTATTCCGCTGATGCCAAATCGGCGGAAAAGGTTGCTCGCTTAATTGAAAGAAATACCCGCAGACTAGAAAAAAAGTATAATTTTTTTAGTGATGATTCATTAATTGCCAAGATTAACAATCGAGAACAAGGGATTGTTAATATTGATAAAGAAACTCATCATGTATTATCCATAGTACAAAGGTTATCAGCTGCAACCCAAGGGCATTTTGATATTACAGTAGGGACATTAAAACAATGTTCAAAACAGACTACTGTAGCGAAAATAGAAGCTTGCAGAGCTAGGTTAAAACCTTTTATTGGTGCTGATAAATGGAGATTAACAGAAAATAATATTCACTTTTCAAATAAGTTTGTGAAGCTTGATTTGGGTGGTGTAATTAAAGAGTTTGCAGTCGATCAAGCAGGTGAAATAGCTAAAAATGAGAACATGGCAGCTTTAATCAATTTTGGTGGTGATATTTATGTCAATGGTAACAAGCCAGATGGCTCACCATTTAACATAGCCATTAAAAACCCAAAGAACCCACAAGAAAACATTGCTATTTTACAACTGAGCAACCAAGGGCTGACTACATCAGCTCACTATGAACGTAGCACATTAGTTGAAGGAGAAAGCTATTCACATATTATTAATGCAAACAGCAGTAATAATAAATCCAACAACACCTCAGTAATACTATCAGCAACCGTCATTTCACATTCAGTGTTAACGAGTGGTATTTATTCAACATCTCTGATGGTAAATTCTAATTTAATTGTCGATGATGATATAAATATCGTCATGATTGATGACAAATTACGTTTACATCAGAATATTGTCTAATTTCTTTTGTTTCTAATATTTTTCATATAGAGGTAACCACTAAAATGATCAGTGGGAATATTACCTCTAACCCTAAACTTGAACACTTTCCCCCCTAGAGTGTCAGCTAAATGCAAAAGATTAAAGGCTAAAGTGGTCAACTACGCATGTCAAGAGTATCGGCATCGTATAATCTGAAAATGGATTTATGGTGATTTAGCAAGGATCACCGCATTTTATTTGACGTGAGAAGTCATACCAACACCCAGTTAAGGACCTTCTGTGATTTGTACCACTTTAACAGCTTGCTAGGTCCCCTTTACTACTATAAACCACTTTTAAAATACCTAGTCATCAGCTAGATCTGTAAACTCTTTTCTCTTAGATTCAAACCAGTTTTTTAATGCTTCAGGCTGTTGCATGAGTTCACTCATTTTTCCCATAGCTTTAAGATGCGCTTCATCTTGTT
>Ga0105359_10004090_pt1 | contig 11732 bp, 5 predicted proteins | sample GOMGulsemesocosm_6_FD_83659 | JGI IMG/M metagenome (GOLD analysis project Ga0105359, IMG submission 83659) | Methane-oxidizing microbial communities from mesocosms in the Gulf of Mexico - GOM8C Gulf of Mexico | ecosystem: Environmental > Aquatic > Marine > Cold seeps | place: Gulf of Mexico... | reverse complement strand
TTAAAAGGAAAAGGAAACATCCATGGCGTTAGTAAACGGTTCACCCTCGGTTATACTTAACAATGTAGCAAAACTTATTCAGCAAAAAGTTGATGGACAAACAGCTCCTTTAGTAGAGCAGTTCGCCCAATTACTTTATGGCAACATGTCATCATTAGATCTCGCTCATCGAAACGATAGTGATATGTATGGTGCAGCGTTAAGTTTATGGAGCTCACTTAACGAGCATAAAGATGAAGCACCCGTTATCCATGTTTTTAACCCTTCGGTAAGCAAAAATGGCTGGAAATCAAGTCATACAATTATCGAAGTTATCATTCAAGACATGCCATTTTTAGTGGATTCTATTCGTATTGCTCTAAACCGTTTAGGCTTATCTCCGCATTTGATGTTAAATGCACCACTTAAAATAGTACGCGACAAAAAACTAGAGGTAACTGAGTTAGCACCTATAGTTGATGACAAGCTTAAAGGGACGTCTGAGGAAACGATTTTTTTAATTGAGATTGATCGTCAGGCAACCAAGCAAGAATTAGAGAATATTAAATCTGAGTTACTTTCTGTTGTTGAAGATATCCGCCTAACAGTAAGCGATTGGAAACCGATGTTATCTTGTTTAAATGACATCATTAGCGACGTTAAAAAGGCAAAACTCCCAGGCAATAAAGCACAAAAAGAAGACACGTTAAGTTTCTTAAACTGGATTGCGGCAAACAACTTCACCTTAATGGGCTATCGCTCATACGATGTCAAAGCTGTAAAAGGCGACATTTCTTTAGAAGCCAATGTTAAATCAAGCCTTGGTTTAATGAAAAACTCTCAAGGCTCTCAATCACGTTTAGTTTCAAGCTTGAGTGAAACAGGACGTGAAGTAGCACTAGGCAATAATCACCTTATCTTAACTAAGACCAATTCCAATTCACGAGTTCACCGCCCAGCTCAACTTGATTATATTGGTGTAAAACGTTTTGATGATAAAGGCAACGTAATTGGTGAAGAACGTTTTGTTGGGCTTTTTGGCTCTGCTTATTACACAAATAGTGCTTTAGACTTACCGCTAATTAGCTCTAAAGTTATGGCTGTGTGTAAAGCATCTCCTTTTGCTAAAGGTACTCATAACTATAAATCACTTATTAATATACTAGAAACTTACCCAAGAGATGAGATCCTACAATCATCAGTGGAAGAGCTTTTACATAATGTAACGGGCATCTTGCAGATGCAAGAAAGAGACTATTCAGGTTTATTTGTACGCAGAGATGCCTTTGACCGTTTTTATTCTTGTATGGTTTATGTACCAAGAGAACGTTACAACACCAAATTGCGTATTGAAACACAAAACTTGTTGCAAGAAGTATTTGATAGTAATGAAGAAGTTGAATTTACAACCTTCTTCTCAGAGTCGGTTCATGCCAGAACCCACTATATTGTCCGAGTAAACTCAACGAAAGCAGATATTGACGTGAAAGAAATAGAAAAGAATTTGAATGAAGCCGCTCGTAACTGGGATGATAAATTAGTTAGTGCTTTAGGCTCAAACCGTGGTGAAGCTGCAGCTAAAGCATTAAGCCGAAAATATACTAAATTTCCACAAGCGTATAAGGACGAAGTATTACCAGGCTCAGCCATTGTTGATATTGAAAAATTAGAAAACCTTAATGAAGATAATGACATTGAGATGCTTTTTTATCAGCCACTTGAAGAAAAGCCAGATAGCCGTTTTGTAAAATTAAAGCTTTTCCACACAGGCGAACCTATTCACTTAAGTGATGTTTTACCAATGCTTGAAAACTTCGGTTTACGTGTTATTGGTGAAAGTCCTTATGCTATTAGAACAGCAGATGGTGAAACGAGTTGGATTCTAGATTTTTCTATGTACCTAACGGGTGAAGGCAACTTTGACTTATATAAAGTTAGAACCTTATTCCAAGATGCTTTTGCTAAAGTTTGGCATGGTGACTTAGAAGATGATGGTTTTAACCGTCTGATTTTAGGCGCTGGATTAGAAGGTCGTGCTGTTTCAATTTTGCGTGCTTTTGCTAAATATGAACGTCAAATTGGTGGTCGTTTCAGCCAAAACTATATTGAAAATACTTTCTCTCGTTACCCAGAAATAGCAGAACTGTTGATTAATTTGTTTGTCTTACGCTTTGATCCTAAGAGTAAGTCCACAGTTACAGCTAAAGAAAAAGCTATCAATAAAGTATTAGCAGAAATAGAAAGCTCATTAGATAATGTTGCTAACTTAGACGATGATCGAATTATCCGTCGTTTTGTTGAAATGATTAATGCAACTATTCGTACTAACTATTTCCAAGCAGATCCAGTAAAAGGCGACAAATCATACATTTCATTTAAAATCGTTCCTGAACAGATTAGTGAAATGCCGCAACCAGTACCTAAATTTGAAATATTTGTTTATTCTCCACAAATTGAAGGTGTTCATTTACGTGGTGGTAAAGTTGCACGTGGTGGTTTACGTTGGTCTGACAGAAGTGAAGATTTCCGTACAGAAGTACTTGGTTTAGTTAAAGCCCAGCAAGTTAAAAATACCGTTATCGTACCTGTTGGCGCTAAAGGTGGCTTTGTTTGTAAGCAACTTCCTAAAGGTACTCGCCAAGAAATATTTGAAGCTGGCAAAGAGTGCTACCGTACCTTTATCCGTGCTTTATTAGACATTACTGATAACATTGTTGCAGGTGAAATTGTACCACCTAAAGATGTTGTACGTTTAGATGAAGATGATGCTTATTTAGTTGTCGCTGCAGATAAAGGTACTGCGACTTTCTCTGATGTTGCAAACGCGATTTCAGACGAATACAACTTTTGGTTAGGTGATGCTTTTGCCTCTGGTGGTAGTGTTGGTTATGACCATAAAGCGATGGGTATTACTGCTAAAGGTGCTTGGGAGTCTGTTAAACGTCACTTCCGCGAAATGGATATTGATTGTCAAAGTACTGACTTTACCTGTATTGCTATTGGTGACATGGCCGGTGATGTATTTGGTAACGGCATGTTATTGTCGAAACATATACGTTTACAAGCAGCATTTAACCATATGCATATCTTCATTGACCCAAGCCCAGAAGCAGCAAGTTCATATGTAGAGCGCGAAAGATTATTTAACCTTCCAGGTTGTACTTGGGAAGATTATAATAAAGAGTTGATTTCTAAAGGTGGTGGTATATTTAGTCGTCATGTTAAGTCAATCAAGCTAACGCCAGAAATCAAGAAAATGATTGGTACACAAAAGCAAAGCATGGCTCCTACGGATCTAATGCAAGCATTGCTAAGCATGAAAGTTGATTTATTGTGGAATGGTGGTATCGGTACTTATGTTAAAGGTAGCAAAGAAACTCATCTAGAAGTAGGTGACAGAGCCAATGATACATTACGTATTAATGGTGCAGACTTACAAGCGAAAGTTGTTGGTGAAGGTGGTAACTTAGGTTTAACACAATTAGGTCGTATCGAGTATGCAGCTAATGGTGGCCGAATTAACACTGATGCGGTAGATAACGCTGGTGGTGTTGATTGTTCAGATAACGAAGTCAACATTAAAATCCTACTTAACAGTCTTGTGCAAAATGGCGACTTGACTGTTAAACAAAGAAACAAAATTCTTCATGATATGACCGATGAAGTGGGCGATATCGTCATTGAAGATTGTTACCGTCAAACCCATTCATTATCCATTACGGCAATGCGTGGTGTTAATCAGTTAAAAGAACAAGTACGCTTTATCCATGACCTTGAAAGATCAGGCAAGCTTGATCGAGGTTTAGAGTTTATTCCTGATGATGAAGACATTGCTGACCGTTTAGCCCAAGGTGAAGGGTTAACCAGACCAGAATTATCAGTATTGCTTGCTTATTGCAAAATGGTATTGAAGGATGATTTAGTTCATGCTGAAATTACTGATAACCCATACCATAATAGCTTGTTGATTGAAGCCTTCCCACAACAGTTACGTGATAAATATCAAGATGAGATGCAACAGCATCCACTTCGAGCCGAAATTATTGCGACTAAACTTGCCAACAAAATTGGTAATGATATGGGCTTTAACTTTGTTAACCGTATGCAAGAAGAGACGGGTGCAAGTATTACTGAAATAGCAAACTGTTATACCATTGCTAGCGCTGTATTTGAACTTGAAGGTTTTTGGCAGCAAATTGAGGTGCTAGATAATAAAATATCTACAGCGATTCAAACAGAAATGTTATTCCAGTACCGTCGTACAGTTCGTCGTGTAACTCGTTGGTTCTTGCGTCATCGCAATAAGTCATTATCTATTGCTGAATCCATTGCTTTATACCAACCAACGTTTGCGACATTGTCGGCACAACTGTTTGACTTTATGATCAGTGATGAAATTGAGGCAATTGAACGTGTTGCAGCTGACTTAATTGAAGCCAGTGTTCCTAAAGCCATTGCGATACGTCTTTCACAATTAAGTACTTTATTCTCAACAATGGATATTGCTGAAGTTGCTCAAGAAAATAATTGTACTGTAGAGCAGGCCGCAAGCTTGTACTTTAAATTAGGTGCGCGTTTAGAGCTACATTGGTTCTTAGACCAAATCACTCGTCAACCGGTGGCAAACCATTGGCAAGCACTGGCAAGAGCTTCATTTAGAGAAGAGCTAGATTGGCAACAACGTTCACTGACTTCAGTAGTGCTACGTTGTCAGTGTGATGCACAATTTGCTGATTTAGAGCAGTTATTGACTGAATGGATTGATACCAACGAGCAACCGCTTGAGCGTTGGAAGCACATCCTAGCAGACTTTAAAGTTGGTCAATCTCATGACTTTGCAAAATTCTCTGTTGCATTACGTGAGTTAATGTTACTTAGCTTGAATTGCCAGCCAGTTTCAGCAAAATAAAAGCTAAAATGAACGATTAATTAAGTTTATTTTGGTCAAACAGAGCTAGCATATTGTAATGCTAGAACTAACTGATAAAATCCTCGCCTAGCGGGGATTTTTTATTTCTATTATTCAAAATAAGTCGAGGCATTATGTTTTATCCAGCCATTCGTAAAGTACTTTTTCAGTTTGACGCTGAAACCATCCATGAATTGACAATAAAAGGGTTAAAAAGTACGGGGAAATCTCCACTAAATGCCTTTTACAAACAATCAGTACAAAATAAGCCAGTGAGTGTTATGGGTATAAACTTTCCTAACCCAGTAGGCTTAGCTGCAGGCCTTGATAAAAATGGTGAGTGTATTAACGCTTTTGCCGCTATGGGATTTGGTTTTGTTGAAGTGGGCACAGTAACACCGCGCCCACAACCGGGTAATGACAAACCACGTATATTCAGATTGCCAGAAGCTAACGCGGTAATTAACCGTATGGGCTTTAATAATAAAGGCGTCGACTACTTAGTTTCGCAAGTCCAAGCAGCAAACTTTAAAGGTGTTTTAGGTATTAACATTGGCAAAAACAAAGATACTCCAGAAGAAAATGCCAAAGATGATTATATCCATTGTATGCGTAAAGTTTATAACTTTGCCACTTATATCACGGTAAACATTTCATCACCTAATACGCCTGGCCTTCGTTCATTGCAGTATGGTGAAGCTTTAGATGATTTATTATCATCATTGAAAGCGGAGCAAAAAGTACTTGCAGAGCAATATGATAAATACGTACCTGTTGCTGTTAAAATTGCACCAGATCTATCAGAAGATGAAGTAAAGTCTATTGCTAAGTCTCTCATTGATAACGGTATTGATGGCGTTATCGCGACTAATACTACTTTGTCTCGTGAGGGGGTTGAGGGACTTGAGTTTGGTACTGAAATGGGCGGTTTAAGCGGTCAACCAGTAAAAGATAAAAGTACTCAAGTGATAAAGTTATTAGGTGAAGCACTTGATAATAAATTACCAATTATTGGTGTAGGCGGTATTGCATCGAGTGATGATGCTAACGAAAAGCTCCAAGCTGGCGCTAGCTTAGTACAAGTTTATACGGGCTTTATTTACCAAGGACCGCCCTTAGTTAAGGAAATCGTTAACGGCTTATAAAAATATAGAGCTACAACTTGTTTGAAATTAATCTCGAAAGATCAACAGCCGCTAGTGCTTAGCTTTTGTTACAAGTTGTTACTTGCTGTGATGCACTAATACGCTACACTGACCGAGATAACAATTATCACAAATAATAATTATTAAGAGAGAAAATATAGATGAGTGTTTTGAAAAAAAGTGTTTTAGCAATTACTGTATCGACAAGTTTAATGGCGTCAATGGTTGCGCTTGCACAACCAGCCAGCTCTGAGAAACATGCCATTTATGCAACTGAGTTACGTCAATCAGTATTTAAATTGTTGGGTAGTAACATGGGACCTTTAGGTGCTATGGCTAAAGGTAAAATCCCACTTGATGCTAAAGTCGTTGAAAAGAATGCCGTACGTATCAATCAATTATCTTTAATGATTGCTGATTACAACCGTACTGATACATCAAAATTTGATGTTAAAACAGAGGCTTTAGCAAAAATTTGGCAAGAGCCTGAGCACTTTAGTAAAGACATTGGTAAATTAACCTTAGCTTCAGCTAAATTAATTAGCGCAGCCAAGTCTAACGATGAAGGTGCAATTAAAAAAGCTATTGGTGGTGTTGGTAAAACGTGTGGTGGATGCCATGATCACTTTAAGAAAGACTAACTACCTGTAATTAGTTTTTTTAAAGTACATAATTACTGATTCAACACGGTTAGAATCTTATAAAAAAGCCTTTGTTGGAATATCCAGCAAAGGCTTTTAAGTTTATGGCTAGTATGAAAAATTGTTAGTAATAAAACTCTTCTAGTACTGGCGCATTAATAATAACAAGCCAGTAAACAAAGCCAGCACAACAAACAGCAACAATACTCGCCAGTATTATTTTAGAGTGAGGAATAGCGTCAGTTGCTTTAACTTGTCCAGATGCTTTTTTTCCAGTGATCATTGGAATAACTAAGTTTTGCTTCTTTACACGCCAATAGTAGGCTATCGCTGATATGTGCAAACCTATGGCGACAATCATAAAATCAAAAGTATTGTGGTGTAAAAAACTCATTAACTTCTCAAACTCGCTACTTAAACTACCATAATAGGGACCAGAGGAAAATACATCATCATTGATAAATAATCCGCTAATAGCCTGTGTTGAGATTAGTATAATCATCAAAATGACCATTAAAGCACCTAATGGGTTATGACCTGGTACTGTTGTATCCTTGTTCGGTTTAGTTAAATAAGCAATCAATGTCTTAGCGGACGGAAAAAATTGTGCAAACCGTGCGTGTTTAGGTCCAATGACTCCCCACAAAATACGGAAAATTATCAAGGCTAAGGCAACAAAACCCAATTGCATGTGAAGTTCAATATGATCTTCCTTATGCTCTGCAGTGTACCAGCAAGCCAAAATAGTGAAGGCAAAGCTCCAATGAAAAATACGTAAGGGTAAATCCCAAATAAGATGTTTTTCTGCCACGGTTGAACCTTTCATTGTTTAAATAATGCTAAAAGAACTTACTATTTTACCATTATTCAATATAAAAAGTTAAGGAGGCAAATGTTACCAGAGATGAGTGTTGGGATAACTTAAATTATATGCACAACATTTTGAGATATTCTTGAGGTTAATCTAAAGTATAGATAAGTAACCTCCTATGTAGAGTTTATATTTATTTTATTATCAAATATCTATTCCCCTTTGAAGAATTATTACCAAGAGATAGCAACAACCTTGCTACTATTATCCTTTAGCTGCTATGCACAAGACTCAGTTTTTGATTTAACTTTAGCGCAATTATCGCAAGTTAATGTTTCTGTATCCTCAAAAGTAAATCTACCTCTGCAGTTATCACCCGCAAGTGTCAGCGCTTATAATCAGCAGCAATTATTTCAGCAAGGTATACATCAGCTTGCTGATTTGGCTGAGATTAGTCCTGGCTTTAATAGTTATAGTATTTATGGTGAAAGAGTGCTGGAAACGCGTGGGCAAAAGGCGGGAAGTTTTGAAAACAACAAACACTTAGTACTACTTGATGGTATTCGCATCAATCATGCACGAGCCAACAAAGCACCGGTAGAAAATGAATTGCCTTTGTGGATGCTTCAAAAACTAGAAGTTCTACGAGGCCCTGCATCTGCACTTTACGGGCAAAGTGCATTTTTCGGTGTTGCAAGTCTAGACTCTGCTTTTAATAGTGAGAATGATTTATCAGCACAAGTTAGTTATCAACACCTTGATAAGGGTATTAGAGCTAACCTTAAAGGAAACTTGCATAGCAAAATTGGTCATAGCTACGTAGCCTATTCTCATTTTAAAAAAGACAGTAATGATGCATTAGTGGGTCCTGTTTTTTCACCTTTGCAGAAATATTATGATGATCAAAAGGCTGAATTTATTTATGGCCGACAACAAATTGATTTGAGTTCACTTGGAACTTTTACCTTGGGTTATATTGAGTTAAATAGACAGAGTGGATTAGGGGAGCATTGGACCGGAGATTTTTCTGTCGAAGAAAATGATATTGATTGGTCAACACAAATTAGTTACCTGTCATGGCAACGCGAGTTCTCAGAGCAAGTAAAGGGATCTATAAAGCTAGTTAATAATGACTCAACTGAAGAGGGCGTATCCAGTAACGAAAATAGAGAGCAAGTTAGCCAAGGCGTACCTATCACTTATAGTCGATATAAAGTTAATGTTAATGCCAAGCTTATTGAAGGAGAGCTAAACTGGCAAATAGCTCAACAACAATTTTTGATTTTAGGCGCCTCAATTGAAGAAAGGCAAGAGCAAGGTGATTTCTTTGCAACAGGTTTTACAATTGACCGTTTATACTCAGATGCTACAAACTTACCAAGTGTTGAATACTTTCCAAGGGAGGACTCTGCAATTAAAACCAATCAGGGTATTTACTTACAATACTATGATTTACTCACCAATTTGGCTGACATTCACTTAACGGCAGGAGTTCGTTTTGATAAAGGAGAGTACCTAACGGACAGTTTTTCACAGTGGTCACCTCGTATTGCTCTAGTTAAAGTTTTAAGCCCAGATTGGACATTAAAAACGTCATATAGCTCTGCCTTGCGTGCACCAAGCTTGAAAGAATACCTATTGAATAATGAAGCAAAGGACTTTATCAACCAAGAAGCTCAATACCCACAACAAGTATTAGCCCGATTACCTGAGCAGTTGTTAGCTGAAACTATAGAGTCAATGGAGTTGTCACTGTCTTTTCAACAAAAGGATCTGCTAGTAAAAGTAAATAACTTTTATAACCATACCGAAAATTTGCTAAACGGTAGCCCAGTATTTTTTTCAAATAAAGATGTTAAAATTATTAGTCAAAATAGCTTTATCAACTCAGGACAAGACTATTCAGTATATGGCGCTGAAATTGAATTACAATGGCGTTTTGCCGTCAATTGGCACTTTAAAGGTTTCATCAGCCAAGGCTTTGCTAAAACAGGCTCAGAAGAAGCGAGCCGTGATATTGCGCTATTTAAAAGTAATCTTGCTATTACTGGCATGTTCAATTGGTTTACGATTAACATTATGCAACTTTATCATGGTGATATCAGTGGAGATCTGAATAAGATCTCTCGACTTGATATCACTATCTCCCAACAAAAAGTACTTAATAGTCATTTAAGTACATACCTCAAAGTATTTAATGTTTTTGATCAAGACAATTACCATTCTATTGATGATGATATAGGGAACCCGTTACCGGGAAGAAGCATTGAACTTGGTTTATCCTATCAATTCTAAAGTGACAGTTTAGTTACAAAGACTGTGCATCTGGTTGATTTTTTTAATGTTTGATTTATGATTAAAATATCACTCTATGATTCAAAGTATTTAATGATTGATATTATCAAGCAATATAAAATTTTAGCGTTATTTAGCCTGTGTTTTTCAGTCTGCTTTCACTGTGCTGTGCATGCACAAAAATTTGATGCTAAGCAGATTAAATCGGCCTATCTGGTTAATTTCTTTAAACATATTACTTGGCCTAATGAAGCAAGCAAAGCTACATACCAATTAGCTATTTACAAAGAGCCTAGTTATGTTGATTTTCTTTCAAAAGCACTTAAAAGCAAGAAGATTAATAATAAAGCAGTTGTGGTGTTTAATGCCGAAATCCTTACACAATTAAAGGGCGCTGACAGTGTGTACATTCCTCAACAGTTTAATCATGAGTTACATGATATTGCGAATGCACTTCGTGGCACAAATACCTTACTGATATCAGATAATAGTTTAAATAAGCATGATGTGATGCTAAACCTCATTCAACAAGAGGACTCTGCAGTCATTTCGTTTGAGGTGAACAAATCAAATATTATTTATGAAAAGCTAACTATGTCGGCAGATATCCTACTGCTAGGTGGAAGTGAACTTGATATAGCGACACTTTACCGTGAAACAGAAATGGCAATGCAAAAAACTAGAGCGCAAAGTGTTGAGTTAAAGCAAAATTTAGTGAAGCAACAGAAAACCCTACTAACACAAAAGCAAAGTTTATTATCGCAGCAGCAGAAATTAAATGTTTCAGTCAAACAACTTAACCGCTCTAAAAACGCGCTCAAAAAATCAAATGAAGAGTTATCTCAAAGTACTCAGGCGGCACAGGCACAAAAATCAGAGTTAGCTAAGCTAAAGTTTGATATTAAACAAAAACAGCTGCAATCAAATAAAACAGAAACAGAGTTAATCAAGCAGCAACAAATCCTTGCAGAGAAGTCGTTAATTAACGAAAAAATATTGGCGACTGTAGCGCAAAATAAAAAAGTATTAAAACAGCAAGAAGGTGAGCTAGCGCTGCATAAAAGCCAACTTAAAGAGCAGGGCGCTGATTTAATTAGCAAAAAGGAAATCATAAGTAATCAACAGACTTACTTGTTTTTAACAACTATCTTAACGACACTTGCGATTCTTGCAGTGATACTGATTGTTTTCTTTTTTACTAAAAACAAAAAAACCACCACAAAATTGACTAAAACATTAGCTAACTTAAATGAAACCCAAGAGCAATTAGTTCACTCTGAAAAAATGGCTTCATTGGGGCGATTAGTTGCCGGTGTTGCCCATGAAATCAATACACCTTTAAGTATTGCCATAACCGCTAATAGTCTAGTGCTTGATGATACATCTGAAATCAAAGATAAAATAGCTGAGCAGTCTTTAAGTAAAAACCGTATGGATAAATATATTTCTATGTCAGAGCAATCACTATTGATGTCAGAAGGAGCTTTAGAGCGCGTTAAACATTTACTGACAAACTTTAAAATGGTCGCAGCAGATCAGATTGTTAGTGAGCAGCGAACTATTAATTTAGCAAAATATATTGATGATGTGATGACAACGTTATCCATTGAAATGAAAAAGCAAAATGTTAGCTATCAGTTAATTGGCGAAGATAACCTAGAGATCACCACATTACCGGGTGTTTTCTCACAAGTACTTACCAATTTAGTTATCAACTCAATAGTTCATGGCTTTGATGAAAAACAAGGTGGAAATATTACTATCAATGTCGTTCCTTCAGCTAATCAAGGTATTGAAGTACATTACAAAGATGATGGTAAAGGTATGGATGAATATACTTTAGCGAATATTTTTGAACCCTTCTTTACCACAAAAAGAGGTAAGGGCAGTACAGGGCTGGGCATGAACATAGTCTATAACATAGTTGATCAACAGCTCAAGGGAACGATATC
>Ga0105359_10004085_pt1 | contig 11737 bp, 10 predicted proteins | sample GOMGulsemesocosm_6_FD_83659 | JGI IMG/M metagenome (GOLD analysis project Ga0105359, IMG submission 83659) | Methane-oxidizing microbial communities from mesocosms in the Gulf of Mexico - GOM8C Gulf of Mexico | ecosystem: Environmental > Aquatic > Marine > Cold seeps | place: Gulf of Mexico... | reverse complement strand
TGCATTATTGGGAGATTATTATATCAAAGGTTCGATTTATTATGCTAAAAAAGACTTAACGAATGCAATTAAGTATTTTGAAATGAGTAATAAACTAGCAATAGAACACCAATATTCAATGTAGATCAATGAAACCAATAAGTTTTTAGGATTTTCTGCTTTAGACAATAAGAAATATAAGGATGCAGCAATCTACTTGAATAAATACATCATTCAAACGGATTCCATAAAAGAAGCCAGTAACGCATCTTTGCTTGAAAAGAAATTAATTAGTTTTGAAATTTTGTCTGATAGCTTAGATAAGGCACATTTATTACTACAAAAAGAAAATTCACAAATTGAGAATGCAAACCTGGAATTAAAAAAAGGTTTAGCCGAGACGACATCAATCTACCAGTTAATATTTTTAATACTCAGTGTATTTACTGTTGTTACACTATTTTTTACGATTAACAAACGACTTAAACAAGAACGTAGGCATAAAATTATTTTGGAAAAACAAAATAATGAGTTAAAACGGACGCTTATAAGTAAGGATGAAAAAGATGTTTTACTTAAGGAAATCCATCATAGAGTTAAGAATAATTTACAAATCATTAATAGTTTAATCAGACTTCAATCTCATTACACATCTGCCGAGAATTACCAATCGCGTATTCGGGAAACTGAAAATAGAATTAGAAGTATGGCTTTAGTTCATGAGAAACTTTATAAAAGTGATGACTTATCAAAACTAGATGCTAGGAAGTATATTGAAGAACTAACTGAAAATGTTTTAGACTCTTTTCAGTCGATCACTAATATTGAATTTAATATTGAAATCCCTGAAATTAAATTAAGCATTGACACATTAATTCCATTAGGATTGATTTTAAATGAAATAATATCAAATTCTATTAAATATGCATTTGATGGTGCAGAGGATGGGAATATAACTTTAATTATAAAACAAAATGAAGGGGTTATTCTAGACATTTCTGATAACGGTGTAGGAGCAAATCTAAGTTATTCAGAATTAAGTAAAAATTCTTTAGGTATGGAATTGATTGAATCTTTGTGTGAACAGTTAAGTGGAGAGTTCACTTTAGATACTTCTAATGGGTTTCGTTATATTTTTATATTTGATGAATTAAATTAATGAGTTAAGTATACAATTTCACACTATTTTTATTATTCTTTTTTAGCTTAAAAAATGATAGACTTCTTGTTAAAACATAATTAAAAAATTATATTTGCATTGCAAAAAAAATATATACCATGCCAATAATTTCTGTTAAAGGGATAAACATGCCCGAATCACCAATTAGAAAACTTGTACCATATGCTGAACAAGCAAAAAAGGATGGTAAAAAAGTGTTTCATTTAAATATTGGTCAACCTGATATTGCAACACCTAAGGTGGCTATAGATGCTATTAAAAATATTGATAAAGAAGTTATTGAATATAGTCACTCTGCAGGATACCAATCTTACAGGTCAAAATTAGCAAGTTATTACCAAGGTATTGGTATTAATGTTAGTGATGAAGAGATTATTGTAACAACAGGTGGATCGGAAGCATTGATTTTTGGATTTATGTCATGCTTTAACCTTGATGATGAAGTAATTATACCAGAACCGTTTTATGCAAATTATAATGGATTTGCAGAAACTGCAGGTATTAAAATAAAACCGGTTACTGCATCAATCGAAAATGGATTTGCCTTACCTCCAATAGTTGATTTTGAAAAACAAATTACGCCTAAAACTAAAGGTATTGTAATTTGCAACCCTGGTAATCCAACAGGTTATTTATATTCGAAAGAAGAATTAGAACAATTAGCTGAATTAGTAAAAAAACATGATTTGTTTCTATTTGCTGATGAAGTATATCGAGAGTTTTGTGATGATGGAGCAAAACCTTATTCAACAATGAACTTAAAAGGAATTGAAGATCATACCATTTTAATTGACTCGGTTTCTAAACGATATTCAATGTGTGGTGCTAGAATTGGCGCTTTAATTACGCATAATAAGGACGTACTTAAATCAGTTCTTAAATTTGCACAGGCCAGATTATCTCCTCCTACATTAGCTCAAATTGCTAGTGAAGCAGCCTTGGATACTCCTCAATCTTATTTCACAGACGTTATTGAGGAATATGTGGAAAGAAGAGATATCATGGTAGATGGTTTAAATAAAATTGAAGGTGTTGAATGCCCAAAGCCAAAAGGTGCATTTTATTGTATCGCTAAATTTCCAAGTGATAATTCTGATAAGTTTTGTCAATGGTTACTAGAAGAGTTTGAATACGGAAATCAAACTGTTATGATGGCACCAGCAACTGGTTTTTATTCCTCTAAAGGATTAGGTAAGAATGAGGTGAGAATTGCGTACGTACTTAAAAAAGATGACTTACATAAAGCTGTAAAATGTATTGAAGAAGCATTAAAAATATATCCTGGTAGAATTTAAAAAAATATATCTTAACAAATATTACTGCCTCAAAAGACATTTTGGGGCATTTTTGTGAAAATTTGTATCGTCAAGCTTAAACCTACCAACTTATGCATTCTAAAAAAGATGAGTTTACTAATACCATCCAATTTTTAATTGGACAGCGAATTGAAGATTTAGAAGCGTCTAGCTATTCTAACATAGATGAATTAGCACAATTGTTTCAAATAAAAAACGATAAGTTAAGTTGGAAGCCTCTCCATTTTTTAAACATATACTATTCGCTAAAATTAAAAATAGAAGAGTTAATTTCAGAGGAGAATATTAAATCAACCACTAACATAAACAAGGTGTTAAGTAAAACTCAACAACATGAATTGGTTGATTATTTAAATAAACAACAAATTAAAGTTCCTGAATTTGAACGTTCATCACCACTTGAAAATTTGGTGTACATTTTCCCAGTACCTGCTATATTAGGAACTATGTTAATTTGCACATATTACATTACTAAATATGATTATTCTGGTTGGGTTTATTTATTCGGATTAGTTGGTATAGTTATGAGTGTATTACTACTTGTATTAACAATTCCATTAAGAAATAGGTTTAAAGAAGACCGTCTAGTAGAGTATGCTAAATTAATATATACTATTAAGCATAAAGTCTTTGTTGAAACACCAAATACACATGCACAATTAATTCTATTTTTAACAGATGAGTTGGAAGTTGAATTTGAGAAGCGATTCTCGCCAACTGAAACTATTCCCGAAAACTAAAGAATTCTACGATAATCACTAATTTTATTCTAAATTTGGCGTTATATATTCTATGAAGAAATTAGTAATCCTATTCCTTTTATTGCTAAGCTGTCAATTATCGGCTCAAACAATAACGTCTGTCTATATTCATGTTGATAAAAAATCTGAACGATTTAAAAAAGTAAACGACTCCATTTCTGACCAAAAGTTCATTTCAAAAGCAATTACGACATTTAAGTTATTAGGATATGTGGGATTGACAGTGCATGATACAACAACTAAAAGAAAGCAAGTTCATTATTGGTTAAATTACCAAACCAAATACAAAAAAGTAGTTTTAATTAATTCTGAAAATTATTTAACTACTAATTTAAACAATACACACTCATCCATTCGTAAACAACTAGTTAGTTTAGAAAATTCAGGTTTTCCTTTTGCAAAACTGAAGATAGTTAATCAAAAGATAAAAGCTCAAAAATTAATATTAAACTATAAAATTGATTCTGGAAAAATAGTTTTAATAGATAAAATTCATATTAAGAGTGAAGATAAATTCAATCAGAAAACAATTTTAAATAGCATAGATTTAAAAATTGGAGACTTATATAATGAAAGTAAGATTAGAGCAATTGTTCCAATATTAACGGCTTCAAATTTATATAAAACTATTCGTGATCCACAATTAATATTTAAAGAAGGAAAGGCGGAGGTATTTATTTATATTAAAAAACTAAATTCATCTAGCGCGGATGGTTACATAGGTCTACAACAGGATAAAGTAACACGTAAGTTACACCTGAATGGTTATCTTAACCTGCAACTCAAAAACGCCATAAATAGGGCAGAGTACCTTAATTTAAATTGGAAGAGTAATCCAGATAAAACTCAAAATTTGAAACTTAACTTTGAATACCCTTATTTATTAAACTCTCCAATTGGTATTGAAACGAACCTAAACTTGCAAAAACAGGATACAAGTTTTGTAAAGTCTGATTTTGATTTTGGTGTAAATTATATTCAGCCTTATTTTAAAATTGGATTGTATAATAAATTTATAAATTCTATTATTCTAGATAAAACAACCGCGTTTAATATTACCGAGTTTTCAAAAAACATTATTGGTTTAAATGTAGTCTTAAAACCTCATTTTTATTCTAGTTTATCATTTTACAAACCAAAATTATCAATAAAAGGTGGGTTTTATAGTTATACATCAGATTCTATTCAAACTAAAACATCTTCATCAAACTATACATACTTGATTAATTTGGAACAAAAATTCAGATTCCTAAATCATTTTAGTTTTAATAACCAAACAGGATTTAATGGTTTAAATTCCTCTTATAATTTATCACGTAACGAATTAGTTTATTTTGGTGGTTTAAAATCTGTAAGAGGGTTTTATGAGCTTGAATTAACAGGGAATGAAGTCTTTACTGTACTAAACGAATTTGAATATCAACCCGTTGAAGCATTATCTTTTAAGTTAATATATGATTATTCACAATTCAGACTTAATGGTAGTAATCACACGAATAGCTTTGGAGTAGGCTTTGGGTTGATAAATGAAAATAGTATTCTTGAAATAAGTATCGCTAATGGTGTTTTAAATTCAAACCAGTTAGACTTTAATACAACCAAAATTCACATTGGATTTAAAGCTAGTTTCTAAAATATGAATAGTAAATTTTAAAAATAATGAATACAAAAAAAACTCCAGACATACATCTGAAGTTCTTTAGTGTTAAATCTTAAGTTTACTTTCTAAGTGGGGTCACGTCTGTAAGTGTAGCACTTATTTTTGCATCACAATCGGTTGGTAATTCAGATTCAGTTTTATCATAATAAAACTTTAAAAACATACCTTCTACTTGAAAGCGTGGATCTAAATTCTCTGGATATAATTTAAATAATGATCCATCATTTTCTTTAGCGTCAATATATAACTTACAGCCTGTATCAGAAATATGAACTGTTCCAACAATTAATTTTATCTACTGACTCAATGGTAGTACCAATAGTTTTCTCTGTCTCAACTTGAGTCTCATTCAATGTAGTCACATTTTTCCCGTTACCACAAGACAACATCATAAAACAAATACTTAAGGGTAAAATCAATAATTTCATAATTTATTTTTTTAGTGGTTTTAATCCACAAATTGTACCAATTAAATGAAGCACACTGAAAAATGTAGTGTGCTTCATTTTAAAATTTATTTTACAGTTATTTTCACTGTATTTATTTTTTCATTTGATGTTACATTTAAAATGTATAATCCTGATGCTAGATCTAAAGTAGGAATCACAGCAGATGTTCCAAATAATTCAGTTTGTGTTAAACTATAAATAACTTTACCAGATAAATCAATTAACTGAACAGAAGTAGGTATAGTACCATTCCATTTTACATTAACAACTTCTGTTGCAGGGTTAGGGTAAACAATTACATAATTATCTTTATTTACATCAATCCCAACTGGACCGTCTCCTACTTGAATCGTTCCTTGATAAGGTTTATAGTTTTGTTTAGTACCAGTTACTGTTAACACTTGGTTAGACGTTAATGCTGTAAAAGTAAGTGTTACATTACCTCCATTAACTATTCCTGTTGCTAAAATGTTTCCATTTTGTGTAATTGCAATTTTAGCACCTTCCACATTACATGTTACATTAACTGATGTTTCTCCCAGGTTTACATTTGAAATATGAGAAGCTGTTAAATTGGTTGTTACCTTATTTCTAAAAAGTGTTGAAGGATCACCAAACATTACCCAAGTTTGCATTACCTCTCTTGCATTTGTATTTGCATTGTAGTCTTCTAGCATACTCATTTGAGCATTGTAGAAAATCCCACCAATAGTTGCTTTTTTATTGTTTGAATATGATTCTGCAATAATTTCAGCCATTTCGTCCTGAGTTTGCATTGGTTCTGCCCAGGCCATTAAAATACTAGATCCACAGGCTGCAATAGAACCAGATGGTGAATTATTGTTAGTAGCACGCATCCATGATTCAGAAATACATGTACCAGTTGTAAATGTTCCATTATTACAAGCTACTGATATTACTAAAGGGTATTCCCCATTATTTGTAGCTTGGTTAACATCAGTAGAACTATAGTTTCCTGTGATACAACTATTTTGATCACCATGCCCAGTGTAGTTAAATAAACCAACTCCATTGTTTACGGCAGGTGTAATTAGTGCAGCAGAAGGGCTGCCTGAAGCATCATCTCCACCCTGACTTCCATCATAAAATTCATGAACTTCAGTATATCCAAATCCTAATAATTTAGTTCTAATATTTCTTAAGTGTTTCCAATCTGCTTCAGAATCATCACCATACCCAGCACCTTCATTAGAACCTAAACCAATTGCTTTTGTCATCCAATCACCTGTAGCAGGTGTTTTCTCATATTCTAAAGTTCTATCTACCATTGTTGTTATCTGATTAGCATTTCCAGAAAAACGACCAATAAATGCTTCTGGATAAAAATCATTACCAGTAAGTTGCGCATAATAAGTATCACTCCACAACTCTTCATTACTACCAGTTGTACCATAAGTATGTGAAGGAACATCTGCATGATCACCAACAAGTAAGATATATACTAAATTTGGATTGTTCGTATAAAACGTTTGAATGTAAGCTTTGATTTGAGTATCAGTTGTACCCGCATTTGCAGTAGTTACAACAGTTGTTTTGATTCCTGATTGAATTTTCCAATTCACTAACGGTTGAATTTCATCTGTTAAGGCAGCTGTTGTAATAATAAGCATTTCACCATCTTCTCCCAGTGGAGTATAACGACCAAATACAGTTTGAGCGTTTAGGTATTGTTCATTATAAATACTAGAAAACACATCTCTTTGAATTGCTGAAGCTGTTAACTCATTAATTCCTGTTTGATTTTCGTTTGTAATTACATTAGTTCTAACATTTGAATAGACTCTTAACGTTTTAGTAACCGGGTTGTATTGGTATGGAGATACTGATACGGTTACACCTCTTGTATTTCTTAAGTTATATGGTGCACTTAATTCAGCAAGTGCACCAGGATAAAAGGCATCAGTTGAATAAGTGTTTCCGAATGTGTAAGGAACTGTTGACGGGTCAATGTTTCGAGTTAAATGACCTTTAGATGGTACAACATTGACATTTAAATAGTCAATAAAGCCATCATGCTCAACTTCTAAAGAGATTTCTCCACTATTGGATACGATTACTGATTCCGTAAAATAAGGAATGGCTGGTGCGCCAGCAGTCATTGTTGTGACTTTATTAGACTTTGTAAAGTCTTGAAAATTTTGATTGTCAATTTGTGTGTACATTGCATTATTTTCTTGCAAAGTGTGCTTCATTGAAATCATATTGTCCTGAGAAGACAATAGTTCAAACTGTTGACCAATGCCAACGAATGAACTTAACGCAAATGCGCCTAAGATAAATGTTTGTTTCATAATTTAATAGGTTTTAAGAGAAACTAAGTTATGAAATTAAATTAAATTAGCACCTAAAAATACACCTTCATTGATTTATCTGTGGTAATTTAGAGATTAACTGTATATTTATTCTCTACCATATTAGTTTGTTAAGGTAATAACTGTTTTTTAATCAGTATTTTTAATCGATAAATTTATTTTAGTTTCATTTTTAACTTGTTTAATGACAAATGAACTTTGGATATTTGATACAATTTTTAGCTGTGCCATTCTATGCAATACAAAATCCTGATACTCCAACATGTCGCGGAGTAATATTTTTAATAAAAAATCATGTTTACCTGTTATGTATGACGTTTCCATGATTTCATGGCGACTATTAATAAACTGTTCAAACTCTTTAAAATATGCTTCCTGATGCTTAACTAGGGTAACTTGACAATAGACCGTTAGCTTTTTGTCCACTAATAAAGGGTCTATTATTCCAACATATTTACTTATAATTTGAGATTGTTCAATCTTTTTAATTCTTTGTTGAACTGGTGTGATGGATAGGTTTACTTTTTGAGCAAGCTGCTTGATTGACTGTTTTCCGTCATTCTGAAGTTCATTTATCAATTGAATATCAATTGCATCTAATTGTAACATAGTTTATTTTTTTGTTTCCGATTATATTTCAGTACTGAATAGTCTTATTTAATTAGTTAAAGGTGTAAAATTAGGTATATTTTCTTTATTACTGTTAAATAATAAAAAAAAGAACTGCAATTCATACCTTTGTGTAAAAAATATTACCATGAAAGGTTTAGATGAAATACTAGAACGAATCACTACTAATAATGCTTCATTTTTGGGATACCCTTTAGCTAAAGATTTTTCTTTTAAAGAATTTGCACCATTTTTAGATCTTTGTTTGAATAATGTTGGTGATCCTGAATCTCCATCAACTTTAACAATTGACACTAAAGAAATAGAACGAAAATGTATTTCTTTTTTCGCTAACATGTTATCAGCTACTATGGAAGATGTTTGGGGGTATGTAACCAATGGTGGAACAGAAGGTAATCTTTATGGGTTATACTTGGCTAGAGAAAATTTTCCTAATGCGGTTGTTTATTATAGTGAATCAACGCATTATAGTGTTAAGAAGAATTTACACATGCTTAACATGACTAATATTGTTGTAAGAAGTCAACAAAATGGAGAAATGGATTATAAGGATTTAGAACAAATTTTAATGATTCGTAGAGATAAGCCAGCCATTTTCTTTTTAAACATTGGAACTACAATGACTGAAGCAGTGGATGATTTAGTTAAGATTAAGGAAACTATTAAAAAATACGCCATTAAAGATTATTATATACATTGTGACGCTGCGTTTTTAGGTTGTGTGGCACCCTTTGCTGATCCAAAGCCAAAATTTGATTTTGCTGAAGGTGTAGATAGTATTTCTATTTCTGGACATAAATTTATTGGAGGGCCTATACCGAGTGGATTAGTTTTAGTTAAAAGGCAACATAGAAACAGGATTGCGAATTCAATTTCGTATGTAGGCACGTTGGATACAACCATTACAGGATCTAGAAATGGATTAACACCATTATTTATTTGGTCTTTTATTGAGGAAAACGGGATGGATGGCATAAAAGCAAGAGTTTTAAAATCACAAAAACTGGCAAGATATGTAGAAGAGAAGTTAAACAACCTTGGTTTGAATGCTTGGCGAAATAATGAGGCCTTAACCGTAGTATTTGACAAACCGTCACCGTTTATTTGTGAAAAACATCAATTAGCATCCGAAGGTAATATTGCACATATTATTTGTGTACCAGGTATAGAGAAAGAGCATGTGGATGTTTTAATAAATGATTTAGTAAATGAATACGTATTGGCATAGTAAACAATAAAGAGTATACTAGATATCTAACCAAAATAATTAATAGTCTCCCCTCCTTTAAATTTTAACAAAGTTAATTCTTAAATAAGGGAGATTTAACCATTATTTAGGCATTTTTTTTCTTAGACTACTCGGAAAACTTAGTCTATTTACAATGTGTTTTTGATCAACGTGAGTTGCTTGTTTTTTCAGTTCAGCCTAAGTCTCCAATTTTCAGAAACCTGTTTTCAAAAGTATTGTCATACTCAACCTGTAACTCCTTACCAACGTTCTCAACAAATGATTCAAATGCATTAACTTCTATAAAGTTATCAGGTGTCTTGTTTAAATATTGGTCATATATCAAAGCAGTAACTTCTTCTTGTAAAGCTTCTTTTGTCCCAAATAATAACCATGAACTTCTAGTATCTGTCTCACATTTAACATAAGGCGATTTAGCATTCGCTTGTCTAATGTCATTTGGTGGGTGACTAGCATACATACTTACTTTAGACGGCTCAGATGTGTCAAAATATTCTTTTCCACCTCTAACATCATTTGGGAAATTAGCTATTAATTCATTTTGAGCTGATCTACCTCTATCTATAGCTAATAGGTGATGTGTGTACAGGTTGCTTACAAATGCATTTTTTTGAGACGATAAATAGGCATTTTGAATGGTGTTATTCCAGTTTGTTGATCCATTATCTAACTTCCAAAGGCCAGACACAATGGCGTCACTACCAGAAGTACTTACAGCAATTTTGTCTGCATTAAATTCCATTTCACTCGTCAAACTAGAATGCATGACATTTAAAAAGCGATAGAATAAATTCAATACCTGTCTTATGACCCAAATAATAGGTGTTAATACCCAAGCAAAAATAGACACTCTTAGGTCTGCTGAACGCCACTGATCTAATGTATTGTCCCAACTGTCTTTTGAAAAAATCATATTATGAATTATAGTGTTGGCCGACATGATAAAACTTCCAATACGCATGCTACGTTGTGCAAAATGTCCAAATTCATGACTGACTACGGCTTTAAATTCAGAAATATTTAAACAACTGACTAATCCCAAACCAATAGTTAACTCTTTTTTTACTGGAAAAATTAAACTTAACCAAACGTTACTGTAAGACACATAGGTGTTTACATCTGGGTCTACATATATGTGTTTTGGTGTTGGCGCACCAGTATCTTTACATATTTGCATAACAAACCCCCATAAATCTGGGTTATCTGTTTTATTTAATTTAACGCGATTTGGAATTTTATGATTCTTTATTTTAAATAGGAATTTAAGTGTGAAGGTAAATAAAATTAGAGCAATAGCTATAGCACCTGTTTTTAATAGAATAGTGAATTTATTTACTTCATGTATAGGATAAAATATAGCGTATTCGATTAAAAATCCGGCTGAAATAACCAGAGCAGCATATAAAACAAAGAATAATAAAACAGCTAATATGGCTAATGTCACTTTTACCTTATAAATAGTTGTTAACTTAGTTAAGTCTTTCGGTAAAAAAATAGGATTATTGGGGTACAATTTACTAGTTGTCATAACATTTTCATTTTGTAACACACTTGCATGAGTATGTTACATTTTCATAGGATCTACTGACTACAAAAGTAATAAATTTATCTCATATATAAACGTTCAACTATCTAATAATATTGTAAACTATTAAATTAAATCAGAATAATTAAATTCCGTTTTACTCAAGAACACCTATATAAACAGACCTGTGAATACAACACAACTCACCTTTACTAGACTGATTTATAGGGAGTAAAAAACAATACAAATTCGGTAGGAATCAAAAAAAATCATTCCCAAAACGTTCACCATCAAACTGAATAGAAATATGTATCCAAATAGAACGTCCTAAGCGGAGCATGACAGGGTAAAAAACCAAAAAAGCTATGAGCATTAACCCAAACCACAGCCAAGGTGAAACCGTTGTTGATAACAATGCCATAAACAAAAATGGAACTTCAATAGCAATTACGATAGGGTAGGACGTCCATAAAGCGCCAATCCAAAAGCCTGGTTCAATTTCAAAGTGCTGCTTGCATACGGTACATTGCTCTGGCATGGTTAAAATATGAGAATACCTAAACATACCTTTTTTAGTAAACAAATTACCCTGTCTACATTTTGGGCATTTTAATTTTAAAATGGAAGAGGTGAGTGTACGGGTAGTCATATACTA
>Ga0105359_10004083_pt1 | contig 11743 bp, 11 predicted proteins | sample GOMGulsemesocosm_6_FD_83659 | JGI IMG/M metagenome (GOLD analysis project Ga0105359, IMG submission 83659) | Methane-oxidizing microbial communities from mesocosms in the Gulf of Mexico - GOM8C Gulf of Mexico | ecosystem: Environmental > Aquatic > Marine > Cold seeps | place: Gulf of Mexico... | reverse complement strand
GTGATCAGTGCTGGGGGTGTGCAATGGATGACAGCCGGCGCCGGCGTCTTGCATTCAGAAATGCCGGAACAAGACGATGGTTTGTTACACGGTTTTCAAATATGGCTTAACTTACCATCGCAATACAAACTTGTGCCGGCGAGTTATCGCGATATACCCAGTGCGGATATTACCGAACATGAGTATGTAAACGGCTCTTTGCTGCGGGTGATCAGTGGCGAAGTTAAAGTCGGCGCTACCTTACTCGCTGGCACCGCACCGAAATCACCCACCTACCCGGTGCTGTTAGATTTACAGCTGCCACCCAGCCAAAGCATTGAGCTTGATTTTGGTCACGACGACAAAACCTTGGTCTATGTTTATCAGGGCGCTAGTTCGAGCATAAAGCAGCAGCAAATGGGTATCTATTCCAGCGGTAAAAGCTTGCACATCCAAGCTTCAGTAACCGGGCTTAAGGCGCTGGTGTTAAGTGGCAGCGCAATCAACGAAGCCATCGTGCAATACGGCCCGTTTGTGATGAATACCGCCGAGGAAATTGAGCAGGCGTTTAAGGACCTGCGTGATGGTAATTTTGTAGCGGGGAGGTCGTAAGCAATGACAACCTTAGGCTTACAGGGTAATAGCGTAGCGCTAGTTAGGGTGCAGTATGGATGCACGTCCAGGGTAATGAGAATTAACGAAAAACAGCCCGTTGCCCAATTAACGGGAAAATAACTAATGTAAAGCCAAATTAGCTATTAATTTAAACGTTTAGCAAGTTTCCCTGGCGCCTAAATCTAGGTGTACAAGAGAAAAAGCAAAGCCGATGCCAAAAATCATGGGCTAACCCGTGATTCGTATTAATTATTATGGTATCTAGATCTATTGAAAATTATCCTAAAAAACAATACATTAAGTCTCAGCTTTTAAGGGAAGTAAAAGTAGCTTCATCGACCCCTTCCTAAATAGTGCCAAAAACCCGGAATTAAACGGACGCGTCCGTGTTTTAGTTGTAAAAATTCGCGTCTGTGGAAATAGCATGTTACATGCTTTGAGGATCTATCGAAGATTGAATATTGAAGAAAATGGATTTGAGATCCACTCTAGCTTTATAAGCAATGACTCTATAAATGAAGTAATTGCTGAAATCGAAGCCCTAGAGCCCGACTACCCTAAATACGGTATTCGTAATGCAGAGAAAAAATTAGCCTCTATTAAGAAACTAGTGGAATCTTCCTTACTTCGAGAAAAAGCAAACAGCTACTTATCAGGCTCTCCTGAAGTTGTGCGGGTTATTGTTTTTGATAAAACACCGGATAAAAATTGGCTGGTGACTTGGCATCAGGATAAGACCATATCAGTTAACGATAAGATAGACTTTTCTGGTTGGGGGCCTTGGACATTAAAAGATGGAATCAATCATGTTCAGCCTTCCTTAGAGGTACTGGAAAATATGGTGACTTTTCGGATTCATCTTGATGATGCAAATGAAAGTAACGGCTGTCTAAAAGTGATTCCCAATAGTCATAAGCTAGGTGTGTTAAATCAGGCTACTTTAGCTCATGTGGTACTGAAAGAAAAAGAATACATGTGCAATGTAAAGTCTGGTGATCTATTAGTAATTCGGCCTCACCTACTTCATTCATCATGTAAGGGGATAGCTCCACGCCATCGACGTATTATTCATGTTGAGTATAGTGACTATAAGTTACCCTTGGGTTTAACATGGGCGTGAAGTTCGCATGTAACAAGCGAAGTCAATCTGACGGTTTTAGTCTGCAATTGCGGCGGGCGTTAAAACTCTTATGAAAAAGTGCTGTGGTAGAATTTTAATACCAAAAATTAAGTATAAGGCGAGTATTATTGACTCTATTGGCCTCGCTATATTACTTAGCTTCTTTTTGGGTATTATTTTCATAATTGCTTGGGCTGGTGCAGCCTCCCTAGTTTCATCCGTGGCGAATGGCACCATTACTGATCGAGGGATACTTGGCCAGCGTACAGTCCCAGGTGGAATAATAGTCTTAGCATTTTTATATTACGTTTTGCCTAAGTTTATAAATGCATGTAGTTATTTGGTAAATTATCAATTAAATATTAACTCGGTGTGCCGTTTGTGTAATAAAGAGCATCAGCTAGCAAACTACCCAAAATCGCATGATCCGTTTTAACAAGGCCAAGCATCTGACGGATTTTCCGTTGCTTGTTTTATGCGCTGGTCGCTACGCTAGCGTAACACCAACCAAACTAAAATATATCTTTAACTAAAAGGACACCCAACTTAAGAACTTCAAGATCTAAGTTGTATATCTTTAAATTCGAATAAATTCCTTCCGAAAAACTCGGTTAGGCGTAGTATCAAGCTATGACTACCGCCAGAAGCCAACATGTATCCCTAGATGCCACGCCGTATTATCATTGCGTTTCTCGTTGCGTGCGACGCGCATTTTTGTGTGGCCTAGATTCTGTAACGGGCCAAGACTTTGATCATCGCCGTGGCTGGATAGAGAATCGAATTTTGGAGTTGCAATCGGTGTTCTGTATTGACCTTTGTGCTTATGCGGTAATGAGTAACCACTACCACGTGGTGCTGTATGTAGATCAAAATCAGTGCGAGGGCCTTTCTACACTTGAGGTAATTGAACGGTGGCAGAGCTTGTTCAATGGCACTCTGCTTACGCAGCGATATGCTTTGGGAGAGCCGCTAAGCCAAACTGAACTGCTAGCAGTAGAAGAGAAAGCAGAGACCTGGCGGGCAAGGCTAATGGATATTAGCTGGTTTATACGCTGTGTAAATGAATGGGTGGCAAAAGAAGCCAATGCCGAAGACGGCTGTACCGGCCGGTTTTGGGAAGGGCGATATAAGTCACAGGCGTTGCTCGATGAAAAAGCCTTGGCAGCCTGTATGGTGTATGTAGACCTAAACCCTGTGCGGGCCGCAATGGCCAAGGTGCCAGAGGCTTCAGAGTACACCTCTGTTAAGCAGCGCTCAAGGCAAGCCAAACAGTCCGCGAAATCAATGAAAAACCCTAACCAGATCAAAAACCAACCAAGGGATCTCATGCCTTTTGTCGGTAACCCAAGGGAAAAAATTCCCAAAGGTTTGCCGTTTGCACTAAAGGATTATCTAGAGCTAGTCGATTGGACTGGCCGTCAGGTTCGAAAAAATAAACGTGGAAGCATCAGTTCAGCTATACCGTCATTACTCGATAGAATAGGAATAGAGCCGAATAAGTGGGTGATGGCGAGCTGTCATTTTGAAGCCAGGTTTAAATGTTTGGTGGGCGCCAGGAAAAGCTTGTCTAAAGCGTGCGATACGCTAAACTTTTTGAGAGTGGTCGGCGTTGGTGCTTCAATGTTGTTCTCGTAGCCTCATATCGCACGGCTGTTATCCATATTTATTAGCACTTAAGGTATCTCACTAGTAGCAGCTAGGAGATGGCTATGGTATGTGTGGAGGCGGTTCGAATCGATAATGTGCGTGTTTGTTTTAATCGTTGTGAAAACCATAAATCGAGCAATGGAGACAAGATGCAAAAATCAATATTTTTTATGACATTGAGTTTGGTTTTAGCGACTGGTTGCGCTAAGAATTCGACGACAGAGACCTCTCATTCCCGCGAACTAGATTCCATTCAATTTTACAATGACAAAGTATTAAACTGCGTGGTGGAGAGCGGCCATCATGTTTATGAAAAAGACACAGCTTGCCCGGTCGGCGGAGAAACGTTCAAATCTCTTAAGCTAGGTACTCACTCTACCTATGGTAGGCATCTAGACTGGGAGCCTATTTCGTATATGAGATTTCCGATTCCTATCCCCGTATGTCCTGGGAATGGATTTGTAATCGGTGAAAGCGAATACAGCACTGAAAAAATAGAAGCATTAAAGGCTGTAGTGCAATCTGAAAAATATCGAGAGCTATATAATCAAAAGCACGCCACATACTTTCTTTACGCGAAAACCTTGGAATTCACCGGAAAAGAATCAGAAAATCAATGGTGGCTTTATCTTAATGCCAGCTGGGAGGCCGATAATTGTGGAGATAAAACTCGCTACATTGAGTATGCCGATCTGGTTATTGCAGCGTCTAAGGACAAATTAGCGGGTTTGTCACCAGATGTGGAAGAGTATTGGGTGTTAAGTATAATTATTCCAAATATGTATCGCCGTATAGGGGATTTTGATAAAGCACAAGAGCACCTGAATATGGTTGGCATTCCAACTTTGAAAAATCCAGAATCAAATGAATTTTTCTCTCTTGCCAAGAAACTTCTAGCTTCTGCAATCGCCAATAAAATTATAAAAAGAGTTGCAATTAAGGAGGATGAAAATGTATAGCATATCAAAATTTAAGGACCTCGGGCTGGGTTCGTTTTAGGCGCCCAGCTTTTAGTCAGTATAGCCACTGTTATAGAGCTGCAATAGTCCGCTATTGACCCTTAGCGGGCATGTGATGCAAACCTATTTCAAAAGTTTTTTTGTAAAATAACAGGAAATCTAATGCGCCCACCGCTATGGCCCTTTGTTATTTTAACAGCAACTAACAGGACACCCAACTTAAGAACTATGCTGATAGAGTTGGTTGAAGCTGTGCCCATGGACCAGTTTTTGATTCAACATGAGCCATCGGAATTGTAAGGCTAGTTAATTCCGAAAAAATAGCGATAGGAATATTTCTTTCGCGCCATATGAGTTCATCACAGCGTAGGTTTTCATTGTGATGCAGACGCATGTGGTTGTTAGCGCCCATGTTACAGGCCGCCATGTAAACCGTATATTAAAATGTAACTTAGTAATGGAGCTGAGCATGTCGAAAGCAATTACCATCTGCCTCGTAATCGTTGGTTTAATCAACTTTCTTCCGGTGGTTGGTGTACTAGGCGTGCAAAGGCTTGAGAGCGCTTACGGCGTCGATCTTTTTTCGAATGAGCTAATTATCTTAATGCGGCACCGGGCTCTGCTGTTTGGTATTCTCGGTGGGTTTATTTTATACGCGGCTTTTGTCCCTTCTTATCAATCGGCGGCCATGATAATGGCGGCAGTGAGTATGATTGGTTTCATGTTGTTTAGTTATTCTACGGGAGGGTATAACCAAGCAATTAATGCAGTGCTAATAATAGACATAGTTGGCGTTGTATTCTTGGTTGTTGCGGCGGCCCTCAAATATATTTTAAAAGCAGCTAATTAACCAAGCGGCTGTTACGGATATAGTAGCCGTGTATTTAAGGTGTTAGCGGGGCGAGCCTTATGGTTAGTAATAACCTTTGTGAATACGGCGATGCTTGTACTTTGCTACTCAATATTACTTGCCTAATTCCAGGTTAAGTTTGGTAAATAAAAGTGACGTTGGCCATTATAGGCAACCACTATTGTATTGCTGCAACATCACTATCTGATTCTTTGCCGGGGCGTTACGCCTTGTATACTGGGCCTCGGCGAGGAAAGATAATTCAGCGATTTATTGGGCTGCTAGCTTGCTAGCGCTGGCACTGTAAAATCCCTCGCATATCTACAATAAAGCTTGGCTGGTGCTGTTTAAGTATCGGTGGTATTTTTTGCGTAATTATTTGTTCCCCATCCATGCTATATATCTGGTATTGGGTTTTTCGCTCCAAAGCACTGACAATATACAAGGCTGAATTCCATTATGTATCGACGATTATTATGCGCTGTCGCCCTCATTAATTTGACGGCTTGTTCTTGGTTTATCGATGAGCCATCTCGCGTTGAAAACCCGGTTGTCCGTGGCATTAGCTATATTGGGGTTTCGGTCAGCAATATTGATGAGTCCAGTGCGCTGTATAAACAGGCCTTTGATTTTAAAACGGTAGCAAACGGCACATTTAACGGCGAGGCCGCTATTGATGCTTTGGCTGGGCGTACTGGTGTGGTTGCTACCACGCGTTTATTACAAGGGGTTAATGGCCAGCTGCGTTTAATGCAGTTTGCTACTCCGTCACAGGCTGCGCAGCAAGCGCCGCGTTTTGAAGTAAGCGGCCCTGGTTTTGCTCACCTGTGTATGCAGGTTGATCATGTAACTGAGGCCTATAACAAGTTTCTTGCGGGTGAAGGCGCTTCGCATATTGGCTCAAAAGAAATGATGCAGCTAAACCCTAGAAACCCGGTGTACTATGCTTACGCCCGCGATAAAGACAACGTTATATTTGAAATTGAACATGTCGACGTGGAAAAGCTGAACCTACCCAAGCCGCCAAAAAACAAATATCGCCTTCGTCATTTGGCCATCGCTACACCAGATATTGATCGTACTGTAGATTTTTACTCCACTTTATTCGAAACCAAGAGCCCGCGCCGCCTTGGTCGTTTTCTACCTTTACAAGGCGAGAAGCTGGATAATGTTTCAGGTTATAGCGATGCCAAACTTAAGATGGCGTTTTTCCAGGTCAGAAATATGGAATTTGAAGTAGCCCAGTACCTTACCGAACCAACCGAAAAGCCTGGACAAAATCGCCCGATAGAGGCGCTTGGCCATAATATGGTGGTGTTTGATGTTACCAGCATCGCCGCTGCCAAAACGAAGCTATTAGAAGCCGGTGGTACCGTACACATTGAATCAATGGTAATGGACGGTGGCGAGATTATGTTTGGCCGAGATTTGGATGGCAACTTACTAGGCTTCCAATCTCTAGCAATGGATGCACAGCTTTCTGCGCAGCAGTTTAAAGATAACGGCATTTAGTTTAAAACTCAGCCAGGCGAAAGCAGCATTGTGATTGTCTGGTTGTGGGTTTATTGACCGTTCACTTTTACCAAAAATCTATATAACCGCCCCAAACTACGAAAACTTTAGTTGGGGTTTCTAAACTGACTGGGATTGGCCCCGGTAACTTTCCGCGTTAAACGACGTAGGGCGCTGGCGTCTTGGTAGCCCACTAGTTCAGCAATTTGCTCGATTGGCATACGGCTGGTTTCGATTAGCCGTCGGGCTTTTTGTAGCCGTACATACTGAATTAAGGCCAAAGTACTTTTACCAGTGGCTGATTTAATCTGACGTGACAATGTGCGCTCTGAAATACATAAACCTGCTGCTAGCTCCTTAACCTTGGGAACCTTTGGTAAGGCCTGCTCAATTATGTGGGTGAGTTTAGAGATCAATGTGTTGCCGGTTACAAGCATTTCAGGGGCAATAAAAGGTGCTTGTGCATCGCGTTTATTCAGCAATAACAAGCGCGAGAGATTGTCCGTTAGCTTTGAGCCGAGGCGGCGAGATAATAAATACAACATTAAGTCGATTTGTGCGAAGGCTGCGCCAGCTGTGGTGATGGGGCCGTCATTGCAAACCATTTGGTCAGCGTCGACATGGCAGTCCGGTTCCAGTTTGGCCAATGCGGGCGCTAGTAACCAGGCGGTGGTGGCGGTTCTATGGGTGAGTAAACCCGCTGCTTGCAGTAAAAAAACAGCCGAACAAGAAGCGGCAACTTGCCCGCCGTTCTGTCCGTGTCGACGTATAGCCGCAATGGCCAAAACGGCGTCGTCCTGTGCCATGCGGCGGGGAATGTCATCAGCAGAGCTAAGGCCTAAGCCCGGCACTATCCATACTGAGTTGTCGTCGGTATTGGGTTCGTTTGTTAAGTACTCATATTGGGTCGCCCCGCTGTGTGCTCCGATACCTGTCTTGGTTGCACAGACTACCCGCCATCGAGGTGCCGATACGTTTATGCTGGGCGCTATACGTTCCGCGGCCTCTAGCAGGTCGAGGGTAGCGGCTACGCTGCTGCGATAAGCGTCGGATAAGAGTAATACGGTGAAATCATGCATGACCGAAAAAGCCCGAATAAAGACATATAAGACGCTCGAAGTTTGGTCAATCGCAGATTAAAGTGCAAGGGCTTTGTGGCTGCAAGGTAAATCCTCTGCGTTGTGCGGTTGGTGATATCGCCGTAAGTCACAATGTTGGCATAAGCTCATTAATGCAGGCCAGTCGCTGCTAAACCGATCAGTAGGAGTCTTTATGACGATATTATCGTTGCTGTTAGTTTTTAAAATTACCGTCAGCATTGCGGTATTAATAATTCCCTTTCTATTTTTTTCCAAAGAAAAATTGGCGGCCATCACAAAAACCACCGCCGACACTAGCCAGCTATACCGCTTGTACGGAATAGCGATATTGGCTTTGTTGGTCGCTTATGGTTTTGGCATTGCTCCGGCGCAAGCTGGCATCTTTCCTTGGGGGGTAGTGGCCATGGGTATTGTGTCAAATGTGGGGGCCGCTCTCTGCATGCTAGTTTTTGGTGTTAACAAACAGAATATTTTTGGCATCGTTCTTTTTGGCACTATTGGCCTGGGCTTGATTGCCGCCGCCATTATGCCCGGTGTTGCGCTAGTAAAAATCTGGTAGGCGCCCGGGTGAAATCCTGGCTTATGGTTATATGGTGCCGATAGGGTCTGCGTAGAATTTAAATAATTTGTGTTGCTCATTCGCTCCCTGATACAGGCCATTATCTAGCTTTTCTATCAGTTTGTATTTACGCAAGGTGTAAAGCCCTTGTTGTAAGGCAAAGTCTTCATCACTTTCGGGAATTGGCATATGGCGGCCACGGTCACGCAGTGTGAATAATATTTTGCTGGCTTTAACTTTTATATCCAACTCGGAAATTACTCGCTCGCCCAGTTCCAAAAAAATAACAGCTAATATCGAAACCGGAAGTATCGGTAGCTGGCTAGCAATTTCCTCGGTAATTTCCTGCTCCAAGCGATTTATGGCTGCTTGGCCCTGGGCATGGGTACAATTATTCAGATCTATTTTATTATCATGCTGCCATTGTCGCAGCGAGATAGGTTCGCCGTAGTTGATGGCAGCATAGCCAAAGGGCTTATACTTGCAGGGTAGGCAGTGGCGTAACAGTAGGGCGATGGATTGCAGGGTTGATCGCGCTGACTTAAACATGCCCTGGCCACTATGGTCGCCAGCCTGCTGGTTGAGCAGGCCTTTGTCTCCGGGAATCTTGTCGTAATTAAGCGCCGCAGGTATAAATACAATATCTTTACAGTGGTTTTGGTTTATCGATTTGGCTATATATTTTAACAGGCCTAATTTTTTCATATTTCCTGAGCCATTGGGTTGTAGGCCATTTTCCTTGATAAGGCTTGGCCCAATAAATAACCCCTGAGGTATGCAATGTCCAACGGCGAGAAAAATATAGCGTTCCAATATCTTTAGATAAAGTCTATTGCCGCTGTCACGACGAACGATGTAAAAACCAATGGCTTGAACCATTTTTTTTAGCGGAAACGTCCTGGCCCAGTCCCCGGCGGAAAAGGATATGGCCGAGTGACGCAACGCCAAATGCAGTAAAAATAAAGGATCGAAATTTGAACGCTGGTTAGCAACGATAATTATGCAGCTGTTGCTGTCTATATTTTCATATTGCCGCTCGGCGGCATAAGCTACTTTATGCCAGTAACAAAAGTGTAGAAAACAGCGCGCCAGCCAATAACCGATACAGAAATAAAATGGCACATTAAATGACGGTACCAATTCATCGGCGTATTTCTCGGCGGTATGGTGCAAATGGGCGATGGATTTTCCTGTGCTGTCGGCCTCTATTTCAATCGCACGTATTACTTCAGGGTCACTGAGCAGTTTATCTATCCAGGCGCCGCGTCGATGTTTTATTGCCGGGCTGTGGCCATTACCAAATTTGCTGTCGAGCAGGTGGGTATTGTTTGCTGCTCGGCGGTGATAAAGCCGGCTAATAGTTGCTGATAACAGCCACTTGCTTAGGGCTGTAAAGGCCAGCAGGGCGATGGGCACAAAGAGCCACAGTGGCAAGGTGATATCGCTGGATGACATGTCTATTCCCTGATTTGCTATTAATGCCTGCCAGTTGTTTGATACCCAAAGCTGGAGATAGGCTGCTAATCCTGTAGCCCTAAGGGAATAGTAAAGTGTCCGTTTGGATAAAAAGACCGACTATGTCCAAGCATTGCTAATAATCGCTTTAACTCGATCAGGCCAAAGGGCGTGCCGCAAGGTTTGATATTAGGGCTCAAAGCAGTAATAGTAGGGCCTGCTGCTTGCCGGTGCTCATCAACCGGCGACAAGATATTATGCTTTCAATAAGGATGAAGCTATGAGTTCAGTGCCACAGCAAGACCAATTGGAATACTTTATTAATGAGGCGGTAAAAGCCCGACCGGTAAAAACCGCGGTGGTGCAGCCGGTGGGTAAAAATGGCTTAAGCGGCGCTGTTGCGGCGGCCGAACGTGGTTTAATTGAGCCCATATTAATAGGGCCAAAAGCCAAAATAGAAGCGACAGCGGCTGAATTTGGTTTGGCCATCAGTAACTATCCGATTATTGATGTAGAGCATAGCCATGCAGCTGCTGCAGCTGCGGTAGAATTGATTCGCCAGGGCCAGGCAGAAACCTTGATGAAGGCCGATATCGCTACCGCTGAATTATTAGCGGCCGTAATCCATAAAACCAAGGGAATTCGTACTGAGCGTCGCCTCAGCCATGTCTTTGTTCTGGATGTGCCCAATTACCACAAGCCGTTGTTTATTACCGATGGGGCGATCAATGTCGACCCAGATTTACGCGCGAAGAAAGATATAGCGCAAAATGCCATCGACTTTTGCCATGCGCTCGGTATAGCCCAACCCAAAATGGCGATATTGGCGGCAGTGGAAAAAGTGAAAGCCAGTATGCCAAGCACAATAGATGCGGCGGCCCTGTGCAAAATGGCTGATAGACATCAAATTAAGGGTGCTATTTTGGATGGTCCCTTGGCGTTTGATAATGCTATTTCGGCCGAGGCGGCAAAAATAAAACATATTGATTCACCGGTTTCGGGCGATGCCGATATTTTATTGGCCCCCGATCTAGAGTCGGCCAATATGATGGCCAAGCAATTGATGTATTTAGCCGATGCCGATTCAGCCGGTATTGCCTTGGGTGCCAAGGTGCCTATTATTTTGAATAGCCGCTCTGATGGCACCCTGGCCCGGCTGGCTTCCTGTGCCCTGGCTTCACATATGGTTTTAAACGGGAAAGGCTGATGGATTGCATTCTTACCGTTAATGGCGGCTCGTCTAGCCTAAAATGTGCTTTGTTTGAATTAGTTGATGGCAAGCCGGAGAATCGTTATCGGTTTAAGTTTGGTAATATTTTAGGTCAAGCCAGCTTAAAACTATCACCCGGTGATGGCCAAAAAACTGAAACGAAAAGCTTGGATTTGACCTCGGTCACCTTGGATCATCGCCACCAAGCGTGCCTGGAAATGGTGTTCAATTGGTTGAGGGAAAATTTACCCCAGGCCACTTTACGGGCTATTGGGCATCGTGTTGTGCATGGCGGTGAAAAATTTGACCGGCCTATTGAGCTGAATAGAAAAGTGCTGCAGCAGCTGGCCGAGCTTAACCCGCTGGCGCCCTTACACAATCCATTTAATGTAAAGCTTATCCAGCTGTGCCAAACACTGAAGCCGGGCCTAAGCCAAATCGCCTGTTTCGATACCATGTTCCATATTGGCCAGCCAGCGGTTGAGCGCGAATATGCGATACCGCAACAATATACTAATGCTGGCATTCAAAAGTACGGCTTTCATGGTCTTTCTTATCAGTATATTGTCAGCCGTTTAATCGAGCTAGACGCTAGCGCCGCGCAGCAAAAAATTATTGTTTGCCATTTAGGTGCCGGTGCTAGTTTGTGTGCAATTAAAAACGGCAAGTCCATCGCCAGTACTATGGGTTTTAGTGCGCTTGATGGTGTGCCAATGGCCAGCCGCAGCGGCGCCATT
>Ga0105359_10004076_pt1 | contig 11761 bp, 10 predicted proteins | sample GOMGulsemesocosm_6_FD_83659 | JGI IMG/M metagenome (GOLD analysis project Ga0105359, IMG submission 83659) | Methane-oxidizing microbial communities from mesocosms in the Gulf of Mexico - GOM8C Gulf of Mexico | ecosystem: Environmental > Aquatic > Marine > Cold seeps | place: Gulf of Mexico... | reverse complement strand
GATTACGTTTGATGTAGCAGCTCCGAGGGATTCCAAAGGGAGGCCGGAGGCAGTCTTCCTTTGGGTGTAGTCGCCACCGCGACAAATCATTTAAATTTGCTCGACCCCATTTATTCGGTGTTGCACTGACCATTTGAACTCAAGCCACAAAACGGTCCTTAGCTCTTACAGCTAATTTGACAGGTTGAGTTAGCTTTTGTATTAAAAACCAACCATAGTCTCATGTTAGGTATTTTATGCGACCAACTCAATACGATACTCTTTTTCAGACATCTGAGTTTCAAATACATTACAATTAAATTGGTGTTTTTGTACCACATCACGAATTATTCATTAGAAAATATATGCCAAAACAATTTAACTACAATGTCGCCAATGCGCACTAAGAAGTCCTTTGCAATAATCATTTCTAATACTAAAAAGTGAACTTATCAAGGCGGAGGAGTTAAGGAAGCCTTTACCACACCGGAGACTTTAGCCTTTAAAAGTGTGCAGTTATACCGACAAAAGTACCTTTAAATTCAAGGTCGGTATATAAACTGTCTAAATTTTCCAATGCCATTTTTACGACCTGAAACCCTAAGGTCAAATTTAAATCTACCATCATGTTATCAACTAACTGGTAACTTAAGCCAACTTGATAATCATAAACTGAATGGTCATCTACTAATAAAAAATCACCTTGGGCAAAGACGCTTAGTCTTGTTAATGGCAAGCTAATGTTAGTGCCAACATACAACATAGGCTCAATTTTGTCGGTCTTTATTTTACCGCGAGGAGTAATAGGATCTGTTATTGTTATAATACAAACAACAGGTGTTTCCCCATAACACTCTTCATCATGAGTGCTCGTTATTCCTCCTGTCACCGTGATGGCACCATTAAAATCTCTTGCGGTTAAACCAAGGTCAAACGAAAATAAGCGGCTATCAAAGAGCTCATAATATAAAGTGTAATCGACATAACTGACGTTAACAGTGGTATAAACATCGTTATCAATTAAAAAAGTTTCATCACCAAAGTTAAACTCTTGCGTTAAATTAGTTTTTCCTGCGGTATCAAGAGTGGTTCTTGAAATACGTATATTAGGCAACAAAGGATAAGGGTGTTCAACGACAACAAAGTAGTTAATTTGTTGTTCCTTTTTTAAATTAAAGTCAATTAGGTTATTTTTTTCACCAAAGATACCACTTACTTCACTTTGCCAAATTTGGCCGCCCAGAGTTAAACCAACGCTATTATTTGCTTGTGGGGTAAAAGTAAAAAGCGCAGCTGCTTGTGGAGTAAACGTCAGAGATACAGCGAATGTTGCAGCCAAAAGCATTTTTGTCATCTAGTTATCATCGCTAACAGTGGAGTGCATTATATTTATTAAAGTGATGTTAACATGGCTAATTCCTCAGAAAATAAATCACTTAAAAATATCAATGCGGGGAATACATGAAGGTAGCTACGCATAAAAAATTGAATAGTGCTGTTGGCGTGATTTAACTCCATAAAGTAATCCATAATTCGTCGGCCTTTATAAGCAATTGAGCCACAAATAAGTGCGGTTATTGCTAAGCTCGGTTCAGCTGTTTCTGCGACAAAAGCGTTGGCTGTGGTGATAATCATTAGTAAGAGCCATGAAATATCTAAGGCAGTGAATGTCTTGTTTTGATTTATCATAATTATTCCTTAGCGAAGTACATAAAGAAGCGGGAAAATAATCACCCAAGCCAAGTCAACCATATGCCAATAACAAGCAATCGCGGTAAAACCTAGGTGATTTTTCTGGGTATAGCGACCGACTTTAAGTTGATGAATAGCCCAGAGTAAACTGCCACTAGCCCAGCCAACATGTAATAAGTGGTTGAAAGTCATATAGTAATACATGGTGTAAAATTCATTGGTATTGGTTTCAATACCTTGGTCAACATTCCAGTGGTATTCCCACACTTTAATGACTAGGTATATGCCCCCACAGAATACCGCTCGCCACAGCCATTTTATGCTTTGATCTGGCTGGTCAATGCGAATTGCTGCTAGCGCTTTGGCAACAAAATAACTACTACTGATTAAAGCAAAAGTATTTAGCATGCCCGCTAAAGTATTTAGCTTTAATGGTCCTTGATTAAATTGCTCGGGGTAGTGCGCTTTGGCAATAAAATAAACTAAGAAAAAGAGTGCAAATTCGGTCAGTTCGGCAAATATTCCCACCCAAACTGCTCTATTACCTGGTATTTTATTAAGTGTTTCTGGCTCTTGCGTGACAGCACCGCTGCCATTTAAATTAAAATCAGTTGCTGTAACATTCATGTGATTACCTGTTTTATCGCGATAAGTGACTAACAGAGCAGCCACTTATCTTCGAGGTGAAGCGAATATTTATATAGGACTTATATATTTAAGTGATTAGTTGCGAAAGAACACGGTATTTTTTTGCACTACAATATCGGGTTGTTCAACTGACTGAATAATGAAATCAAACCGAGTGATTTTATTTTTAAGCTGATAACCATCAATAGCCAGAGTGATAGGGATTTCTTGCATAATTCCTGCCTCAATAAGTACATTTTTAGGCAGAGATAATTCAGTGTCCGCCAAGTTATCAACATTAATATTAAAGTGCAGTGGACTTTGAGTTTTATTAAGAATTTTCAAGGTGTAAGTGTTTTCAACAATGCCTTCGAAGTTCACTCGGTACAATGCCGTTCTATCACGAATAATATTAGCTTCAAGGGGAATGCGGTTATTCATCCATATGCCGAGCAATACCACAAAAAGTACACTTAACGTGCCATAAGAAATGAGCTTTAAATTAAACCTGTTGGTTTCTTTACCTGCGAGTTGCTGTTCACTGGTATAACTAATTAGACCTTTAGGGTAGTTAAACTTTTCCATAGTTTGGTCACAGGCATCAATACACAAGCCACAGTTAATACACTCGTACTGGATACCGTTACGTATATCAATGCCAGCAGGGCAAACATCGACACATAAATTACAATCAACACAATCACCTAAACCTTTTTCAGCTTTTAGTACTTCTCGGTCATGACTTCGTTTTCGAGGTGCCCGTGATTCACCACGTGTTGCATCATAGGCAACCATCAAGGTGTTTTTATCAAACATAGCAGACTGAAAACGAGAATAAGGGCACAGATGAATACATACGTGCTCTCTCATCCAGCCCGCATTTGCATAAGTACAGCCAGCAAAAAACACCACCCAGAAGGTAACCGCGCCGCTCCAATCAAAGTTAAGCATAGTGCTATAAAGTTCTGTCACAGGAACGAAGTAAGAGATAAAGGTAGTTGCGGTAAATATTGACATTAATTGCCAAATAACATGTTTGAGTGTTTTTTTAGTGGCTTTCTTCACAGTCCAGCCCGCTTTGTCTAAGGCAATGCGCTTATTACGTGGCCCTTCAATTCTGTGTTCAACCCATACATAAGCCAAGGTCCAAACGGTTTGTGGGCACACATAGCCACACCATACACGACCAAGCCAGGTGGTAATAAAAAATAGCGTAAAAGCTGCCACCATGAATATTCCGGCGAGCAAGATAAAATCTTGTGGCCAGAAGGTGAGATTAAATATTCTAAACTCTTGTTTAACTACATCTAATAAAACGGCTTGTTGATCGTTAAATTGCACAAAGGGCATGGCAATAAATGCAAACATAAGTAGCCAGTTTACATAGCGGCGGATCTTTTGATAAAAGCCTTTCTGCTCTCTAACATACACAGATGTTGGAGATTTATAGGGCTTAATAATGAGGTGCTCTTCTTTGATATCAAACTTCATGAATTACTACAGGAATAAATTTAAGTAATTACACTATTTCAATAATCGAGCCAAAAGTTTACCTTTGTAAGTTGTTGTATTTTAGTGTTTATTATATTTCTGTTAAAGTCGTGAGCCACGATATATCGCGATGGTGCGATATGCCGTGGTTTTTTGGTGGCTTACTGTGACTGACGGCGTTTTATTTGTAACTTTTTCATCCGTGAACGTAAGGTACTGTCAGGTAAGCCTAAAACTTTGGACGCGCCATTTTCGCCGCCCACTTGCCAGTTACATTCATTTAAAATATCAATAATGTAAGCTTTTTCAATATCAGCCAATGGTTTATTAAGTGTACGAGTAGGGGATAAGGATTTACTGAATTTTTGTTGGATATGCAGCGTAGCAGAATTTGATAAAATCACTTCACGTTCAAGAATATTTTGCAGCTCTCTAATATTGCCAGGCCAATGGTAATCCGCTAGCTTGCTTAAGCTTTTTTTACTAATGCCTTGTATCTCTTTATTTAGCTTAGTATTTAGCTGTCTTAAAATACTATGACAAAGTAGAGGGATATCTTCTATTCGCTCTCTTAAGGCAGGCATAACGATAGGAAAGACATTTAAGCGATAATATAAGTCCATACGAAACTTACCTTGCTCAACCATAGCGAGTAAATCTTGGTTGGTTGCGGCAATAATACGAATATCAACTTTGATAGTTTTACTACCGCCGACTCGTTCGAATTCACGCTCTTGCAATACCCGCAATAACTTACTTTGTGCATCAGGAGACAACTCACCAATTTCGTCTAAAAAAAGTGTGCCTTTATCAGCTAGCTCAAAACGACCGCGCCTTTTTTCACTTGCACCAGTAAAAGCGCCTTTTTCATGACCAAAAAGCTCTGACTCTAATAAATTGGCAGAAAATGCTGCACAGTTTACTTTAACAAGCGGTGTATGTTGCCTTTGACTAAGTTGATGTAAGTTACGCGCTACAAGCTCTTTGCCAGTACCGTTTTCACCGAGAATTAATACGGTACTATCGGTTTGAGCCACTAACCTTATTTGCTGCAACATAGCTAGAAATGCAGGACTATTACCTTCAAGGCCGGAGCCATGCCAGCTTTCGTTAATTTCATCTTGTAAGTAGCTATTTTCGGCTTGTAATTTTTCGGTGAGATCTTGCACCTTTCTTAAGGCGGCTCTAAGGTTATTATCAGCTAACCTTTGTTGACTGACATCACGAAATACGGCGACAGCACCGATGAGCTCACCGTCTTTAAATACAGGTGTTGAGGTATATTCTACTGGAAAGCTGCTGCCATCTTTTCGCCAAAAAACTTCATCAGTAATTTTGCGCTCTACACCGTCACGCATGGTGTTATAAATATTGCACTCTTCACTAGGATAGCAATCACCATTAGCATGGCTGTGGTGGTGATATTTGTGAATGTTTTTTCCGAGTAGCTCTTCTGATTTCCATCCAGTCATTTGCTCAGAAGCCGGATTAACAAATACAGCGTTACCGTCTTTATCAAATCCGTAAATACCTTCTCCAACTGCATTGAGCAGTAATTGTGAGTCGGCTAAAAATTCTTTTATATCTATGGCCATGTTCGGTTTTCTCTGAAGAAAAATATATAACCAAGCAACCTCAAGGTGCTTGGTTATAGATACACGATATATCGTGGTAATAGCTAGTTTATCAGCTGTCGAGGCAAAAATCAGCTGGTGTAAGTCTTTAACCTCAACTCTGGTTAATGCATGTTTAACATTTACAAGGTAATCCTTAATACCAATGAGTTGCGATAGAAACCTAAAATACAGTTCTCTTTAGATCGCTCAATATTGATAGTTTAGTGTATATCAAGGCAGTTCTGTGTACCCAATAGCTGGCTATTGGTAACAGAACTAACGCAGGTAGGCGCTAAAATAACTTATTGAGTAACTTTGCTTATCCAGAGTTGAGGTTATTTAAGGATTAATGCTATTGTCTGCTTAATATCTCAGGTAGTAGGGCACTAAAATGTCAGTATATCAATTCTATGAATTTGAATTTAGTTGTGAAAAATATCAGCTAAGTAAAAATGGTGTTGAGGTGAATATTCGCCCCAAAACAGCACTAGTACTTTGCCATTTAATTGAAAATAGACACGCTATTGTCAGTAAAAATGAACTGTTTGAAGCGGTATGGCAGACTCAGCACGTGCAAAGCCACACCCTATTTCAGGTTATTAGTGAGATACGAAAGCTTAGCAATGAAGGTTTGATTCGTACTCAGCCAAATAGAGGCTACCAATGGTTAGCGCCAACAAGGTTAATCTCAGCACAGCCGAGTGAAAAGACTAATAATATCAATTTTTCTGCAGTAACCATTAAGCCCTTAAGAAAAACTAACCTGCAGTATTTAGCGATGGCTGCAAGTCTCATCATGTTAGCAGGTACAAGTTTTTTTCTTGGTCAGTGGTCTAGCCAAACAGGTCTAGATAAACCGGCATTGGTTAAGGGATCAAATAGCTTACCTGCTATTAATGCTTATGCTAAAGGTGTAGTGGCATTTGAAGCAGGACAATATGGCGAGGCTAAACAGTGGTTTGATTTTAGTTTGTTAGAAGACCCCAGTTCAGTGCAAAGTAAATTAATGCTCGCAGAAAGCTACTTTAAGCAAAACCACTATACAAGAGCACAAGATGTTGCCTTTAAGTTACTCGATTCTGTTGATAAAAGCTCTTACCACTATTCTTCTACTTCTGATCTATTAAGCCGTATATATGCACAACAAGGATTAGTTTTTGATGCATTAAGTTACGCTATCAGTGGTGCTAATAGTTTGCAGAACTCAGGCTCTTATTGTTCTATTGAAGTCAGTGAGCAGCGGATTGAAGTATTAGCGCAGCAACTGGTTGATGACAAAAACTTAAAAACGGACAAAGAAAAGTTACTGGCTGGATATTATAAACGAGCGCAGCAGGGAAAACAGTCTTCTGCGCGGATTGAAAATGAGCGGTCAGAATTTAATAGCCTATGTGAACAAGTGAATGAGAAAGCAGTCACACAGCAAGTGTTACTTGACGATACATCAGCCTGCCTTAAACAAGAGCCTAAAGCATGGCTGTTAAGTTAGCACTATCGATATAGTAAAAGTCTTGCTGTTAGTTAATTTCTGCCTTTGTTTATAATTTTAATCACTATACTTTATAAGTTTTTAACCTGTTGTTTAAAAAGGATATATAGAAAAATATAGTTAATAATAGAACTAATGAGTAGGGCAGGATCCCTAAAACACTTATCTTAGCCTTATCAATTTTGTCTATCCGTAGACAACTTACAATAGGGATAAAATGAGAAAGCTTAGCAATCAATCACAACGCCTTTTAAGTGTACTATTTAATAAATCTATCATTCTATTACTTACCCTTAGTTTTATTCAAACAAGCTCTGCACAGACTAATAGCGCTGAAAATGTAGCGGTTCAAAAAAGTAATGGTCAGCCTATTTCCTCAAATACATCTAAAAGCATTCATGCTTTCTTTAATAACTCAGCTGGAGTTACCATCAAACGGTATAATCAGCAGTTGCTTGAAGTTACAGTAGGTACCCGTAGTATTTTTGCCAGTAATGATGGTCGTTACCTTTATGTGGGGAAGGTAATTGATACTCAAGAGAAAATAGATATCGGTGAGCAAGTCGCACAAAAAAATCGCCTGAAAAAAATTGCCAATCTTGATGATGAATATCAACTCAGTTTTCCCGCTACTTCTAAAGAATTATTTGAAGTGACCTTATTTACTGATATTGATTGCGGGTATTGTCGACGCTTTCATGACAGTATGGCGCAGTATAATGCCTTAGGTATTCGAATTAATTACGTTATGTTGCCTCGAGCAGGCAAAAACTCTAGCACCTACAATAAAACAGCAGCTGTTTTATGTACCTCAAGCCCACAAGAAAATATGACCCTTGCCATGCAAGGTAAATTTTCGGCGCCAACTTCTCCGGTAGATTCTCGTTGTAAAAACAAGCTTGATAAACAGATGTCACTCGCTAATGAACTGGGTATAACCGCAACACCTACGATTCTTTTTGCCAACGGCGCAGTTATCGAAGGTGCCGTAAAGCCAGAGCAATTATTAGCTCAGCTAAATCAAATTAATACAGGTAGCGAAAAATAAAGCTGTTTGTAGTGCTTCTATTACTAAAAACCAATCACTAAAGTAACCTATTGAAGGAAAATCATGAGAAACCAATTAAATTTTATTACTACAAGCATGTTTGCCGCTGTTGTATTTTTACTTTTAGTTAGCCCATTATCGAGTGCAACTAGCTTTACTAAGGGGAAACACTTTAATGAGTTATCAACTCCGATTAATAGTAATAAAGAAGTGCGTGAGTTTTTCTCCTTTTACTGTCCTGGTTGTTATCGACATGAACCTATTGTTGCAGCATTAAAATTAAAACTTCCTGATGGTGTGTTTTTAGAAAAAAACCACATTGATAGTATGCCAGGGCGCGAACTTGCTATAGAACAAGGGTTGTCTAAAGCCTTATTAACAGCAAAGCTTTTAAAGATAGAAGAAAAGGTTACCGCAGACATATTTAAATATATTCATGTTAATAAAGCGACATTTGATAGTGATAAGGACATTAAGAATATTTTTCTCTTGCAGGGTATTGATGAACAACGTTTTGATAAAGTATTTAATAGCTTTAGTGTTAAAACTGGCGTAAATAAAATGAACAAATCAACCGAGGTACTGAGAAAACAAGGCTTAAGGAGCGTGCCGACGGTTATTGTTAATGGCAGGTACAAGGTAGAAACTGGGCAACTAAAGTCACAACAAGAATATATTGACTTAGTTTTGTATTTATTAGCCTATGTTCCATAATCTTGTTGTCAATGATGCAACTACTTGATTATTAATAAGTGTTCTAGATTGTGACAAAAGTGAGCTTCACAAGCAGGGGTTCTTGTGTAGAGCCCCAAGGAAGGGGTCACGCGTCTCACTTGTTTACTCGACAAAACTTAACTACAACAGAGCCATTTATTAACACTTACATAGTTATGAGTAATGTCTAGCAAACAAAACTCACCGAAGTGGTGAGTTTTTGCAGTGATAGTTACTCTATTAAGTCACTATCTACTTATGTGTAGATCTTTTACCTAGGTTTACTTATTCAGCGCGGATAATTCTTTTTTCGCTAAAAAGTTATCCATTTCTGAGCGTAATAATTTGTAGAGTAAAATTGAGCCGTCTATTTCTTCTTTACGGTTAGTTAAACTTTCAATATTTAAGCCTAGCGGTAAATCATAAGGGCGGATTGCATCTAGAATTTGTTGCAAACTTTTGACATTATTTTGAATTGATTCATGCAAAGGGTTTTCCGCATTAAGAATACGCAAACTAGTTGCTTCGGGCACATTGACACCTAACCACTCAATAAATTCTAGGGTTTTTTCACTGCCACATGGTGAGAATGTTAAAATTAGACGTTGTGGCTTTAACCCTTGTTTTTGGCATTCAATGGCATAGCGGGTAAGCATATCTATTGTTGCTTGTGGGTTGTATATCGCTTGAGAGATAAAAAAGCTACAGCCCTGCTTGTGTTTAGTAATAAGACGTTCATGTTCATCTCTTTTACTTGCATGTCGCTCGGCAATCGTTACTCCACCAATGAAAAAGTCATGTGGATTCTCGACTAAGGTTTTATAAGCACCAGACAAGGGTAAGGATATATTATTATCCTTCGATGGACTGCCAACGAGTACCACATCTTTTACGCCATACTTTTCCCACGCTTCATTTGCCCAAACATTAAACTCATCGCTATTAGATTGCACAACGCTTTTATAAGTAATAACAGGACGGCTTGATTTATTATTCAATAAAGAAGAATAAAGTCTCGTATCGTGGGTCGATTTAAACGGGAAAGGTCGAGGTTTGCTGATACGCGAATTTTCATCTTGAATGTCATAAACAATCAGACCATCAATATCAATATCACTGACACGATCAAGCAGCTTCTTGGCAATTTCATTCACTTTATCAAGTGGGGTATCACTTTTAGGTGGTGTAGTACCAATAAAGTAGACACCTCGGTTAATGTCATTGTATCTGGTTTGTAGCTCTGATGGCGTAGTCAAAATGTTTCTTCTTTATTTATTTTAGATGTTTGGGCGTTTAGATGGCTATATAATCATTCAGTTCACTTCTTTTGTCAACCACTGAGTCTAGTTTAAGTTTAAATTTTTATTCACTTAGCCCTAAAAGGAAGTGCCCACTAAGTTTATCAGAGCTTATTTTTAGGCTAGAAATTTACACTTTAAATAAGTTACTGCTTGGGGATTACAGTCAAAATTTATTAGTCGTTATTCTTCGTTATAGAAGTATATTCACAGATATTCATCTAGTTATTTCTTTAAGAATAGCTAAGAATAGGCTTGCTTGTTCAGTGATATCAGGGCCTGTATGATTTGGCTTCATGAGAATAAGTACAAAGCAGCCGGCGCTTTGATTTGTTATTTAGCTAAATCAACTAAATAAATTATGCTTAAACATAGAAACAGAAAGGAATTATCCATGGCATTACCAATGACATTAGGCGAACAGTTTAAAGTATTACGTGCAGAGAAAGGGCTGAGTCAGCCTGAATTAGCCGAGCTAGCAGGTATTGAGCAATCCTACTTATCCAAATTGGAGAATAATAAATCATTGCCTTCAAGTGAGGTGTTAAGGAAATTACTAAAAGCATTTAAGTTAACGCTTGTTGATCTTATTGCACCCCTTGAAAAAAATTATATCAAAAGTAATTTGTTAGCCATCAGTGATATTGAGCAAATATATCAACAAGCCAGTACTAAGCAGCTGAATAAACAGCGCAATATTTTATATGCAGCTAGTGCTTTAATCGTGATAGCCGTTACCTTGTTCTATGTCGGCTACAGCAAACAAGTGTTCAATGAAACCTTGTATGAGTATCGCTCTGATGGTGTGGTTTTGGCGGGGGAGCCGAGTGACATATTCTGGAAATGGCGTGAACTTATCGATATTAAAGATCGTAATGAAAAAGATGAGAAGACCCGCCAGCTCAGGGTCACGATGGCACAGCGTAGTGATATTTTAGTCAAGCTAATAGCTGAAAACAGGGGATATTTTTTTGAAGAACCTGTAGAGGGTGGAAGTCGATTTTTTCAAAAAACTAAGCATGATTTACCGATCAAAGAGCCTAGAGCGATAAATTCTTGGTTACAGGTATTTGGCGTTTTTCTTTTTGCCAACGGTATTATGGGCTTTGTTCTAGAACGTAGGTTATTTAAATTAGGTAAATAAAGGTTTGTTGATAAAATAATTGGCGCTAATATCATTTGTTTTAGCGCCAATTTTACCTTGATATTTCTAGCTGTGGAGCTGAATATCATGCAATTTACACAGTAAACACTTTATTAACTGGTAAGTCCCTAATGCGGGTTTTGCTGGCATGATAGATGGCATTGGTAATACTTGGTGCTACGGGTGGCACACCTGGTTCACCAATGCCTCCTGGAGGCGCATCAGACTCAACAATATGTACATGTAATTCAGGAGCTTGGTTAATGCGGGTAACCGGATAGTCATGAAAGTTACTTTGCTGAACTTGACCATTTTCTACCGTTATTTCACCCATCAGGGCGATAGATAAACCAAAGATCATAGCACCTTCCATTTGCGCTTTTACTCTGTCAGGTGTGACAACAATGCCGCAATCCACCGCAGTATGCATTTCCAATACGTTGACTTTATTATTCACCACTTCAACTTTTGTTGCAGCGGCGACAAATGAGCCAAAGCTACGTAAAAAGCTGATGCCCCAACCTTGATTTTCAGGCAGTGCTTGCTCAACTTTGGCTTTATCACTAATTAAATTGATTAAGTCTTTCATGCGTTTAGTATCAACGGGGTGGGCTTGTAAATCTAGGTTGTAATTAGAATACTTAAAGCCATTATCATTAGGAT
>Ga0105359_10004073_pt1 | contig 11764 bp, 12 predicted proteins | sample GOMGulsemesocosm_6_FD_83659 | JGI IMG/M metagenome (GOLD analysis project Ga0105359, IMG submission 83659) | Methane-oxidizing microbial communities from mesocosms in the Gulf of Mexico - GOM8C Gulf of Mexico | ecosystem: Environmental > Aquatic > Marine > Cold seeps | place: Gulf of Mexico... | reverse complement strand
GCCATTAGCCAGCTTCGCTTCTTTAGCATTCATCGACTCGATAGAACCCTGGACAAAACCCTCAACAAAATCGCGATACAGCTTACGCGAGCGATTGCCTTGGACTTTAGGAGCAGTCACATTACGCAATACCGCAAAGGTCACTTCAAAATAATCCTTCCTATCCACCAAGGTGATATTCATTCCCTGTTTGGCCAACTTCTGTGCGGTCGCCACTCCAGCAAAACCGCCACCGATAATCAGCACATCTGTCTGCTTTAACATATTCATCACCTTGTTTGTTCTAAGTTGAATACAAGGTATCATTAGCTTATATCTAATCAAATTTGATAATATATAAGAACCAATTAGATTATTTCTAATAAGAATGTCTAATAACAAGTATCTAACTATTTACTAAAGACGGGAGCCGCCATGACCCTAGAACAACTTAAGTCGCTACAAGCCATTGTAGAAGGTGGCTCTTTACGCGCGGCGGCGGAAAAGCTCAACCGAACTCAACCCACTATCAGTGTCGCCATCAAGAATCTTGAAGAAGAGCTGGGGCTGCAGATATTTGATCGCGAGCAATACCGCAATACCCTCACCCCACAAGGCAAAAAGCTGTACGAAAAAGCCAAGCTGATATTAGGGCAAGCGCAATCGTTTAAAAACCTCGCAAATCAACTCGCTGCGGGGGAAGAGACTGAAGTAGGCATTGGTTTTACCTCGGCCATTCCCGTTGCGCCTATCATCAGTACCATCCGCCAATGTAAGGAAGAGTTTCCGGCGACTCGGCTAGAAGTCTATTCAGAAAATGGCTTAGGGCCGCTGGATTTATTGGAAAATGGACAGGCTTCGATCCTGATTATTCCTTGGATTAAAAATATCGACAATCTCGAATCCATGCCTTTTATGAATCTGCGTTTTATTTCCGTTATCGCCGCCGACTCTCCGGTCCTGCAAGAATATGATGTGGTGCCTAAAGCCGTGATGAAGGGTTATCCCCAGGTGATTATTAGCGGGCGAAAATCTTCTACGACCACCTACGGTGTTCTTGAAGGAGGTGATCAATGGCGGGTGAATGACTTTCAAACTAAAAAAGAAATCATCATGCAAGGCATGGGCTGGGGCAGCTTACCTGAGCATCTGATCAAAGAAGAGCTTGCACAAGGCTTGTTAGCACCGGTGAAAGTAGAAGGCGACATCGAGACACCCAATATTGAACTGCGGGTTGTAAGAAAAGAAGGTGAACCGGTAGGGCCTGTTGCACAAAGGCTTTGGGAGTTATTTCAGCAGAAATAAAGAGATAAAAATTATTAACACTATGCAAGCTCAAGGATGAGCTTACATCGAGCATGAACTAACAATGTTATCACGGCATATCGATAACTTCATACAACTGATAGCTTGAGCCGTCCCAATAAATAAATGAATCGATTCCTGCTTCTGTAGGAATTAAAATAACATCACCTTTCGCGCGAGCGCTAAGTTCTGGCTCTTCTAGCTGGGCTATCAAGTCTTTTTTAATGACTTCACTTTGTAACATGGCTGCTGTATCTAATACCGAAATATCATTCTTATCATGTATAACCGCAGGTAAAGGGCCTACAACGGCTAAAGAGCCATCTGCTAATAAAGAGCTACCATGAATAATCACAATTGCAGTTTTCGCACCTTGCTTTTGGTCATCCATTTTTAACCATGGCTGAAATAAGCTTACAGAAGATAAGTCAGAAATATCACCGACTACATCAGTGTAATAAATAGAGTCTTCTACGCCGTCACCATTGAAATCAAACTCTGCTTGCTGCTGTTTAAAGCGTTCCGATATAGCAAAGTTATCTTGCAGCGGAGTGAATGCCTGCGACCACGTCGAAGGCGGCTCGTCTTGGCTACAAGATGCGATTGCAGGTAATAATAGAAGTATCGAAACCATACTCTTGAAACGTAATATCATTTTTAACCTCTACTAAATACCAGACGACTTAATAATTCAGCCTCTTTTTCTATCAGGGTACTGACTTTCCATCTTTAGTAAAAAAATCTCTGCATCTTTATGTTTATGCTTAATCGCAATATCCAATGCTGCGTGTCGGCCTTCATTTAGCTGATGAACATTGGCACCACGGGCTATAATAATTTCAAGCAAAGGTACATCACCAATTTTAGCGGCTAGATGAAGTGGCGTATTACCAGAGTGATCAAGTACTTCAATACTGGCCCCCCTTTCTATGAGCATTTTAGCAATATCAGTATCTACCTGCCTTGATCCTAATACCTGTAACAATGGAGACTTTTTGAATACATCGTCACCGATAACATCATTCACATTACCACCATGATCATAAAAGGCAGCAATTATTACTTTGTTTTTCTGCTCAAGTAAATCCTTACAAAGCGGAACGCCTGCTGAATTTCGTGCGTTAGGATTTCCTCCCGCTTTCAATATAAAGTTCGCCATAGTTTCTGATTCAATAATAATAGCGGTATGGAGTAAAGAGACCATATCGCCATAAACAGGAACCATCATTTCTATGTCTAATCCATTGTCTAGTAAAAGCTGCAAAGTGTCAGTATCTTCATATTGAACAACATCCAATAAGAATGAGGTCTTTTCTAACATATCTACAGGAAACGGATAACCTTGATTAACAAAGTAAACGACCATCTCAGGATTTCTGGAATATAGCGCTTGTTTTGCCATATTCGTTTTTCGACTTTTATCGACTTTAATATTTTCTTTTAACAATAATTCGACCATTTCTACTGAACTGTTTTTAGTCATATCATAAACGCTGTCGCCGTCAGTAGACTGCGCATTTACATCGAGCCCTTGTTCGATTAAAAAAGGCACAATACCTATATTGTTGAAAAAGACAGCATCGTGAATTACAGAAAAGCCCTCATCATCCTTAACCGTTATATCCAGTCCATTTTCAATGGCGAATGACAGTGCATTTTTGTCTGCCCAACGGACTAGTCTTTGCGCCATCTTATAATGGTCAATGTTCTGTTTCGGATCATTTAAAATAGCGTGGTAGTATTTTTTTATATCAGACAAGCTATTGGCTTTAATTGCTCTCTTCAAGCGCTGGCTAGTTGTTAAATTATCTTCTGCTTCTTTCTTTTTTTGCTTATCAAGTTCTTGTGCTATTACATCAAGCTCCTCTTGCGGGGTTGCTTTCGCTCCCTTTTCTTCTAGCAGCCTAGCGGCTTCTTCACTCTTATATTCTAATGCACCATTTAACGCGGTTTTACCACTTTGCATGCGATAATTAACATCAACGCCCTGTTCCAGTAAATACTTAACAATATCAACTTTATTATTGACGACTGCGAAATATAGAGCTGAACGTTTTGATGGTTCAACAAGAGCATTAATATCGGCGCCATGTTCAGTTAGTAAAAAGAACAAATGAGAATCCTGCCTTGCACCATAATGAATTGCTTGCCAGCCCTGAGAATCGGCACCATTTGGATTCGCACCCGACTTAAGGAATATTTCAACATATTCAGATCCAAAGGTGCTATTAGAAGACGCAATTACCAGTGCTGTTTCACCATTGGCATTCTGGCTATTAATATCAATAATTTTCGACAGGTAAGTTAATAAATCTTGTTTTCTATAATTCTGTATATGTATGTGCAATAGTGAGTTTTTTTGGCTATCTGTATCTTCAAGGTTACCAACATTATTATCCAATAATAGATTAATCATTGATAAATTTCTGGCATAAAACAAGGCACTTCGCCCTTCGTTTGATTTTTTATTTTTATCAATACCTCTATCCAACAAGGCCTTAGCAGCTTTCTTGAAGCCTAACGCTGCTGCAGAGTGTAATAAAGTAGTACCATCATCGAAATCGATATCTATGTTTACGCCGTGCTCTATTAAATGAACTGTAATTTCTTCTTTACCGCTTGAATAACCATTATCGTCAATTAACATAACGATTAATGGTTCATTATTGTAAGCTTCTACTTTAAAGTCAGGTGAAGCGCCCTCATTTAATAATTGCTTGATTCTGTCTAAGTCATTGCGATCTACGGCATCAATGAAAATATCAATTAATTCTTTGTTCATTGTCTTTTTATCTCCAGAGTTCTCAGCCATAGTTCCCGCAGCTGAAAACAATAAGAATAATGTAATCAATAATTTGTTCATATTTATTCGCTGTAATCAAAAGTAGTTGAAAATATTCCAGGCTTATCAAATTCTATTTTAGCGACAGGAATGTACATATTGTTAAAAAAAGATCCAAAGTCGTAATGCTTATACTTTTTAGGAAAACCAATTTCTTTGGTAGCAACATCTAAATCGCATTCCATTCGCAATTCCGAAGTAACTAGACCTCCCTCTTCGATAGCCGCGGCATTAATTTCAAACGTATTATCACCAGGTAGAATAAGGTCATCTATGCTTTCTAGGATAGTTGCACTGCCATTACCCTTAATATTTAAAAAAGCGGTTCCATTGATAGAAGCTTGCCCTGTATAGCCTGAGAAACTTTTCAGTTCGTAACTGCACTCATTAGCTTCTACTTGCACCGATTTTTCAGCAGCTATATTAATAGTATGGGTTACGCTAACTTCATTATTAACAATATCACTAGTCAAACGTCTGAATAAAACATCTTTCAATATGGCAACATCAACATCGAGCTCAGGAGAATCCATTAACTGGTCTAATACATAGGAGTCAACTCCTAATGTTCCCCGAGTAAGCTCTCCTGTATTAATAACAACATGGGCATACATATCACGTATAAAAGCCGTCTCACCCTCTGTACCTCTAACTTGTTCTAGTAACGGGGATTCAAAAATAACCTTAACTTCATTATCACCAGGGCTTAAGTAACCATTTAGGTACATTGTATTTGGATACCCAGTTGCACCACTGACTTTATAGTCACTTGTCTGAGAATATCCGTTGCCATCAGCATTACTTAATTCTAATTCAACGCCATTAACTATAATTCGCGTTCTGAAAAATTTGGCATCCGTGTGAATTTGATAGAGCTCGGGGCCAACTATATAAGGGCGCTCAGGCGCCTTTTTTCCCAGAGAAAGTATTGCTATAACTGCAAGAATCCCCACAAATATTAATCCAGTGATAGTAGTAAGAAGGATACGTTTATTCATTGTGAAAATAGCGCCTTACATTTATATATTTTTATGTTCATTAGTTTTAATGTTACAAGAACATCTGAATAACTCTAGGCATTTTACTTCCTTCGAATACGATTTAATAGAAGTAATACCGACGAGCATTATATTGAAAGGCCACTGCAACAAACAAGAAAGGTTATTAATCAACCAAGGAATACCACTTAAGTACCAGTAACTATTAAACCAACAAATAGAAACCTACCAATGCTCTTATAGAAAATGCGCCGTAGGATTATCTATCACTCAGAAAGGGGCGATCATAGTCCACCCAGAAACAAAAACGGGCAACCCTTTCACAAGAGTCACCCGTTTTTTATACCTATACCCAGACTACAAGTAAGTTGTACTCACAGTATCAGTAGCATTCACAACATCAGTATTAGTAGTGCTTATCACAATCGTAAGCAGAAGTTGATTGATAACTATTACGAGGCAAGCTCACATTGCTTAAACGATCACCTTGAGTATTCGGACCGTTATTAATCGCCTGATTCGCAACTGCACACGCATCGTTATTACTGCCATTTTCACAGAACTTATCGTAATACAGGCCGTTCATAGCGCCTACAATTACACCGTTTCCTTCTTGGCCACACTGCCATTCAGCGCCCGCTAGGTATTCCCAAGAACTACGATCACCAAACAACAAACGCATCATGTCGTCTTCATACAAACCCATCCAGTTAAACGTCCACATAAAGGTCGAATTGATATTCGACAAATGCTGGATATCACCACTGATAGAGTTAAAGTCTTTCATATCGGCGATTAGGCCAAACGTACCAATAAACGGACCACCGACAGATAAACCGCACTGAATGCCCCACTCAGCACACTTGGCATTTGCCGCATCAGAATCAGAGTTATTATCGATATCGATAATCAATAGGTTTTCATCATGACCACCCAACTGAATTAGGTTTTGCTGAATAGCAGTAACGTATGGCGTATTTAATTCTGTTGCAGGATAAACACCCCAGAATTTACGCATGCTGCCATCGCCTTCACCTACAGACGTTTTTACAGTCTGACGAATATCAGCATAATCAGCATCTGTTTTAGTGGTTGATTTAACATCAAACCACACCGCTTTAATTTGCAGGTTAAGCTCAGCGGCGTCTAAAATAGCAGATAAGTTTTCTGCAACTTTATCGCCGTCGTGATACGCACACCAAGTTTCAGCACAGGTTTTTTTAGCAGGAACATCATCACGGTGAGTAACGTCAATTTCAATGGCGTTAACACCCAAGTCATTGCTCGCTGCGTTTACCGCACCAACGGTATTAACACGATGGGCAAATACCCAAGCGGCTTCAGATGCAAAAGCACCCGTGCTAGTAAATACGCTGGCGCACATAAGTAAGCCAGTTATTATTAATTTATTCATTTATACATTCCCATAAATAGGCCTTAAATAGATCTCAGAAAGGCTTTAGATAAACTTCGGATAGAAAGATGACAAGATGTCGGGATTTAAACACTGCGTAAAAAGCACAACAACAGCAGTACGAAAAAAGCATTAGCCGACATCAGGCGCGCATCTTATTGATTTTTAAGCAGTTTATCAAGAAGACATTGCAATCATTGGCAACTAACATAGTAAATTGTGAATCTATTCCCCATTAAGCAATAAGCTTTTGGTGAATATTTTTATTATTATCTTCAATTGCAGAAATAAGATATATTCAGAAAAATCACCTTGGTAATTATCTTAAGTTTAAAATTTCAGTAGATATAAATTTTCTGAGAAATTTATAAACATAAACGATCACCTTTGTAATTTTATCGATATTACTATTTTAGTAATTCCTTCTAGATTTCTGCGAGCTTTATAAAAGTAATTCTTTCTGAGATTTCATATTTATTTAGCACAAAAATAAAAGAAAACTAGTTATTGTTTATCCTATATTTAATAATTAGATTGCTTCATCTTCGCTATAAACTCTAACCTCAAGTTCGCCTTCGAGGTTATTAGTGATCAAAAAAATCATCGGTTTACAACATACTTGGCAATCTTCAATATATTGCTGATCCAAGTCAGTTGAATCAATTAGCACTTCATTCGTCTCGCCACAATAAGGACACGCTATAGATTTTTCAGTTAATTGATTCAATTTCATATTGCTCCAAGCTTGATGAGGATATAACACTTAATATTTTTTACACTAGCACAGAATAGAACGGCATTTATAAACAAGCCTTATTGATACCCCAAATAGAACATACCAATACCCATTTGGGTATATATCCAAAAACTGTAAAACGGCATATTAGCTAAATACATAGACAGATTAGGAAATTATTATGTCAGCCGCTAGCCACTCCCTTGCCGCTAATGCCCAACATGTGGCTCTACGCACCGCTTTGCCTGATAAAATTCAGCAACACTTATTACCTTTAGCTCGCCAAGACTGGTCTAAGCACCCCGCTTTTGGTGGGAGTGCAGCGTTTTTTATTTCTTATCACGGCAACCTGCTGAATACGATTAACAGCTTAGTTTCACAACTCGAAGCGCTAATGCAGCTTAATCAGTCAAAAGACTTTAGCCTTCCTCAACTGCAACCTATTCTGCGTAGTGGGCTGTATTTGGTAGAAAAAGCTCATCACCATCATCAAATTGAAGATGTGTCGTATTTCCCGCATTTTAGAAAAATACTGCCACAGTTTTCCACGGCGATGGATTTATTAGATGATGATCACCTAGTACTTGATAAAGCCCTACATCGTTTAAAGCACTCTATTCAGCAAGCCTATGGGCAAGTGCAATTATCGCAGTATTATGTAGCAGACCTTTATGAACAAGCAGCGTTATTGCAAAAAGTATTAACTCGCCATTTGCAAGATGAGGAAGAAATTATTATTCCAATTTTTTTAATGTATCAATAAATAAGTAATCGTTATTAATATATCCATGCTATTGCGGGTAGCGATGGTTTGTAGTTTACCGCTGGCCTGCTGTTGAGGTGAAAGGTAAGTAGTGATGAAAAGCACGGCGCCTAGGTGCTCTTCCAGTATTTATTGAGTTTCTTTTTTGAAGCTTCTCTCTTGAAGGCTAAGTTGGCTTTTGCTCGCGAACTAGCATATCCATATATTTTTCAAACCGCCTTTGTCTGGTTTCGGCTTTCTTCGCGCTGGTTAAACTCAGTGCAATGACATAACGACTCGATTTAGTAAGGGTTTCATAAAACAGCTTCGCCTGCAGTTTAGTCTCTAGTGCTGCGATAAAATCTTCTGGCACTGTCATTTCACTTACGGAATAGGCATTTTCCCAGCGACCATCGGCTTTTGCTGCTCTAACATGAACCAATCCAGGCTCTTGCATCCGGCCCTCGTTTATCAAACGCTCTACATGGTCTCTGTTTCTTTTTGACCAGCTGCTTCGCGCTTTTCTAGGGGTGATTCGTTGCAGATAGGCTTGGTCATCGATTGATTTCTTAATGCCATCGATCCAGCCCCAGCATAGAATTTCAATTACGACATCGTTCCAAGTTACGCTTGGAAGACCAGAACCTTTTTTGAAAATCTTTACCCACAGCTCACTTTCCGTGCTGTGATTCTCTTTTAGCCATTGATCGAGATCATTTGACGATGCAAAGGTTAGAGTTTTTTTAGGATCAGCTTCCAAATCAATCATCATCCTGCATAGGTATTAAATACTTGCCTGAATCGAGATCAGATAAGCGCTCAGCAATACTTGCCTTTTCTAAATCTGATAACACGATTGATTCATTGTCAGGGTAGAATATGTAATCATTTTTAGAGTTATCAAACTTTATCCTTCCGAGAATGACACCACTATCGTTAATACAATCAAGTTCATATTGAATTGGGAAGAACAGCATTACCTAAAACCTCTGTTATAAACATATCTTTCGGTGAATTATAGTCGTAGGTAAAAGTCGACTCAAGCTTACAATCCAAAGCTATGTAAGAAATTAGTACTGTCCTACTCTCTAATAAACATAATCAATAATATTTTAAAAAGATAGGTGATATTATCGCTTCAAACGGATTGATTTTTTAAGGGATTAACAATGTCTGAAGATATAGCGTTATGTTTTAGCAAAAGCAATACCTACCCAGTGGATCGCAACGACCAGCAAGCACTTGCCAACTTTCAAAGAGATAACTCACATATTAGAGGCTCTTTCATCTCTGCGGGTACACCCTTTATAATGCGCCCTAGTGGCAGTCATAACGACAACAACAGTGACTGGAAGCAAGCAAGACCTGATTTAGTTTGTACATTTAAACAAATGCAGTCTTTATCACAGCAGTCGAAGCGAAAAATCGCCATGATGGATGATATGCTTGGCAGTGATCAATTGCAGGCCATCGCAGATTTCTATCAAGCAGAATTAGCACCAATGGCACATAAAGAAAGCATTGGGGCGATAGGCGCAGCTTCAACAGCCCTCGATACTCGATTAAGCAACTTTGCAAAATCAGCCAATAAGGTTAAAGAAGCGCTAGAAAAGGTAAGAGAGGGGTCTCAAGCAAAACTCCCTCGACATAAGATGATAGTTTTAGAGGAAAATGTACGCACTCTCACTAAAGATTTCAAAAGCAAGTTTCAGGCTGAACTCAATAAATACGTTAATCGTGTGAAAAATAAAAAAGGCACCGTTTACACGAATGCTCAACGCGGTATCAATAAAGCAAAAAGCAGTAGAACGATTAAGCCTATTCAGTTTACCTCGACCACGGCGTTCCAGAACCTACGCTCCTTCGAATGGGGAGCAAATGTTCTAGGAAAAAGTTTAATTGCTCTTGATGCAGGTGTACGAGCTGGTAATGTGCATGTTGATTACCTGTCGGGGAAGAATTGGGAAAAGCGTGCAGCGGTTGAAACAACTAGCTTTGGGACTAGCGCTATCTTTGGTATAGCTGCAGGCCAAGCAACCGTCACAGCAGCTTCGGGTCTCGGCATCGCCTTATTAGCGACACCTGTTGGCTGGGTTATTATTATTGGTGCTGCTATCACAGTTGGTATTATTGCGGCCAAGAGTGGAGACTTGTTTGGAAGATTTGCTGCCAATCAAGCTTTTGATTTAGGAACTTGGCTGAATAGCCTATAAGCGAGAAATATATGACTGAATTATCGGTTGAAAATTGGATTGCTATCGTAGGGGTTTCTGCCTTTTTTATATGGGCCATTGCTACATTTTTGTTTGGTCGCATTAGTGTTAAGCATATCGAACGAGAAATGGCTAAAGAAGGTATAGAGCCTCCTGTTTGGGATAAAGGGATAGGTTCAATTATCGTTACTTATTCTTTCATAATGGTTTTCCCAAGGCTAAACCCTACGATTGTAAATTTTGAAGCGGTAAGGCGACATACCCGGAAGACAGATACAAAGCTCGCATTATTTTTTACCATTGCGATGCTATGTTCTTTTATTATGATGTTCACTACTGCTTACTTATATGGCTGAAAGTTAGAAAATAGTCATATCTTTTCTTTGACGGCTTTAAAAGTAATATCAACGACTTCAGGTTTAAGTATTACTTTTTTCTGACGATTGTTAGCTGGGTGATTATTATCGGGGCTAAAAATAAAAGATATGATTTGGCACTTGGCTGAATAACCTGTAAGCGAGAAATATATGACTGAATTATCGTCTGAAAACTGGATGGGTATTGTTACTGTTTCTGCCATATTCATGTGGGGCATTGCAATATTGTTATTTAGTCGTATTAGCATGAATCATATTGAGCGTGAAATGGCGAAAGAAGGTATATTGCCCCCCGCATGGGACAAAGGCATTGGTGCAAGAATGATAGCATATGCCAGTATTATTGCCTTTCCTAACCTAAATCGTCATGCTTCTCTTGTTGATATAGAGGCAACTAAACGCTTTAGCCGAAAAAAAGATAAAAAGTTTGCTGTGTTGCTTATAGTCACATCAATAATAACTTTTTCTGTATTGGGAGTATTTTCTATCTTCTTTTCTCCTGATAATTAGAAACCTTCTGCTATATTATCTCTGATAGAAAAGCTAAGGCTCTAGTTACTAGGGCCTCACAAACTCCAGCCCCTCCAACAACCCCTTCTTCTCATGTACAAACTCCGTCATAAACCGCACAAAGGTTTGTATCTTTGCATTCTTACGCAGGTCTGGGTGGCTTAATATCCACAAGTCGTATTTTTCTTCGCTGGTATACGGAGGAATGCGCACTAGATCGGGATCTTTGTCGCCAACAAAGCACGGCAATATTCCTATGCCCATACCATTACGAGTGGCGATGGCTTGCAGTTTGCCATTAGCGATTTTGTGCTTCGAAGAAAAGCGTGGATATTCTTTGGCAATCTTACCGATGGGCTTTCTTTGCTTGTCGGTCCAGCCTATCCAGTTTTGCTGCTCCAGCCATCCTTGTTTTTTTAATGAAGGTAAATCTTTTTTGGCCATGTAACAGGCGCGGTGTAAAACCGCGAGCTTACGTCCGATTAAATATTCTGGTGGTTCTTTTACTATGCGAAAGGCCACATCGGCTTCTCGGTTGGCTAGGTTTAATAGTTTTACCGATTCAACTATGTCGAGTTCAACTTGGGGATATTTTCGACAGAACTGGGCGCAACCTTCCAATAATAATTCTTCTGCGACTAAGTCGGG
>Ga0105359_10004070_pt1 | contig 11770 bp, 10 predicted proteins | sample GOMGulsemesocosm_6_FD_83659 | JGI IMG/M metagenome (GOLD analysis project Ga0105359, IMG submission 83659) | Methane-oxidizing microbial communities from mesocosms in the Gulf of Mexico - GOM8C Gulf of Mexico | ecosystem: Environmental > Aquatic > Marine > Cold seeps | place: Gulf of Mexico... | reverse complement strand
TGGTAACCGTCCATATCCGGCATGATAATGTCTAATAAAATTAAGTCTATACTAACTTTATTAAGGACTTTTAACGCTTTTTCACCACAGGTAACCGCGCATATATTATATTGTTGGGATTGAAGATAACATTTCAATAAATCCAAATTGTTTTGATTGTCATCAACAAGTAGAATTGTAAAAGTACTGCTTTCAATCATAACCAACTCCTGCCAAAGAAATTATTTCCTTCTAGATATTAATTTAGTCCAATATAGGGCAGATTCCTAATCAATTTTTATTTTCAATGTATTTGATATATATAATATTTTTTATTAAATTGGATAAGAGCAACTATTCAATAACAAAAACAAGAGATTATTAAAGTATCAATGAAAAAATGTTTAGTTGCAAAATTATACAGCCATTAATTTTTTAGTGTTGAGACGTCGGAACGAGTGTTTTTTTTATAAAAATTAACTCTTAAATATATAAAACTAACACCAACATTATCGACAATGGTTATTCATACGATTATCATCAAAATTTTTCCTTAAGAATAAATTAAACACAGAGCTAATTATGTAGCTAACAAGCGAACTAGTACTATTAAAGTTTAGTCCTTGGATATTTGAACGTAGCGAATAAGACAAGAAGAAGAAATGAAAAAGGCTCTACATATAACCTACAGTAAAACTCTATTTAACAGAGTAATAGTCGGTGGTTAATTTATTTACATTACTCATAAAAAACCGGGATAGCGGGTTATTAAGTCAAGCTAAGAATGTTCATTTAGGTGAATAGCCACTTTTGCGACTAAAGACCAATACAATCGAAAAAATCAAACCGCATTGCTCTTAAAGTCGTACGAGGAGTTAGTTAAATTCAATGAGTTACATGTATTTTTATACTAAAAAATCTATCTGCTATATCCACAGAGCATGGAGTTTTACGAAAAAAAATCATCACAAATTAGAGTACGTATATTACTCATTGAGTAATATACGTACTAATGACTGCTTAACCACCAAATCGATCGTTCATCATCTAATTATTAATGATTACGTGCGTTAAACGAACATTACAGTTATCACTTCTGAGATATATTTCTTAATAAATTATTTTAACGACTTAATGGTCGTTAGCTTGTTAATTTTGCACCTTATGTAAAGTTATTAATAAAGCTCATTTCCCCAAAAATAAATTGGTATTTAACTATTTTTATTACCTTTAAAATATTTTTTGGAAAATATGTCCGTTTTAACTCATCAAGGCTGTCATAGTGTTGCGCAGTGAGTTATTCACCATTTCCATGTGGCCCAGTTGCTTAACAATTAATCATAGCCAAAAGATACTCTTAGTTATTTGGCTAACTGCTTAGCAAACCAATCTACCATGGTCTCGTCTAGACTTTTATCTAACTCAAATAAAGGGTAGCCATGGCCTTTACCTTTAAAGGAGATCATTTTACTTTGTGGATGTTGAGCTGCGACAAATAACTCTTGTGCACTAGCAAATGTTGTTACATCCTCTTCCGCGGCAATAATAAGCGTTGGCTTTGTTGCTAATGACGTTTTATAGCGTACTATATTTTCATCCCATTGTGCTGAAGAGAAAAAACCAATGGCAGTAACATCTTCCTTTTCGGCCAAAGTAATGGCCTGATGGCCACCGCAACTAGCGCCAATGACGCCAATAGTTCCTCCTTTAGAGAGTTTTCCCTTTAAATAGTCATAAGCTATTTTTACATCACTCGGCCAGTGTAAGGCCATCGCACGCCACTTTTCTCTGCGCTCTTTTTGTGGCAAAGCTTGGATTTCATTGTCATTATATTCTTCATTTATACTTTCACCATACCCCCTAAAGTCAAGGCTTAACGCATGAATACCTTTTTTAGCTAATTTCTCGCCCATACTGTCATACATGCTGCGGTTAAAATTACACTGATGTAACATTAGTACCGCACGTGCTCCCTGCTCTTGGCCTTTGAAATAATCTGCCTTTAAATTAAAGTTGTCTTGACTTGTTAATGTGATTTCTGCAGATAGACTTGCAAATGATGCTAGCAAAGTTGAAATTATTACTGTCATGGAAAATTTTGTCATAGTAACCCCTGTTTTTATTTTGGTAGTTTCCGATATTTTGTCAGAATTTCAGTTACTTACTCCGAACAAATTATTCAATCCTTATCTATATTAGATAATCCGTGCCAAATGAAAAGTGGTAAATATTGCGGAGAAATATAGTAGAACAAAGAGACTAAGTTAATACTTTTCAGCTGAACAGTATTAATTTGGTCTAATATAAAACCTCATTTAACGTTTAAATAGACATGTTATGTAAAAATGCGAAGCGTGAAACTTTACAAAAGTTTACATTCGATTTTTCTGAGACCTTATAAATTGAACAACTAGGTATACAGCCAAATTAAAAAGCGCAGAAACAACAAGTAAGAATGTATTGGGCTAACTACGTTATTTTTATTTTAAGCCAAAGCTCGATTAGATATATAAAGAGAAAGAAGTTCAACTTTCAACTCAAAATGAAGTAGAAATTAATTAGGTCGAATATCAACCTAAAGGAACAAAGCATTCCTCCAGAGTAAGTGTTTTTTATAACATTAAAAGGGCTATATAGTGGTGTTAGTTGACGTTAAGAGGTGTAATACCAACGGCTGCTTTGAGCTTGAAGCGGACGTTACCTACAGAGGTTCAGAGACATCCACTTAGCGCATCAAGTGATCATAAATACAAAGATAAGTTACTGTTTTGTATGTGCTGCTTGTACGGTTTTGTTAAAAACTTATCGGCTATACCCCTTTATTATCAATGCTACTATATGAAAAATAGCTATACTCCTCCTGAATAGCCACAGTTTGATCAATAATCCGCCTGAATAGATGCCTTTTATTTCTCCAATATTAATTTAGATTTTGCCACCAAGGTAATTTGCTTGCAATAGCTGTGATATCAACCGGTTCACCAATTATCGGAGTAATAACATCAACTCTGCCTTGCTGACCAAGTTGAGTAATACGCTCCAATGGTTCATACCAAGCATGGAATGCCAAATCAAACGTACCGTTATGAGCAGGTAACATTTTCTTTCCACCTACATCTAAGTGAGCTTGCAGGCTTTCTTCTGGAGTCATATGTACATCAGGCCAATCTTTATCGTAAGCACCGGTTTCAATGATGGTCATATCAAATGGGCCATGTTTTTTACCTATTTGTTTAAATCCATCAAAATAACCACTATCACCACTATAAAATAAAGACTGCTGTTCACTTTTAATCACCCATGAACTCCACAATGTTTTATTACTATCCGTTAGACCTCTTCCTGAAAAGTGTTGCGCTGGGGTAGACGTTAAAGTTAGCTCTCCTACTTTTATAGAGTCCCACCAATCAAGTTCGACAACATTACCTTTTGCAACTCCCCATTCTTGTAGTTCATTCCCAACACCCAGAGGAACAATGAACGTATCAACCTTATTCATTAATTCTTTAACAGCATCTTTATCCAAATGATCATAATGATTGTGAGAAATGATCACACCCCGAATATCTGGCAAGTCAGCAATACTAATGGGCGGTTGGTGAAATCGTTTAGGACCAATAAAACTAAAAGGTGATGCTCTATCCGAAAACACAGGGTCAATTAACCAATATTCCGTGGAAATTTTAAAGAGAAAACTAGAATGGCCTAATCTAAATAAGGTTATACGGTCTTCAGGTAAGTCCAGTAATAGCTCTTGTGTTATTTCTTGTAAAGGTATTGGCTCTTTGGGTGTTATGTCAGTACGTTTTTCAGTTAAATAACGTTTTATATAACCTGGAATTTGACTAAAAGACATAGTTTCAAAACGCTTAGGGTTATGAAACTTACCATCCTCATACTGAGATGATTCCATCAAAATTTCACTATCATACTTTGACGGGAAGAAAGTACACGAGACCATAATAACTCCTAAACTCATAACAATTAATAAAACTGTTTTCATACAAACACCAAAACAAAAAGTAAACTACACTGTGCAGTGTAGTAAAATTACATTGAAAAGTAAACTACTCAGTGTAAAATAGTTAAATGCAAAACGATTATGAATAACAACGTTTAGAAGTGCAATCCATGACAAAAAGCAGTAAAAAAAGAACCGCTATTATCACAGCTGCCATAGTAGAGTTTAAAAATAATGGCTATCAAACAACTAGTATGGACCAAATAGCACTATCGGCCGAAGTATCTAAACGGACTGTATATAATCATTTTTCCAGTAAAGAGCTGCTATTTGATGCCATTATCGCTCAGATGCTGACATTATTTACAACCTCAGTGTCTATTCGTTATCAACAAAATATTTCCTTGGCTGAGCAGTTAACCGATATTGCTCAACAAGAAATTAAATTATTAGCTGATCCAGCCTTTATAGATTTAGCAAAAGTTATTTTGGCTGAAGCTATGCATTCACCGCACCGAATCAATCAAGCATTGGCTGAAGTGGAGGAGCGAGATGGTAATTTATCGAGTTGGTTAACGGCAGCTAACGCAGACAATAGGCTGAAGATTAATAATATAGAATTTGCCGCGACTCAATTTTTCGCCTTAATAAAGTCATTTTGTTTCTGGCCACAAGTCATACAAGCACAGCCTTTTCCTGATAAAAAACAACAAAAAGAAATCGTATCTTCAGCTGTAGAAATGTTTATCAATACCTATCAGGTGAAATAATAATTGATAAAAAGAGGTCGCTTAAAGGAGGTAGTGCACTCGTTGTGTTAGTTCCAAAAAAATACCAATAAACTCAATATTTATAGAAACTTTAAAAGTCTGCAAATAGCACCTGCAATTGCCTACATAGTTTACAAAGAATAAAAATAGAGAATAAAACATCTAAACAAAGGTTTACCTTCATAGGTTATCAATTACAATCAAGTGATACGGTAGTACCACTTCAAATAGTCACGACATAAATAATGAAAGGTTTAAAATGAATCAATTAATAAACGCCGAAAACCAAGGTATCCCTCTTTTTATAATTGATAAAAATGATTACCAACCTTGGTTAATTCAACAATCTCAACAAATACAGAATTGGTTATTACAAACCAGTTTTGAATCTGACGGTTTATCACTTATTCCCAATAACAAAGGTGAGCTTGAACAAGTGCTTTTTATCGTCGCTCAGCCTGAACAATACTTTTCCTGCGGTGATTTAATCAAGAAACTCCCCAGTGGCCAATATTTACTAAAAACTGAGGACCACTTTCAGGATGCTATTTGTTTTTCATGGTTAGTTGGCAGTTACCAATTTGATCGTTATAAAAAGTGCGAAAAGGCATTACCAATATTATCTGTCGCTAATCAAAGTACAGTCGACACCGCAATAAAATATGCAGAGGCCATTGCTCTTACTCGTGATTTAGTGAATACCCCTGCCGCCGATATGATGCCTGAAAATTTAGGTGACGCCGCGGCAGAAATAGCTAACCGTTTTGGTGGTGAAATTACACAAATTATTGGCGATGATTTGTTAACAGAGAATTATCCAACAATTCACGCTGTTGGTCGCGCTAGCATCCATGCACCACGATTAATTGATTTAACATGGGGTGATGATAAACATCCTAAGGTTACACTCGTTGGTAAAGGTGTATGTTTTGATAGCGGCGGTTTAGATTTAAAGCCTGCTGCAGGGATGCGTAATATGAAAAAAGACATGGGAGGTTCAGCTCATGTTTTAGGATTAGCACAATTGATTATGGCTCATAACTTGCCTATTAATTTACGTGTATTAATCCCTGCTGTAGAAAATGCCGTTTCTAATAATTCCTTCCGCCCAGGTGATGTCATTACTACACGCAAAGGTATTACAGTTGAAATAGATAATACTGACGCCGAAGGCCGCTTAGTTTTATGTGATGCCTTAGCTGAAGCCGAGGATGATCAACCTGACCTGTTAATTGACTTTGCAACACTAACCGGCGCAATGCGTGTTGCATTGGGTACCGAACTACCTGGTTTTTTCTCAACTAGTGATGACGTTGCGGCAGGGATTGCTATTGCGAGCAATAAAATTAACGATCCAGTTTGGCGTATGCCATTACATGATGCCTATAAAGACATGCTTAAAAGCCAAATAGCAGATATGACAAACTGTTCAACAACACCTTTTGGCGGTGCAATTACTGCAGCTTTATATTTACAGGAATTTATCAGTGATAAAACTGATTGGGTACACTTTGATGTCATGGCATTTAATATTCGTCATTTACCGGGGCGACCACTTGGCGGTGAAGCCTTTGGCATTAGAGCGGTATTCAAATACCTACAAGGTCGCTTTGGTTAAAAATTAAAAAACAAAAATTGGACTGGGCAGCATCTGCCCATTACCCTCTTTATTCATCTTTTAACATTAATAAAACAAAAATATTCCCATCACTACTGTCGTAGTGTTGGGGTTTATTTAGCTATGTCCCCTTTGATTTTCATTAGACTTTAAAACAATTATGCTAAGTTCATATTAAACGACAAATGAGTGAACTCCCCCAACACATAACATTCAATTTCATGTGTTTACTTCCTTTCCTAATCAGTATTTAGTCCAAAAATATTCTCCTAGCGAATTCCCTATTATTATCGATACCATCTTTTTTTAAAATTTACTACACCTGCTCTTTTTTAAAATACATCTTGAGGTGGGGCGGGAATTTACAATCATTGAATACTTTTTCTGTGAAATCCCCACAATCAATATAAAGCATATTCTATCTTTTTAAACAGCATTTTCATTTGGCCTATGTTTTGCAATGTGCAATATATCCATAGGAAAATAGGCCTCAAATAGTGAAAGGTATTCAGCTATTACTTTGCAATAAACAAGATAATATTTTACGAAAAATATGCTTGCGATGTCACTCTATCAATCGAGAATTGGTGTCGAGGTCAGCTCAATGAATACTCACAATAATTCTGCTTTAATTAGTTTCTTTTTTGGAACTTTGTTTATCGTTTACGCATTAATTGGTCAAGCCATCGTTTATACACCCCTTACGATTTTGCTCTTGGTTAAGTCTTATCAAGTAATGGACCAAAACGTTGTGAATGGCGAAACAGACAAGTCATTAAAAAGTATTATTTTTTTTATGATTGCTGTAGCTTTTGAGAGGTTCATTGCAATATATGACATGCCTCTTCTGTCATATTTCACTTCATTTTATCTAATTGCTACAGCCAGTTACCTAGTCATAAATCTTGATAAAATACTGTCTGATAAAATAGGTGACGAAAGTATTATATCGATTGTAACTAGCTGTATTATCTTGTTATTTCATTATTATTACCCACAAGACATTATATTCTTTGCATTGGCCATCAATTTATTAATCGCTGTTAGCCTTTACTTCACATTTACTAACCAACTACTTATTAAGGTAAGTTTAACGTCATCACAAATTTTTATTATTGAACAAAGCCAATGGCTACTTTTTATTTATAGTTTGTTTCGATTAATTTCAAAAGTTGTTGATATCGACTTTCGGTTTTCATTAATATTTTATATTGCTGCCTTAGGCTTATTCTTGATGATAACTTTTCCACTTATTAAGCAATATAAACAATTACATACCTCAATTAAAATCGCTAATATTAGTGCGTGCATATTGATTACTACACTAGGCGTTGAGTGCTGTTATTACGCTGCAGGTTAAAGATGAAGTATTTTTATTAAATAAAACTACATTGAGTCAATGCCATTGGCTCAATATCTCGCCCTTCAATGAAGACCATTATGTTATCTGACCATTCCTTTTCGATAGCTTCCTTACCTGTTTCCCCTCCGAAAAAAGAGCATGCTAGATTTAAGACATATAAAACACGATAGTATTCTCTGCTGTCAATCAAAGGCATAGCGATTAAAGACGGAATATCAAAAACTGATATGTAAACACTAACAAGTCACTAAAAAAAGTGACTTGTTATTAACATTCCCCAGTTCGATTATCAAGACGATACGTTTATGGCTGAACACCTTATATCGCCTACCACGTATGGAATACGTCTAGAAGTTGCTTCTTGAATTGAACGGATAATTAAGTTGTTCACTGTTTATAAATATCCTAATACGGAAGTCTAAGTAAGTGAAAATACGAGTAAGTACGGATTACTTCGGAATTTGGTTATAACTATTAAAGAAAATGCCTATTTGTCATCATAAATCAATCGATAAAAAACCAAATTTGGCTACTTTTAATTTTGTGAATTTAATTAGAAAAATTTTCAGAAGTGAATCGAAATAACAGAAAGAACAGAAAGAACAGACTGTCACTATGACAGCAAAGCAGTCAAATAGACAGTGTCCTATTGACATTAAATAGCTATTTTCACTGTAACTATAAATCATTCATATGGCCTGTAGCTTGATCTATATCAATTAATAAGAGAAATATCACTTGGCACACTTCCTGTAATAGTAAGAGTAAGTTGATTACGATTTATTACATTTATAAACAGGAAAAAATATGAAAACTTCTAAAATAGCATCAGGAATATTGGTTTCAATCGCATTACTTAATAGTTACGTTGCAGCGGCAGAAGTCGTAAAAGTTGAAATTCCAGTTATTGAAAAAGAGTTAGTTGTTGATAACGCCGGTACCAAACATAACATGTGGACATATGGCGGTACAATTCCAGGGCCAGTTATACGTGTTACTGAGGGCGATGTAGTCGACTTCTCTTTATTAAATCAAAAAAGTAATAAACAATCTCACTCAATGGATTTCCATGCCGCTATTGTTGATGTTTTAGATGAATTTGAGGGCGTTCGCCCAGGTAAACAAAAAGACTTTAAATTCGAAGCAAAATACCCAGGTGTGTTTATTTACCATTGTGGCTCTTCATCAATGTCTGAGCATATATCACGAGGAATGTATGGCGTAATTATTGTTGATCCAAAAGAAGGGTATACCGAAGACTTTCCAAAACCAGACCGTGAATATGTAATTGTTGAAGGCGATTTGTTTGAAAATGATGCGACTCCAACGGAAATGACTAATAACGAGAAGTTAAAAGGTGTATTGATAAACGGTAAACAATTCCATTATGACCCTGTTCATGATCAAAATGCCTCGCAAGTACTTGAAGCCAAACCAGGTGAACGTGTTCGTATTTATTTTGCTAACGCAAAAATCAATGAAAATGCTGCTTTCCACCCAATTGCTGGTATATGGGACAAAGTTTGGGATAACGGCCATCCAAAAAATGTGCGTCATGGCATGCAAACGGTTGACGTAGCTCCAGCACATGCGGTAATCGCCGATATCATCAGCCCAAGTGACCGCTCTACAAATAATGCGCTTGTTGATCACCGTATGAAATCCGCATTAAAAGGAGCAATAACGGTATTAATGAACAAGCCTGATGCCGATCCAAAAATGGGTAGAGGCGACAACTTAGTCATTCGTTAATCGTTTTGCGTAGCCCTTAATATAGCGAGCAGCGGAGAATATTAAGATCACTATCATCATAGAGCAAGGAAGCTCACCCTTATGAGAACATAAATATGAAAATAAACACATACTATTTAACTTTGTCCATCATTATTTTATTTCCTCACTTTGGTGCTCAGGCTAATAGCATTGAAGCGGGTAAACAAATATATCAAGAAGCCTGTGTTGCTTGTCATTCTATTTCAGACAACAGCAACATTACGCTTACTGAGCGGCTAAATGAAAAAGCACCAACATTATTTTATGCGGGTAATAAATTCAACGCGGCATGGTTAGAAGCATGGTTAAGTTCACCTAAACGTATTAGACCGGGAGGGCACTTTTTTCTTGATAAAGTAACAGTAACCGAAGATGGTGACACTATTGATGAAAGTAAACTAACTGCTCATCTATCCGTAGAACCACAGCAAGCAAAATCCTTAACTAAGTATTTAATGGCGCAAACGCCTAAATCAGATCTCATTGCTTTAGAGCAGGTGACTTTAGGTAAAGCCAATCGGACTTTGGGAGGAAAAGATTTTAACAAGTTTAAAGGTGGTGGCTCATGTCATCAAGATGAAGACGGCTACGGCGGGGTTTCAGGCCCTGAACTTTATACGTCAATTGAACGTTTGCAGCCTGAATTTATTGCATCCTATATCAGAACCCCTGAGAAATGGGATCCTAAAACATTGATGCCAAATCGCCATTTAAATGATGTTTCAATTAAAAAATTGCTGAACTACCTAAACGTAATATCGGAGTAATCTCATGAAGTTATTTTACAATATTTTACTCGCTTGTACCTTGTTATCAGGCAGTCAAGCAATGGCTGCGGACTTAAAAAAAGGTGACCAGCTTTATCAAGCCTATTGCACACAATGCCATGGAATAAATGGCGATGGCTGGGGAGTTAATACCGCGTCAATGGATGTTTTACCAAAAGATCATACAGATACCAAAGAAATGGTTACCCGTACTGATGAAGATATATTTAAAGCCATCAAAGAAGGTGGTAAAGCCGTAAGCAAATCTAACTTAATGCCTAATTGGGATTCCAATATGACAGACGATGAAATTCGAGATCTGGTGGCCTATGTAAGAACCGTTTGCTGTGAACAGGAGAACAAATAATGAAGCTATGTTTATTAAGAAAATTTAAGTATTTAACAATTTTATTTACCGTCTTTGCTAGTCAATTAGTAAATGCTGAAACACTAAAATTTGATATGACCATCGAAGAAATGGTTAAAGAGGTTACTCCGGGCTTTACTAATAAAGTATGGGCATTTAATGGCCAAGTACCTGGGCCCTTAATTAGAGCAAAGGAAGGCGATAGATTAATCATCACCGTACAAAATAATTCCACGTTGGCACATACCGTTCATTGGCATGGTACCTTTCAAACCAATAGCTGGAAAATGGATGGTGTACCTGGTGTAACACAAAAAGCAATTCAACCTGGTGACTCATTTGTTTATGACTTTATTGTCGATAAACCAGGAAGTCTTTGGTATCACTGCCACGTTAATGTACCTGAACATGTTGGTTTAAGAGGCATGTGGGGCCCAATGATCATTGATCCTAAAGAACCTACAGACATAGAAAAAAAAGTGACCAAAGAAGCCATCATGATGTTCTCTGGTTGGAATTCAGAAGTAGCTATGGAATACGGTAAAGGGGGTCATCCACAAGAACTTAATGATTATTTTTCAATCAATGGTAAATCATTTCCTTCTACTCAACCTTTACGTGTGAAAGAAGGTGATGTATTAAGAATTCGTTTATTCGCTGCTACGGTAGAGGCTGCATACCATTTACATGGACATGATGTATTAGTTACCCATAAAGATGGCTTACCTTTAGATAGTCCATATTGGGCAGATGTGGTACATGTTCCATCAGGTGGTCGTGTTGATGTTATTGTGAAGATGAATAATCCTGGCATTTGGATCAATCACGACCATATTGAAGCTCATACATCTAACGCTGGTAAAATGCCAGGTGGTGCTGTCACCATTATTGAGTATGAAGGCGTTGAAACTGAAGAATGGTATAAGTGGAAAGGTAAAGAATATCAACCTGACTTCTACATGAGTGAGACCATGAAAAAAGGCTCAGGTATTCATAATGTCGACGTTTACAAAGCCAAAGCTCCTGAGTCTGATCGTAGAAAAAGAAAGAAAAAACGTAAAAGCAAAAAGTCTAAAGCAGAATAGTGGTATGAGTCAGGTTTAGTGATTGCTCATTTAACCTGACAAATATTAAAAACTGTTGACCTATCAAAGTATCTTTTACTGCCGTTT
>Ga0105359_10004067_pt1 | contig 11777 bp, 12 predicted proteins | sample GOMGulsemesocosm_6_FD_83659 | JGI IMG/M metagenome (GOLD analysis project Ga0105359, IMG submission 83659) | Methane-oxidizing microbial communities from mesocosms in the Gulf of Mexico - GOM8C Gulf of Mexico | ecosystem: Environmental > Aquatic > Marine > Cold seeps | place: Gulf of Mexico... | reverse complement strand
TGGCTTTCAAGGCAAAATTATAGACGAACCATACGGCAAGCTTTCTGTATTAGTGGCAATACCAACCACCATAAGAGTCAACAGTACAACTTTTTTTGACATAGGCTTTTCCGATCAGCACATTCTATACAAAAAAACAGTCAACACATCCGTAAAACCTATAGTAGAATTCACCTACACTTTTACCGAAGACGAAGTAAAAGGAAACCTACAATACAAAAAAAACACAATAACCGCTAAATTGGCCGACGTTACCATAGCAAGAATACCAGCACCCTTTGGAACAATAGGCATAAGTGTTGAAATTGATGCTTTCACTAGTTATGCAGTAAAAGCATCAGCTAGTGGACAACTTACTGCTTCCACCTCGATTAGAGCAGGCTTTAGATATAATTCAAAAAATGAATCAAACCCATTCCAACCTATCTACTCCGCCACCGGAAACATCACCGATAGAAAAATAGACGGGAATGCAGAAGTAAGCGCTAGCGGTGGGATCAATCTAGAAGTTTCCAGCGACTATAACTCAGCAAAACTACCAATCTACATGTATGTAAAAGAATCCATTGAAGCCGACATAAACCTACTCTTAGCTGCCTCAAATGCACACCCAAAATGCAACCTTACATTAACCGGAAACTTATATCACAAACATGACTTTGGACTTGGCATAGGATATAGCGGCGGTAATTTCGAGATTTTTGGGTTTAACATCCCCACAGGAACGAATCCCATTGAATTCTCACCGTATGGCCCAAAAAAAGACCTACTAATCAGTATGCCCATATTTAAAGATCTACAATCCGTACCGGAATATTGCCACACACCAAAAATAGAAGTCACTGGCAATGAAAAACATGAAGTCGCTTTTCCAGAAAACTACATCACAACCAACACATACCAAGTAGAAAACAAACATCAAGTGCTGACCTACTACACAGCAAAAGAGGTCACAGAAACAAAACATCTAACCCTTCAATACAAAACCCACGACGAAGGCGACTACAAATCACTACCTCTCAATGGTGCGGAAATACCAATCGAACCAGAAGAAATACACACCATTAAAGCGACTATTAACGCAAGAAATTACAATACAGAATCTCCTGCAACCAAATACACAACAAATTTCACCCTAGGGCACACAAGGCTACCCGTATACGACAGTGAAACACAACAAGCACAAAAGAAAACATTTACTTTCTCTGTGCTCCCCGCTGACCTAGATAAACTCACACTCCCTTTTAATCTTAGAGCAACAAACAATCCTTCAAACTACATTGTCAACCTTCGATGGGAATACGATCCAACTTACTTTGATAAAATGTTTGTTCGCACTTTCCACCTAACTAGAACAAGTCAAAATGGCACAACCAAAAACCTAGGTGAAATAAACATAAGACACACATCCTTCAGAGATACGCTACCCAAAAGAGGAACATACACCTACAAACTATCTCTAATCTCAAACAACTTTGAAACTGATAAAACAAGCGCTAGCGTTACATCCATATCACCACTTGTTGGAACATATACAGGCAACTACTCGTGGAATTGTGGAGCATGGGACTATGGTGACGTAGATGAAAACGGAGAACCCGTTTTAGGAATAAACAGTGGCGGTGGACAAGGAAGCATCACCATAGATAGTGACGAGCACGGTATAGTCACAGGTAGGTTAAGCACTTGGTACAGCACGGGATTTAGAGAAAGCAGATTCTCTAGCTACAGCCATCACGCTAACGGAAGAACTTTTGTTGTTGGTTACTTCTTTATCAATGTCAGTAATCGAGGCCAAATGTCAGGACGGAGTATTAATGGCCCTGAGTGTTCCCACCCCAGTAGCGGTACAGCAGGAAAGTTTGATTACTACAAATAACCCTCAAAAATAGAGAGCCCTAAGAAGCTCTCTATTTTCTCTAGCAAACCCAACCTAATGAATACCAAGAAGCCGATGAACACTCTCAACAACCTCAACAGGAGCGCCCTTATACTGACGAAACAACTCTAACGTCAAAAGACCCGTCCTCAACATTTCGCCAACGTCAAAACCCTTATCACCTCCAACCTCTCGATAGTAACTAGCTAAGCTCTCACAATGCCCGACTATGATCTTATTAGGCTTCAAATATTTGTTTAACGCTATCTTCACATAACTTGACGCACTATTTATTCGCCGCAATATGTTCTTATCACCACTAACACACAACTCGCCATAAACAAGCAACCACTTGTCAGCCTCTTCGCTGTGGGGAAACACAATCTCAACATCGCTATTTTGTGAGTTTTCAGAAAACATCGATCCAAAATCATCATCCTCACTACAGTCAAATACAAAATCATCACTGGGCGAAGCAACCCCAACATTGCCTTCAACCGGAGTTGCAGGAAACCTAATCTGAGGAAGTCTTTGTAACCGTCGCTTGTTTTTCGCCGCCCTAGTCTTTTCTTGGGCTTTTCTCTTTATTAGAAAGCCAGGGCAATAAGCCTCAACCTTATTCTTAAACCCATCCCTCACCCCCAACAAGTGAAAAACATGTGTCTGCTCTTCTTCATTAGCGCCAGCTAGAACCCAATCAACATCGAAACCCAAGAACTTACAAACCCCCTCCATATCGATAGCTGCTAAATCACCCTGTTCGCGCTCAAAATCTCTAAGCACATCAACACCCACACCAAACAAGTCCGAAGACTCCGCCAATGAAACACCATTAATCAGGCGAGCAAACTTAAACCTTTTGGCCGGAGTATTTAAAACCCCAGAAACGCCATCCGTGCCATAAATAATCCAACGTGGAGATATATTAATTACCTTTGCTATTGCTACAGCCAAACGAGGCCACCTATGCGGTATACCCAAGTCGTGTGTAAATACAGTGTAATCCACCTTCATAGTATCTGCGACAGACTTTTTAGTTACACTTATCGCCGCCAGCAATGCATCAACTCTAAACTTTACTGTATCCAAATTGCACCCCAACAAACGCCACCATTCGAGAGTAGGCAGTTTTTTGAATTGACATCGCCACATATACCCAACAAATCCGAATACCCATACTTCATACTAAGGCCTTCTTTTCATACAACGACATAACACACTCAGACACCTGCTCCCAATCTCTTACATTGACACTTGTTTTTTCGGATAAAAAAAACATATCAGCGTCTTTATCTAAATCTCGTATCTCTTCCAACGTATCTATTTCACACTCTCCACTTATAATTTTACGCCACCAACTAGGTGGTCTATCTATCAAGCAAGCATCATATCCATCCATCCCAACTATCACACCCGCCTCAGGGAACAAATGATAAACATAACGCGTGAGCTTTCTATTTCGTACCGTGTGATAATCACTACAATCCATTAGAGCGCCAGCAAAAGCAGCAAAAGAAAAACTAGTATCTAAAAGCTCTAGAACTGGCGCTAACATCCTCTTCAAAAAAGGTGAAACCATACAACCTCGAACAAATTTAAAAATAGTTTTATTCGATTCGAATGCTTCCGACATCCACGACAAACCAGCATCATACGGATGCTCAGCGCTGTCCATTTGAGATTGTAAAACTGCCAACTCCCTTGAGGAATGATGGCGCATCAATAAATGAAATTCTTCATCACCAATAACATAATCTTTGAAAGCTCCCGACCCAGAATTAAAACCATAACGCCCTCCATAAGTAGAAATTATATCAAAATTTTCTGAATCCCAAGTCTCACTGCGAACAAATACATTAGCCTGGTAAACCGGATCGTTCTTTAACAACCACGTCGTATTTTCCACAAAATCTATCATTGACAGCATCATCCCCAAAATCTCAATAGCCCACAATTGCTTAAGGCCTAACAAGTTCGCATACAATTGCAAATAAACTATAGGACAAGAAGGTAATGACGAGTGCATTTGATTTCGTCGCAACAACTCCACCAAGTTGACATTATCGAAAGAGAATTCAAAACCACTGGATAACTGAGCCTTTAATGAACCATAACTACTCACGCCCAAAGCGTTAGCGAATTGTTCATCCATAAAACTTACCTTAAGCTTGGGTTTGGCAAGAGAATTTAAGGTGTGTTGAAATGATTTACGTAAAGACATTGCATCTACTGAACTTAAATTTACACGCAGGCGCGTACAAATATCTACCATATAACTATGCATAATAATCACCATAAAGTAACCGCTACGACTCCGCTTACACCACGATTTAATTACAGTAATAATTAAACACATTATCCAGCTATTCAGGTCGGAGTAACCTAAGAGCATACACACTACTATCCTCGCAAGGATATCTAACTAATAGTAAACAGATTAACTATTGTCAAATAAACGCCATCAAATTTAAGACAAAAAAAAGGTGTTTTCAAATAAATGAAAACACCTTCGAAACTTGATTAGGGTTTCTGTACGCCTACATACGAATACATACTCTAGCGAGTAAAAAAAAGAATAGCACAATCCAACCTCCACAAAAAACCAAAAAAAAGAGCAGCAAAAGCCACCCTTTAAAAATCTACAACAAGTTAAAATAACGACATTTGCTCAGTATAGACTGGCGAAAACAATGAAACATCTTCAGTCTTTATTTTAATTGCCTTAGTGATTTTGCTTTCAATAACCGAAATCACCTTCAATACAAAATCTTTGCTGTCCCCAAGGAACTTCAACACAGGTTTGCTAGATTCGTTTACATAAGTGACATAATGATACTTGTCACCCCAATCTGAACGCTCTACAAGCTCACAGTAAGTGAAACCATCTTGACGATAAACACCAAGCAGTTCAGATTTTGAAATCCAATACCCATCTTGCTTACCAATCAACTTTTTCATAATCCCAACATCTTCTACGTAATCCAATGTCGACAGATCTAGAAGAGCTTCACAGTAACCTGTAATTACATACTGTTTTTTTCTTGAAGTGACAATCAAACCTAAAGCTTCCGTATGGTCTTTATAACCACCGTCCAACTCAGACTTTGTCTCTCCTTTATAAGAAAATAAAGGCTCCAACATAAACATAAAGTAACTACTATTATCTAAGCGATGGAACATCGCTCCCGTAGCTATAACATATTTATCTTCACCATCATGCTTTATGGAAATAACCTTAGGCGATGAATAATTACCACCCTTGATGCGACCATAAAACTCAGTATCCAAACTCTTGTCTAACTTTTTAAACTGATCTTGAACCAGTGTGATTTGTTCTCTCATTTGCCCTCCAACACGCCTCAGAATGAAACGCTACTTGTTGCATAGGTACATATGATTTTAAAAGGGTAAGTTGATAAACAACCAATAAAAAACTCCAACGATGCCCCTACTTATTCTCGTAGGTCTCAATGCACTACAGAAGTCACAATTCAATCAACTTAAAAAGGTCAAAATTATGAAAATCATAAAAGAACAATGGTTCTACGCACTGGTAATAAACTTACTGCTAACCGCAGCTATTTTCAACACAACAAAAAGCACAGCATGGACTGTGACATTCTTTGTCGCAGCTTACGCAATACCGTTCATCGCAACGCTTATGGCTAAAGAACACGGCCTTGTGAAAGGTAAAGGAGCAGGAGCTCTTATACTTTTTGCCACTTTAGTGTTTTGCCAGATGTTTGATGTTGGCGTTATCACCATCGAAGCAGGTTCTGGTGCAATGGCAAAATATGCAGAAGCAACAAAGAACAACTGCTTCCCCAACCTTCCAAAAGAGATCGTCAAAGATCCGAACTGGAACAAAAATGGTGACGAATGCCGCAAACAAAAAGAAGACAGTAAAAAGTTTTTTGAAGGTACTGAAGAAAAATCTACATCTTTCTTAGGCGCTTTTGGAGATAACACACCATCATGGAAATTAACACTTTATGTGTTATTCAGTTCATGGTCACTTGCATTATTAATGCAATTTACTATTTATTCCTATGAGTCTCGTAACGATGACTGATTATAAATATCACACTACTAAAACCACCCCTCGGGTGGTTTTTCTTATTCCCATCCCGCAACACAACAACTTTAAATAAGGCAAATTGATAAATAAATTTACTTCAAATTCTTAATCGAATAACATGGGAAGTTCTATTTGTATCAAACTCAGATGAAATTTACGGAACCGAACTATGGATATCACCTTTGACCGGATCACCTTTTCCTATTCCAAAAACCTAAAAACAACAACTATTAAAAATCCGGAAATGCAAGCGGAACAAATAGAGGTAGCCATATACGGAACAGATCTGGACGACAAAACCCCACAGCCCGTCGTCATTGCCAAGCTAAAAGGGGCAATACTCCCTTGGTCACTAACACAACACTGCAATGAAGAGAATAGCTCTCATATAAATAATATGCTCAAAGAGCAATCCGAAACTATACTCTCAATCTTCACAGCACTAGACGACCCGCAAAGAAACGTTAACTTAAACACTATTCAAGGTGAAGATGTTTTATTCATTGAATCTATCGTCGTATCGAGCCTATGTAGAAAACAGAACCTCGGCACCACTTTACTAACTAAAACAATACAAACACTTGAGATGCAAAGAAACGGATTGCAGGTTTTTCTCTACTCAACGCCAGCTAGAATTGATTTAGACGACTCACTTAAGGTTAGATGCGTTTCTACTAAAGATGACGACTCACTCATTAGTGAACACCGTTTGACGCGATGGTTTAGAAACCACAAATTCAACACGTTCACCCAAGATGCAAGCGGACACTTCATGCACCTTAGTATTCAGGATCACTAATATCTACGCAAAAAAAAGAGACCAAAAAAAAGGTCTCCTAAAATGTTTAAAACCCACACTTTCACAGTGAGCGCGGCTTACTCGTCAGCAAGCACCAAAGGTTTACTCAAAACGAAAGGACGCTAAGGAACTTTTATAAGACTAGGGTGTCCTTATCCGTTACCCGCATCTGACCAGCTAAACGCCTTGTAATGAGTTTCAAACCTTAATCAAATTTTATTCAATTCAAACGACTTTAGCCAGCAACCGTTATGCGCAATTCAACGCTTCCACCAACCTATAAGCGCCCAGAAAACCAAACTCTAGGGAATCACACTTTACGATTAACCTGTCACCATTTGATCTATGATCCAACTGCACAGTCAAGAATTTACCGGAATCCAGACTAAGAACATCCCAACCCTTGTTTGCCAAGTCACTGACAAGACAGACCAAAGCAAACTCCGCCTTAGCGCCTAGACCCGAAACAAACCCCCTGCCCTCCAATAAATCATAATAATCCTCAAACCTAAAATAATCAGCACTTGCTTCAAATGAATAAAGTTTACCATAACCCAATTCAGCCTCTTCGATACAAACACTAGCACCATCTATTTCCACAAATATTACCTTTTTAAAATTAAAACTTTAAGCGCCTATTCATCGGGTAAGCGTCCGGATTAAAACAAACACCATAACTCCCAATAAAAAAGGAAAGTTGCCATAAAACAAATACAGCTATTCTTGAATTAGGAATAAGAATAACCCCATCTGAAACTGTCACCATTCGCATAACTAAACCTTATCTTTTTTCATTTTTGAAATAGCAGAATCAACCGCATGTGCCCGATTTCGATCTATGATTAATTTCTCTAAATTAGGATAATATCGATTTAAATCTAACTTATTTGAAAACTCATCACGTTTCAAATAAAAAACAAACCACACCCAATCAACAAAACCGACAAGCTTAATTTCCCTAAAGACTTCCATATCAACCCACTTTATCAGAAGCATCTTTATTAAAAATAGATACCATCTTGTTATACACATCCGGATCAGCTAACAGTGCGTTATCCGTAATAACCTTTGAGTAAACTAATTTGCCAAACAGTTCTCGCAACTCAGCATACTCGCTCACCGCATCCGCAATGAACCTTTTAGTCGAAGCATCTGGAAAACCATCTAAAGTTGTATCCGCTAATATTCTCAGCTTTGCAATTGTCATAAGCGCCCTCTTTTATATCATCGAAATATGCGTTGGCACTACCCAACAATCAAACCCTAATCGCTACAGTAAACAAACATAGGGACTCTTCATAGTACAATATATTTTTTTATAAATACATACGCCATCATAAAACTCAACCAATATCAAAACAACTTTAACCATACAACCCACACCAACTAGGTGAACTTTTAAAACACCCCTAAAACTCATAACTCCGAGTGAATCTCCATACGACACAACTATATATACTATCAATAACTATATTTAACTCTCGCGTTTAAAAGGATTTAAACAATGAAGAATTTAAAAGGTTTCGCCCTATTAATAACATTACTTTCCTGCTCGGTTTTTGCAGAAACAGATAACTTTAACGTGTCTCTTACAGGAACTTTTGACAACACCATCCCTGACGATTGCTCTATCACACCCATAGGCACCATTAATTTTGGCACCCTCAACATGCATGATATCTTAGCCAATGCCGATACTGAATTATATATGGGAGACACCACCTACGACTCAGGCGTAACCGTTAATATAATCATCAATTGTTCCAACAGCACCAACTACGAACTTACCTTGGACAGCACATCTCATTATGATTTCGCCACTGACGTAGCATTTTATCTGCACGACGGAGCTTCTTTCCTCGGCACAATACCCGATGGCAACGAACTTAGTGGCACAGGTACTGGCACAAACCAAACCTACAGTTATAAAATATTCTTCCAAGGAGTTCTCGACCCAGACATAACAAACATAAATACCGCTTTCTCTGTAATAATCCCAGCAACCTTAACCGCATGGTAAAAAGCGCTTTAGATGCAAAGATACGGCCTGAGATTTTCTACACTCAAGGCCGAACACCTGTTTCGAAACTAAAGTTTTTTAAAAATACTTATTCAAATTCACCTACCACAAGCCTCAACCACAAAGTCCAAGAATACCAATGTAGGAGTGGTTTTTTAAAATAACTCATTTAAAAGTAACGATTTCCAAAACCACCTAGAATACTAAGCACCCCATCTCACAGATATAATCCCCCTCCAAATGTAGCTACCAAAGGGCTCGCCCCACTATTTATATATGTTTTACAATTAGCTAAATTTATCTATTGCATTTATAAACATTTTACAGGAAAATAAACAGCAATATTACTGCCTGAACATAAAGCTCGCCAATAAATGATAACTATAAAAACAAATAGCGCTGAAGATATCATGTTCACCACAATACCAAACAATACCAAACTAAATGGCTCTCATTAATGATTGTTGATAGCCACCCACAAACTAGAACACCATTTAGAATAATGTTAGACAGTATTCACGCACTCATGCTACGTGAAACAAAAACCCGCTTTGGCGCAAACAAACTAGGTTACTTCTGGGCAGTCGTTGAACCCATGTCACAAGCCGCAATCATGGCGCTATTATTCACACTACTCGGAAGAGAAAGCATTGGGGGCATCTCAATCGCCATGTTCCTATTCGTCGGCATATTACCCTATAAACTTTTTGCCAAACTATTACCCCAACTGTCTGCATCAGTCTCTTCAAACAAACAACTGTTCGGCTATAGACAGGTATCCCCTATCGATCCGGTTTTTACCCGACTATTTATTGAGGTTGTTACATTCACTGTCGTTTATTTGCTTATCATGACAGGGATGGGATGGCTAGGCACAGACTCAATACCTCATGATTTCCCTAAACTTATAGCAGCGATTATTTTATTATTAATCCTCAGTCTAGGGCTCGGACTAATACTCTGTGTTGCTACGAGCTATTGGGAAGATACCCCAAAAATTTTAGGCATGGTCATGACACCGATGTTTTTCATCTCCGGCGTATTTTATTGTGCAACCATGATCCCGATCCAAGTATTACCATACCTGACATGGAATCCAATTTTTCACATCCTTGAATTATCAAGAGATGCTTATTTTAATACCTATACAACACCTGTTGGTGAATGGGGATACGCCTCACTTATCTCTTTCGGGTTTCTAGCGATAGGGCTTGTTATGTTTAATGCAAACAAGCAAAGGTTCATCACATTATGATCAGCCTTAAAAACATAACTAAGTTTTATAAAACCAAACAAGGCAGACACTATATCTTTGATAATGTGTCTATTGACCTACCCACAGATATCAACATCGGAATACTAGGGCCAAATGGCGCAGGTAAATCCACTCTCGTAAAAATGATAGGTGGAGCAGATTTACCCAATAAAGGTGAAATAACCACAGACAAGCGAATATCATGGCCTCTAGGTCTACAAGGCGGCTTACAAGGCTCAATGTCAGGTAGAGAGAATGTTCGTTTTGTTGCTAGAATACATGGGTATAAAAATACAACCATCATTGAAGACCAAGTCGAGGCCTTTGCTGAACTCGGCAAATTCTACAATGAACCCGTTAAAACGTACTCAAGCGGCATGCGCTCAAGAATTACGTTTGGACTAACAATGGCTTTTGATTTTAATTTCGACGTACTACTTATCGATGAACTTAATGCCGTCGGTGATGCCAATTTTAAAAAGAAAAGTGAACAAATACTTGTAGAAAAATATAAACAAACAAAAATTATTATGGTGAACCACTCTCTCACCGAATTAAGAAGATTTTGCACAGCCGGACTTGTACTGAAAAATCAAAACTTAATTTTTTACCCAGATATTGAAGATGCAATCGAAGACTACCAGGTAACTTATGTCAAATAATACTAATAACTCTCCGCTTTACAGAAAAGCAAGAAAACTGAGAAACAAACCTATTCAGTTTTTTAAAGACTCTAAAATCTTTATCAAAGCAGTAAACACCGTACTGCTTACTAAAGCTAAACTAGGCTCTTTTGCATTAGTTGTACTAACATCACTATTTGTTATTATTTACTATACAACAATTGCAAGTCCACGATTTGCAACGACCACCAAATTTGTAGTTAAAGAAGCAAGCAGCAATGACACACCCATGTTTGCTTTAGCCGGACTAACAGCGAGCTCACCATCAATGCGTGATGCCCTCGTTTTAAAATCTTTTATCGAGTCAACACAAATGGCTCTCACCCTTGATATTCAAACAAAACTTAAATCTCACTATGAGAACCAAGAATGGGATGTCCTTAGCAAACTAGAAAAGAACAGCACACTAGAGAGCTACACCAAATACTATCAAGACCACATCATTATCGAGCACGATGAATTATCCGACGTGATCACCATTGAAGTACAAGCTTTTGACGCAGACTATTCACTATCTCTTGCGCATACCGTTTTAGAAATAAGTGAAAACTTCATCAACCGCCTAAGCGATAAAATCATCAATCAACAATTACTCTACGCAAAAGAAGAAGTTCAGACTACGTATGAAAACGCGCAAAATCTTCAAGCAAACATGATTGTGTTTCAGGATAAGTACAACCTCTTTCAACCAGAAGCTCAAGGTGAAGCACTTGCTCACTCTATTGTGGAATTAGAAAACCAAATAACCAAAGAAAGCGCCGAGCTAAACCACTTACTCTCCATTATGCATGATGACACCCATGACGTTAAAACTAAACGTGCAAAAATTAGCGCCCTCGTACAACAAGCCAATATTGAAAAAAGCAAGTTAACTAATCAAAACACTGAAACACTCAATAATATCGCAAAAGATTACACCCAACTTAAAAGAGAACTTGAGCTCGCAACGCAATTACAACAATCAGCGATTGTAAGTTTAGAAAAAGCTAAAAGTGACGCATACAAACAAGCTAAACACTTACTCGTCATTCAAAATCCCATCAAAGCACAAGAAAGCAAATAT
>Ga0105359_10004059_pt1 | contig 11791 bp, 15 predicted proteins | sample GOMGulsemesocosm_6_FD_83659 | JGI IMG/M metagenome (GOLD analysis project Ga0105359, IMG submission 83659) | Methane-oxidizing microbial communities from mesocosms in the Gulf of Mexico - GOM8C Gulf of Mexico | ecosystem: Environmental > Aquatic > Marine > Cold seeps | place: Gulf of Mexico... | reverse complement strand
TGTCCAACGGTGGCTTAGGGCAATAGCGTTATGGAATAGCGTTATGGATTGTGTTATGGAATAGCGTTAAGCATGTTATAACTCATTCATGCGTGGTTAATGTGGATTAAACCTCTTATCAAGTGATTAAATTCACCGTACCACTATACACTGCGTCTTTAGACTACCCGCAATTTCTATAGTCAGACTCTAAGCATCTGCTAGACATACTCTGAGCTCTGCTAATGTTTTGCTTAATCATTTCTTTAGTAATAATATCAAGGAGTTTTTGAGCATTTGTAGAGCCGTTATATCTGGCTAAATTAGCCCACATATACGCCTTTATGTGGTTTTGAAGCACACCCTGACCACTATAATACATAAGACCTAGATTATTTTGAGCGTCAGCATAACCTTGTTCTGCTGCCTTTCGGTACCATTTAACCGCTTCCCTGTCATCTTTAAGGACACCCAGACCACTGGCGTACATAAAACCTAGGTTATGCTGAGCTAAAACATAACCTTGTTCTGCCGCCTTTCGGTACCATTTAACCGCTTCTCTGTCATCTTTAAGGACGCCCTGACCATTGTTGTACATAACACCTAGGTTAGATTGAGCTGAAGCATAACCCTGTTCAGCCGCCTTTCGGTACCATTTAACCGCTTGCCTATCATCCTTAAGGGCGGCGTACACAACCCCCAAGTTATGCTGAGCAGATACATCACCTTGTTCAGCTGCCTTTCGGAACCACTTAATCGCTTGCCTGTCATCTTTAAGGACGCCCTGACCATTGTTGTACATAAGACCTAAGTTATGTTGAGCTAAAGCATCACCTTGCTCAGCGGCCTTTCGGTACCATTTAACAGCTTGTTCATCATTTTTAAGGACACCCTGACCATTAGCGTACATAACACCTAAGTTATATTGAGCGTAATAATCACCTTGCTCAGCGGCCCTTCGGTACCATTTTACCGCCTGCTTATCATCCTCAAGGACACCCTGACCTCTGTCGTACATGATACCTAATATATATTGAGCTGAAACATCACCTCGCTCAGCGAACAGTTTAAATATTTGTAGTGATTTTTTATAATTACCATCGTCATACTCCTTGAAGCCATCATCCAAACTGGAAGACTGGACTAACGTTGAGAATAAAAAACACACTATCGCTACTACTTTCATTTTCATCTTCGTGATCATCTTTTAAGTGCTATTTAATAGGTAGAATATATCACATAGGAACACTTAGTGGTTCCTACGTTGAATCTAGCGAGCTGTAGTGGAATAGCTAATCTGACCATAACATAACACAAGCTAAAGACTAAAGTGGTGAAATTGCTTAGATTCATGTTAACTCCCATTAACTCCCATCTCAAGTGTTACGAGTTATCACGGATAGAAATGTCGCTCAGGGATGAGCTTATCCCTAGCTGTAAAAAGCCTCCGTTCTGGAGGTCAATTTCAATAAACCACTACCGAATATTTCGTTGGAGATAATTATTACCTAAATGATATAGACTTAAGGTATTGAATATTTATCATCCAGGAGTGTTACTACGAGTACGAAATATTACAATAGGAAATTTAATGAATAATTTAAAATACAAGCAGTTTAAGCGATTACCATATTTGGGATTGTTAGTTATGTTATACATCGTTTTCAGTTTTTTAGTGGCTATCTCCGCATCAACAGGTTCTCTTTTTATTTTTATAGTACCGATCATAGTTATAGTTATGGTTATATCTCTCATGTTCGTCATCTTGTGGCGAGTTAACTCTATCAAAGGCTCTTATGAGGCATCTAACTGGACTATACCTATTATTTATACAGTTTTAAACTTAACCATGATCGTTTTAACACAAATAGGTGTACAGGCTTCAGTACTAATTATTTTCACACTGCCAATAGCATTATATTTAGTATTTTCAAAATCAGCAGAAGACAAAGCATTGTTAAATATTAAAAAGCTATCTTCTTAGATTATTAGCACGGATTTATTTCATGGGAGACGTAATGTGGAATTTGCTCTATTTATAGGTGTTATTTTAATTTGGTACTTGTGCTCTATCATCTTTGAGAAGATTAGCGGAAAAAAAACCATTGCAGGAACTGCTCGAGACACACTAACAGTAATGTCGAACTCTGTTTTGATTGATACTCTTAAAGATTGCTCTGTAGAGTATCTGGAGTCTCTTTATAATGATGGAACAATTACACATATCCAATATTCTGATGCACTAAAAGAAAAGCTGGATAAAACCAATTTTTATTCAATTAATGATATCACCGCAATCGACCAGACTAGGACTATTAATCCAACGAGGATGCTCAATGCGCCTAAGGCTGTTAATCCAACTAGGACGAGCAATACGTCTAGAGAGGTTAGTACATTCCGACGTTATGCAACAGATACATTAACTGACAACGATAGTCATAATAGCTCAGAGGGGCATACTTATGAAAACTGGATTAAAAATGGTTATCAGGTGAAAAAAGGTGAAAAGGCAGCTTATAAATATTACGGTAAAAGTATATTCACTAAAGATCAAGTTGTTAGGAGAAGGTGATTGTACCTAGCGATCATTAAACATCACAATGAGAATCCCTTAGCTTGCTGCATGTTTCACGTTAGTTAGAGTGAAGGGAACAGCCAGATCCTTTTATTCACCTTACAAAATATAATGGGTATTACCTGGTGTCGTGTGAAGTTCTAACTTGTTTATGTCCAACGGTGGCTGTAGGGCAATAGCGTTAAGCAGAAGAGCGGCCCAACCTTGGGCCATTGGTTATTTGCACTCACCAACTTCGCATAATTACCTTATTACTAGATCAAAAAAGCCTCCACTTAGGAGGCAAATTTCAATGGGCGATTACAATCCAATTCATTTGATACGAACTAGTTTCTATCTATATCTAGCAATTCATAAACTGCACTAGCAGGTGAATAAACGGATTGTTCACAAACTAGTTTTCGAAACTGTCCCTCAGTAAGAGTGGTTAGATCTTGATCATATACGCTCGTTGGGTCAGTAAGGTAAATTCCATCAAAACCTATAACATTGATAGCACTCCACTCAAATTCAAGTAGTTCTTCTATGTTCTCGCTGTCTATCTGCTGTTGAACTCGGTGAATGAAATTACGCCAATCCTCGGAGGATAGGTGAACGCCGCAATCAACAGGGAGTTCATAGAGAGTCGCATACGAGTAGTATGGTTTACTCTCTGTTAATATAGGTATTTCACACACAGTGTTATCATTAAATACAAGAACTCCGACACTCCCATTATTTTTGAGACACACAATATCGCACGAAAACAAATCTGAAATTTCCGTGCTAGAAATACTGCTACTCCCCGATTTGTCAACACGTTCAATTAGGTCGATAATTTCACTGACCCATACAAAAATTTCAGGCGATTTTTGTAATTGTTGGAATGAGCCAAAGCCAGAAGATTTCGCAATTAATTGATAGAGCTGATTTAGTGTTAGTGATCGTGTTTCTGGATTCGTTTGTTGAAACAGAGATTTTACTGATTTTTTCAAATTTTCTGGTGTGATGATTACCGCAGTACAATATGCATGAGTCATGACTTAATCCTTATCCAAATATGTTATTAGCACCGTGTCATTTTTTGAGGATGCCAATGAATATTGGCTAAGTAGATGACTACTATTGTTGGTAGTTTTAATTCAGTCTTATGAAAATTGATTTACAGATGACACGCCGTTGGCTCAATATAGCACCATTAATTATTAACTTTTTTGAGTTTAAATGTCAAGCTTGTTTTGTGTTATTCAACTCTGCGTTTGAAATCAAGTCTCTCTAATCTACTATATCTGGTCGAATTAAGCGTAATTTCGATGAGTGCTATACTCAAAGCAACATTTTAACCGTATTGGAGGCACTGTTATGGATAAGAAGCCGAATCAAGAAAAAGAGTTACTTAGAGTAATGACGTCTGAAAACGTTCATAACGATGAACTAGTAAAGGAGAAGGACTGCGATTGGAGTTCATTTTTCAAAAATGACAATACTGTTGACGAAAACTTTATGAATGACCGTGACGATGTTATCGAAATACCCTTGAAAAGCATCTTTGATGATAGCTAGATTGAAGAGCGACAGGTATATCGTTAATTCTATCAGACTACGGTTCTCCAGCAGTTTAGTTAGGTTTTACACCTGAATAATAACTCCTTTCTCTGGAATGATACGATCGTCTGGATTAAGTAAATCTTCACAGAATATTTGAAAAGTACAGTCCTTCCCATCTTGCAATAGTCTGAGAGGCGTTGATGTGAAGTGGCCAAAATCACTCTACCACTTCAATGTGACATAACTTGATTACTTATGCACTTTTCACCTAACGCAGTAATGTCTTCTATGCTATTTAGAATTTCAGTTTGCTTATCTGTTGGCACAGCCTTACTCACCATCACTGTTCTTTCCGTTGTAAGCCAAAAACATACTGTAGTGGTTGACTAATTTTGACCACGGCTTTGCACTCTAACCAAAACTTAAGTTAATTTCTATATTAATATTGAATCCTGTTATTCGTTGGAGCTTGTTAATCTTGGGATTTTTTTGTAAAAATTAATTTTATTTAAGAACGATAAACTTGCTCAGTATTAAAATTGTTCAGCCTGGGTATCTGTCCACCCCCCAACTAATAACAGATAGCATTTATTTGTATTTAACAGAGACAATATGTCGTTTAGAAGAATTAGATCCTAAATGATATACCATTAAAAAAATTAATATTTATAATGCTCATCATTATTTTATTTTGCAGCATATCGAGTTGAAAAACACAATGATTAACTGTGGGATAAAAAGCTTCTTAGATGAAACTCACCCCAATAAATAACTCCAAACCAGGGTTCAGAAGATAGGTTTTAATGAAATTAACTTCAGTTGTAATATTAATGGCAGCATGTTTATCTCATCAACTTTACGCATCGCCATTTGATTTGATGAATGATGGTTTTAAGACTCTGCAAAGTACACTAAATAATAAAGAGAAGCGTAACGAGGCTGAAAGGCAGCGACAGCACGAATTTGAATTACAAGCAAGACAACAGCAGTATGAGCGCCAACGTCAACAAGCTACACCTACTAGTTATAGCTCACCAAGCAGTTCTAATAAAGGCTCAAAATATATTTGTTCAGGGCAAGGCATGAAATCATATGAAATGGCTGATGGAAGTATTGTTTGTTACTGAGGTATGTCTACCAAGTAATTAAAGTCGTTGTTTCAGAGTGATGGAGTAAGGCTGATACCATAAATTTTATAATTAGATGTAACCTCGGTCGGATTGGTTGGATTATGAGTTGCTGGTTGAATTGGAAAAAAAAGTATAGTAAACAGATAAAGCATGTAGTCGGCTATGAAGAGGCTTTTGTTGATAAAATTCTGAGTCAGATCCCCGAAATATCACCTGATGACGTTACTCCACAGTATCACTTCAGTGATGATAGTGGTGGGAATCGTTACATAGATTTTATGGTGCTTAATAAAGCAAAAGGTTATTACTTACCTATTGAGCTGGATGGTACATATAAAGATGTAGACCATCACCGTTGGAAAGACTTTTTAGTACGCCAGAATTCTCTCATAACTAAATTTGGTATTGTGCTGAGATTTAGTAATAAGCAAATGCTTTGGGAACCTCGGAACGTTATTCAAAAAATCCAGCAGACATTAGCTATTCAGGCTAGCAATAAAGTTACTGATGTTTCCAAGCAAAAAGAGAGGGAAAACTTAGTATCTTGGTACAAAGATAAATTGGCTGAAATGGAGACGAATTCTAACAAAAATGACAATCTATCTATCCAGGTTAGTGAGCTAAGAAATCTTATTGAGGAAGTTAGGTTAACGCAACCTTCTACAGCTCAAACAGAGTCCGCTCAGTCAAATGAAAAGAATGATGGTAAGCCTAGTTTTTGGTTCGGTGTTACTTCGGCTTTAGTCGTGGTTTTATTGATCGGTATGTTTCTAGTTCAGAGTGATAAGACTATAGCAATAGGTTCAGGTAACGCTATTGTTGCTGAAGTTAACACTAAAGTAGATAAACAGATTGTTGATAGCGATAAAAGTACAAGTGTTATCGTTGAGCAATGGGAAGAAGTTCCCGAAAATCAGGTTAAGCAAACTCTATCTGATACAGAGTGGCCTCCAATTGAGACAATTACTGCGGAGCAAGCATTTAAATATGTTGGTTCAAGTAAGACTGTTTGCGGAATGGTTAATCAAGTGCATCATTTCTCTAAAGGGGTTTATCTAAACTTAGATAAAGTATTTCCAGATACTCAATTTAGTATTGTGATCTGGGATTCTGATGCTGATTATGTGCTTGGAAACAGTACGTCATTTAATGCTTATTCGGGGGCATCGGTTTGTGTTTCTGGAAATATTTCGACCTTTAATGGCCGCTCACAAATTATTGTAAATGAATCTATTCAACTACAAGTGTATTAAGGTTAAGTTATGAAAAAAATGTTAGTCATGTTGTTGTGCGGGCTTGGTTTTTCTTTTAGTTCAGGTGCTAGTGAGCAGAGAATTGAAGCATACAAAGCACCTTTCCATGTAGGTGAGACTGTTATGGCTTGTGGTCGTGTCGCTCAAGTATCGAAAGGCAAAAAAGCACACTACTTAAATTTAGATAAGCGTTACCCAAATCAGTCTTTGACTGTTTTAGTTTGGGACAGTAATTTAAAAGGCTTCGAGCAGAGATTTGGTAACCTGACCAAATTTAAAAACCAGAGAGTTTGTGTTCGAGGTAAAATAACAGAATATAAAAATAGTCTTCAAATTAAGGTTTCTAACCCTCAATATCTACGGTTGATGAAGTAGCTATTACAGATTATATCTTTACGATACAGGCTATGTGTTATGCCCCGCGTAGACTGGTATTTTTAGGGCTTAATAATGGATTTAAAATGAAAAAAGTATTTAAGATTTTAATGTGTGGAATTGCCTTGGTTACCATTTCAGCTTGTAGTATTCCAACGTATCAAAAATCAATTACATCTGAATATAATGCTAACGGTGAGTTAATGGGAACAACAATAACTGAAACAATTAGCCAGCCATCTCCAAATTCAAGCCCAATGAAAGTGAAAATCACACAGGGTGATTTAGAAAAATAATCTTGTATATTTATTGGCATTTGTATTCTGAATGCATTTGCCAATTAAAATGTTAATCTCAATTCGCTATTATTTCAGTTAATAAAATATTACTCCCGCTTCGATTCTTTAAGGTAACGATACAGCGTCGCTACACCCAACCCGACCGCCCGAGAAGCCTCTTCTTTAGTCATCTTTGACGAATTAATTAATTCAATTGCTCGTTTGCATTTTTCAATAGTCTTAGCTGATTGAACACGCCCTTTATATTTTCCTTCAGCCTTCGCAATCAAAATCCCTTCTGCTTGACGTCGTCTTCGATCTTCATGATCTTTATGTGCAAAGGTAGCCAAAATGTCTATCATCATGCCGTTAATAGCATTCATTACACCATCAAGCGCCTTGTTTGGTGTTAGGAATGCGAATGAAGTAGGGCAGTCAATACTAACAATTCTAATTCCTTTATCTTCTAGCTCACGTTTAAGCAGAAGCCAATCTGAGGGATGTAAACGTGTGAGTCGATCGATTTGTTCCACCAAAATGCAGTCCCCATTCCGTGCTGTTCTTAACAATCGCATCAGTTCTGGACGTTCTATTTTTGTACCTGATTGATTTTCTGTTGCAAAATCTTTAATGGTAAAACCCTGCTGATGAGCAAAGGCCTCTAATGTTACCTTTGCTCGATCTGCATTCTGCTCTTTAGTCGAAGCCCTAAGATAGCCGTATACATTGATTACTTGTTTACCTGATTGCTTAGTTCTTTCAATATCTGATGTTATCATTTGCCACCCTCTATCATTTAAACTAGGTTTCATATTTAAATGATAATACTATCGTTTAAGCCGTAGAACAACTCATTTGATAGTATTGAGGTCTGATTTATCATTAAATCATTACGGTATACTCAAATGATAGGTCACTTCTGTTATGAAGCAGGTTCATTATTTATTCTTAATTAAAACGCCTGTTAAACCACGGATAGTGAATGTGATGAAGGGGGTTACTAACATGTTTCTGCCCCAATCCTCGTTAGAGCTGTTACTCATTCATATTTTGTTCATAACAGTTCGCCATACATTTTCTCATGTAAGGAATGGGAGTGACTTCTCATAGCACAACGGCACACACACTTTTGCCCCTGTAGCGACTTGTATCCCATATTACAAAAGCATTAGGAACAAGCTTTTCAATCAAAATTAACATGAAAGTGATATTAACTAGAAACAGTGCGAAATTATCTATTCGAAGCTATAGGTGAAATCTGTTTTAAAGGCTTAAACAAGCATTAGAGGATCTTTTTTCTAATTCGTGAAATGTCTCACCCTTATTCGATAACTAATTAAAATATGTCGTTTAGAGTGATTTTTTATAAATGACATACCGTTGAAATCTTCAACGATTATAATAACCTTAGTTTTAATATGTTAATAATTGTGTCTTATCACCTTTATGTTCAATAGGCAGCTCAGGGACGACTTTACCCCGAGGTCTAAAAAGCCTCCTAATTAGGAGGCCAATTTCACTAATCTACTACATTTCACTTTTCATGACATAAGTGTATGTTTGTGATCTTGTACCATCATTATCTTTATTTGGCCCGATAGGTGCAAAAGATACTAACTCCCACCCCATAGCTCCTAAACGGTTAAGAATCTCTTCTACTAAAGGACTCCTCCGTTGGAAAAAGCCCTCATCCCCATAAACATATTCATAACGAACATAAGGATTGTCCTCCTCGTGAAGTACGCACCCATCCTCTAATAACTCTTCCAAATTAGCTAAGTCGTAGATATATTTTGGGATGCGATTTGCATGTATCACTCCAAAGTAGTTCTCGCCCGATGAATCTTCCGAAAAAGTATCTATTTCGAAATTTAGATAAGACCATTTCATTCTTAATTTCCCTTCTTACTGATAAATACAATATCGTTAAGATGTTTGAATCATTGATAAGGCCAAACCGAATAAATCCAATAAAAACACCGAAACATAGTGAACTGTAATATAGAAAGCTACGCCACCCAAAATCAAAGACAATAAACCACTTATCAACTTACTAAGAATATTGGGTATTTGAGGAGTGTTCGCGATTAAAGTGTTTATTTTTCGATAAGAAAACATAACTGTAGATATAAAAACCATCGCGCAAATAACTGGGATCATTTAATACTCGCAAAGTTAAACTTTTGATTACACAAAAATATAAGGTTTAGTTCAAACTTACCGATTGTTTTACATAAATATTTTACTTTCATAAACCGACATCCTTATTCATTACGTTGATACAGCACATATTAGTTTTTATTTCATAGTCAATTTTATAATTAGGGTAAAGACGTAATACCAAATCCATAGCTGACTGAATAGCATCACGACTATAATGCATCGGGATTGCTTTCTCTTTAGTTATCCCTTCTGTGGTTAAATCCGTCACGCTAAGAGCGACTTGTCGATCTAACATATCTAAAGCCTTATCTTTTTCAAGGCTCAAATTTGCTCGACCTATTGTGTCAGATACTGACTCATAACCTTCCGCGTTTAACTCAAGACGGGAATATACATTATCTTTTATTCGAACAGATGTTGTTGACATAAAACCTCTAAACACAAGATGTGGTAAATGTGGTAAATGTATACCATCGCGACTAAAAAGGAAACCCTCCATCCCTAAAAACTCCAATTAGGAGTTTGCTATTCAAGATAATAATCCGATGGTAATATAGCGAGTTAAAATCTATTTTCTAAAAGTATAACAATGTTATCCAAGCAATCGATTAAAGGTCTTCCTCACGTTTTATTATGGATATCCATACCATTTATCCCTATCTTACTCCCTATCTTCGTGCTTGGATTCATCGTCAATGAAATTCTGAACACTCCTAAAGCTAAACCACGTGCACCTGTAACGATCACGCCAGAACCAGAACCAATGACAGATGAAGAATATAGTGAACATTGCCGTATATTTGATTCGTTAATAACTCCAGCCGAACTCATAGAGCCATTAACTAAGGCTGAATCTGAAGTTATTTCTCGTCTGGGTTCAAAAAAACTGTAGTGTAAGTGACACAAGATTAGAATCTAATTAACCATTATTTTGTGTGTGTTGTCACCTTTATGTTCAATAGACCGCTCAGGGACGATTTTTACCTAAATACAAAAAAGCCTCCGATTAGGAGGCTAATTCAAATAAACAGCTACAATACTAATATGGCTATTTACCATTACGAAAATCGCGAATTTTCCTAGTCAGCTCAACATGTAGTGGGTGACTTAAATGGCCACTATGCTGTAGGTAAATCAAGTGCTTTTTCAAAGAGTAGGTTATCCAAAATCTCTTAGCTTTATGAAATTAGTAGCAATGTTCTGTCCACCAACGAGCTAGCTGATCTAGCTAACTCAAAGTTGCCCCGTTTTATCTTAGAGTTATTGCTCTGCCATAGATTTTTTCATGCGATGATTTTGAATTTTTTTTCACATAACATAATTTACAAAAATGAACCTAAAACAGTGGTCAGTATTGTTTAGCTATTAAAGTGGCCAAAATCACTCGGCTACTTTAATGTTATAACGATCTAAATTTAAAAATTATTTCGTTTTATAACATTAATTTTAAAATGATATATTATTTTTCTCTGGCCTAGTTAGGATCTAATAAATTTAATTAAATTAAATAAGACGATTAGGTTATGAAAAAAATTCTTACAGTACTCTTAGCCATTGGATTGACGGCATGTGGTAATTCAGATTCTAACTCCAGTGATACAGGCCCACATTGTTCTGATAATAATCAAGTTTACAAGTATCATAATAATGCTACATCATATGTTTACGATTTTATAGAAAATAACTGTAACGGCCTAATATCTGTAAAATTAGCGAGTATTGACGACTCAACTATGCAAAGTGCTATTTATAATACAGAGACTTGGGGGGAAATACTATTTCAACACAATAGTATTCATTGGGACAATGATGTTTATAAAAAAACAGATGAAACAGATAGTAGCTATACCTACATAGACTTTAGACCTGACACCTTATCTACGGACTTTAAGGTTACTTACGATTATTATGAACTTATTGATAATAAATGGGATATAATTGCGAAGCAAGTCGAGTACATTCCAGAAAGTGATCCAGAGCATCAGGTACTATATGATTTTTATTATGATCATTATAGCCTCTTTAATGAATCAATATTAAGAGCAGAAATCATCAACTAAGTTGTTCGAAGCTAGCTCCTTGTTATTACACTTTCTTGGCCGAAAGTTTTGATTGCTGAGCTGGCTTTTAGTTCAATCTATTATCCCAAGTTGAGTGTGCAGCTATTTCATAAAAAGAACCAGTGCCCCCTGACAACAGGACTATGTTAATTAATATATATAAGCCAAGAGCCCATGTGATTCATAATAATCGATATTATAAATATTAAGACTATATCGTTTGGGAACGCCTATGCGGCGTTAACCTCAATAGCTGTACTTTTCCTAATGTTAATCAACCTTATTGGTGTAATGTCTCTAACACGGTTATGTCCAACGGTGGCTTAGTGCAATAACGTTAAGCGATAACGTTAAGCGATGTGAACACCAAGCGACTTTGTCGTACCATAACTACCAAGGGAAATTGACGGATCTAATTTTTAAGTAATCCTCTGAGTATCACCGTGTACTA
>Ga0105359_10004053_pt1 | contig 11799 bp, 9 predicted proteins | sample GOMGulsemesocosm_6_FD_83659 | JGI IMG/M metagenome (GOLD analysis project Ga0105359, IMG submission 83659) | Methane-oxidizing microbial communities from mesocosms in the Gulf of Mexico - GOM8C Gulf of Mexico | ecosystem: Environmental > Aquatic > Marine > Cold seeps | place: Gulf of Mexico... | reverse complement strand
GGCGAAGCTTTAAATGAAGCTGCACATCAAAAAAAACCTGAACTTGGAATCACTGAACGAGTTAAGTCTCAGCGTATTATTGAGCATTCAAAGCGTAGTAATGATCTGCATAAAGGCAACATCTGCAATAATGCAGGTAATAGCACGGCAGAGATAAACTGGGATGTGGAAACAGATACTAAAGGCTGGAGTATCTCAAGAGTCCAGAAGGATAAGAAATGAGATCAATTATCGAATCACATAATGCCATCAAGAAAATATTCATCAGTAATAAACAACTTGATGACATACTAAATGATATAAAAGATTGCCGAGAAGAAAGTAATGGTGAAACAGAACCAGAATGCATGCTAGTGGTTGGTGATACAGGCTCAGGTAAAACAACCTTAATAGATAAATATTTGTCTGAAAACCCAAGAACTGAAAATGAATCGGGCTCAATTATCCCTATATTATTCACCACCCTACCACCGAACTCCACTCCTATTACAGCATCAGAACAGTTGCTCAGTGATCTTGGTGATCCATTTGCCTTTCAAAAAGGCAAAAATCATATCGAACTAGCGAAAAAGATAATCACTTTACTTCATCAGTGTCAGGTAGAGTTGATCATCATCGATGAGTTTCAACACATGATAGACAGGAAACAAAAAGCAGTACTACATAGTGCCGCTGATTGGTTGAAAAGCCTCATCATCGGTTCTAAAATTCCAGTTGTCTTATTTGGGATGCCTTACTCAACTGTAATTTTAGATGCTAATAGTCAATTAAATGGTCGCTTTGAACTACAGCATCACCTTGAACCATTTAGAGTTAAGAATAAGCAGCACCTTGTTAAATATAAGACTTTTCTTGAGTTATTAGATGAATCGCTGCCATTTACGGAAAGCTCGAACCTTTCCTCGGTAGAGCTCATGATGCGAATCTACGCTTTCTCAAAAGGTAATATGCGACGTATTAGGAAACTCATTAATCGAGCTTCAAAATATGCACTGGAAGATAACGCGTTACGCATTGAACTACATCACTTTGAGAAAGCTGCACCAAAGGTCAGCAGAAATGCATGTGAGCTTTACAACCCATTTACAGTCTCACTATCAAAACTGAAAATAGTAGAACCAGATAAAGATGTGGGATGGGAGAACTACATTCACACTACTGATATCGACTTTGGTGATCACAATATCAGCGCAGCTAAAAGGCTTAAAAATGCATTGAATTAATGCCCGAATTTTACACTTTAAGATACCGAAAAGATTTATACTTCCCAACAACAGCGAACTTTTTAGCTTCTAACTTTGTTCTAAAGGGGTGAACATTTAGCTCTCTAAGTTGTTCAATAGCGACTCGAGGACATTCAACCATCCAATCGCCTTCATCGCTTGAGTAAGAAGTTGAGCCGATAACTAAAGTGTATACTTCACCATCTTCAATATATGTTTTCGTTAGCGAATCAATATAGTTAAGCGAAGGCTCTACCTGCTTGCCTGTCACACTATAAAAATGTGGTGGGGAGTGCATTGTTATCAAAAAATACATATTTAGTTGCCATCTATTTAATTTTTGATTATTGATTATTCCATCATTCGTCAGATATAACTTTTTCATTAATCTTTCGGCTACTTTACTTCTATTAATCGCATCGTAGTACCGCTTGTTTTGGTAATTCATCCAAAAATTCTGGTAATTTATTATTAAACCCAGTTTTTTCAAAACCAAAGAGAGAAAAGTAGAAAATGGCTCTCAGCAGTGTCTCAGAACAAAAATCAATGATACAAAAATTCAGTCTTTCATCGGTTGATGAACCATGAATTATTTTCGAACGAGCATCATAGAGTTGATTCGCTTTCTCTCTGATTTCTTCATTAAGCCCTGTGTGATTTATATTTAAGTGCGTAACCCTTCTTTTGAACGTCTCAGTGACATCCCCCTCATTAAAATTAACTAACGCTTCTAGTGAACTCACAAGTTTTTGTACCTGCAGATAAAAATTTGATTCCGTTACAGCATCACCATACCACAACATAGAACGTTCAAGACGTTCTACAACTCTAGGATTGGAGATATTTGGTAACAAAAGTAGCTCTGGGATTTGCAATGCAATATCAATTAGGTTTTTATCTAAAGCTCTTTCTTCATGAAAGACTTTCCAAAAATCTTTTGAATCAAAATGTAAAGATGGAAACTTATAGGTTATAGCCTTGTTCATACTGTTCAAGTCTTTACCATGCTTATAAAAATCGAACAGATGGGGATGTTTTTCGCTAGAAGCTAATAGTGGAATGGCTCTAGGGGACAGTCGAGTGGCTAAGAGTCTTAGTACATTATAAATAGAATCCCTTGCTTTTTCGGCTAAATGTAACGCAAGATTATTACTACATTTGGTTTGCAAACAAATTTCAAGATAGTAGTTACTATCGAACGTTCGTGTTTTAGCGAATCGTGAGAACTCCTCATCTGTCAAGTCTGATAACCCTGTAGGTACAAGACGGATATGTTTACTAAGTTGTAATTCACCATTCAAATTGAAGATCATCAGGGGGAACTGGAACACAGAAACAGTAAACTCTTTTTTTAATGAGTTAAGTCTTCGGCGACCAATTTTTTTAAGCACATCAAATTGAATTTTGCCATGATCTTCATTTTGTATGATGTAATCGATGAAACAGTTCAAATCAGTATTAACATATTCATATGTGATGTCTTCTACTAGGTCAATAAATTCATTAGGAAAACAATAAGAAAGATTATTTTTGTGGAGTAAATTTGCTAGTTCTAATGTAATCTTTGAAGAAAGTCCTGTACGGTATAGTTGGTAGAAACAAGGCGTTTGACTTTGCCTCTTTTTGTTAATTTTGTCTCTCAAATCGCTAGGGGCATCGATACAAGTTAAGATTAAGTTATCTTTCTTCATTTCCGTAAAGTAAGCGTCACGATCATCAATGTACAGCTTATATGAGCGTGCTAACTCTTTCAGTAACAGCTCAAACCTGTTCTTGCACGCCTCAGAAATCTGCATCTGTTTAACTCCATTTTTCACTGCATTTATAGCCTAATATCTTTAGGCCACTTGCTTTAAGTCAAATTTATTTTTAGCTTAAATCCCTTTGGTATCAGTCTTACTTCTTGTCTTTCGGTGGGTGTGGATCATTTCCATAACTATTGCCTGCCCTGATTTTTCCATCTCGACCATGGATTTTTGTATCAGTTCGTTGGTTACGTGCTATGTTTTCTGCTATATCAATGGCTTCTTGTTGTGTGCTTACTACTTTTGTCGCTTTGCTGTTGCCAGCGCCTTTTACAGCCCACCCATCTGGGTGTTTCACAACATGTTGATTTTTTCTTGGCGTCATATGCTAATCCTACTTCTGATTTAGAATGAATGAAACATACCAAAATCCTAGTTAAGCACAACATGTAGTGCCACCAACAGGTTTGCTGCACTATATATTGCACATGTGACCAATAAGATATAGACGGGGTAAACGAAATTCAAGGCTCTAGAATAAATAATTTGTAGGTAACTTAATATTAGAAACATGAAGTAAATAGATACTTACAATACAACGCCCTATATTATTGCCTTAATTAAAAGTGTTAAGAAAACAGTTCGATCTTAATTAAGTTATTAATAATTACAATACACTGTAATTTTAAATTTACGATGTAATAACTTAGCTAATTTGCCATTTATCATCTAAACATAAATCATAGGATTACAAAGGGTTTATGTTTATGCTGTTAAAAAGGCCATCGCCACATAGCGATGAGACACTTGAAAGTTATTTGATTCGAGTGGCAAATGAAAATGGTGATGAACATATCAAGCCGTTCTTAACCAAGTTAAAACGATACCTTTGCGATATAGATGAACGACGCTTCAGTTCTTTACCTACAGATATTGCGGTCTTTAATCCCTGCCATTCAAAACAAAGCAGTGCGAGTCGCACACATGCAATTAGAGCACTGAGTCACTTGGTCTTTAAAGAGCCCGTAGAGCTTCAACAGCTAACTTTAAACAGAGCAAATGCGAAATTCTCACCAAGCACAACTGCTTTGATTAGACAAACTGAGTCATTTCCTCGTTCGTTACTCAGAAAAGGCAAGATTCCTATTTGTCCACGGTGCTTAAATGAAGGTGGCTACGCTAAATATTGGTGGCACTTTGAACCCTACACAGCTTGTCACACCCACCAATCGATTCTTGTTACACAATGCTTATGTGGTCATGAAGTTGATTATGTTAATGATGGTTTATCTACGCATTGCCCTCAATGCCAAAACGATTACATAGGGCAAACTGCCGATGATAATACAACCGAACTATGCCTCTGGCTTACAGGGTCTCAATCTAATACCTTCCCTGATGTATCAGTCAGTCACCGCTGGGGAGTTATGCATTGGTGGCATACACAGCACGATCACATCATCAATATAGATGCATTCAAATCGTATTGGAAAAATTGGCCGAATTCCCTTTATAGCGATATAGATAACAAAATTAAGCATGCTATTGAATACCGCGTCAAAGAACTAAGTGACATGACCTGTAGAGAAGTTTTAGGTGAATACTTATTTAACGCAATGCAACTACCAGATAGAAACCTGAATCATAATATTATTTTAAAACAGGTAGTGCATTACCTTGATGAGCATATGCTAGACAACAATGGTTTTATTGCTAATTTACGAATCAACAGTATTGATGCGGCATTGTTTCTCAATACATCTTTAGACCAAGTAGCATCGCTGGTAGAACAAACTATGCTGAAATCCAGTATAAGATTGAAATCAAACAGCCCTTTGTCTAAACACGCTGACGCATTTTATTTAGGTGACATATTTTGTCTTTGGTTATCTGATTTCCAATCGGCTAATTACAATCGTTCGACCTACATCTCTAGGTGGTAATATGACAGATATTGAAGCGCTGATTAAATTACCTCAAGATGCAAACAAGAACAAAGTATTAAGAGATGCTTTCTGGCCTGCGACTCCATGTATAGACATAACGAGTAACCCAAGTCTCGCTTTAGTCATATTAATTAATCTAACTAGTAAACTAGCCAATAATACCGACTTACTTGATGAGGAAGCCTGTAAAGAAAAGCTCAGGGATAATACATGGTGGCTTCGTTGCTTGAAGACTGCCGAATTTAGACATACCCATAACCTAAAGTTTCCAGATTATCGCGCAACAGGCGTTATACGCTTAGAGCCAATTGAAGTATTACCCACCTACCTATTCTCGTCACAAAAAATTAATGAAAAGACGTTTGGTTACTCCCAAAATTCAGGTGATATAAATTTATCTATTTTCCTCTGTAGTGATTTCATCTGGCAAGACACTACAACGTCTCTCGCTTTAGCTCTTTCTGAGCCCGTTCACCCACTCTGGGAATTATTACAAGCACTTGGTTGCACAGTCAAAAACAAGCTATCCATAAGTAAGCGGCTCGGTAATATCCCTACGCAATGTAGAGAAGTTAATCTATCGCTGAACTATTTACCCCAAATCAGATTGCCATTCACACAAGGCGAATATGTCAGCCTAACGCCTGTAGCCTCACATAGGGCTCAAGCAAAAATTAATAATGAACTGGATTTATTCCCTCACTTAACTCGGTATCATCATAGTTGTCGAGCCCCTAATGTCGGTAACTTAATCACCGCAACTAGCGCGACTATCAAACAAATAGGGATACCGCTAAAATTACGATACACAGAGCACCAACACCTAAAAAAGCTATCACAATGGATGAATAAAGAAAGGTTTAATGCATTAATCGAACTCAATAGACAACAAGATTGGTTAACAACAGACAACCGACATAAGCAATTAAAACAACACTATCACTCACATGTTAAATTAATGGTTACACAGTGGATGAATGATAGCGATATCCAATCTGATGCACCTACATCAACACTAGTGCAGAAACTTAATGTCGATTTATCAGCGCTAAGGCAAGGCCATCGAATTGCTTACCAACCAATTTTAATCCAACTGTTCGGGAAAATATTTTCATCAATAGGCTTGAACACACAATCGGCAGTTACAAGTGCGGAACAAAATAGATACCTTTTGATTCCGAACATACACGTCTCAAACGCTAACGCAGAGAGCAGCCCTTATACCGTTGGCATTCCCTCATTAATGGGGTTTTATGGCTTTACACATGCATTTGAACGCAACCTAGCATCAAAATATGCCCTAGAGATCAACATTAATAGTTTTGCCATCTGTATGCATACTTACCATCTTCAAAATAGAGGGCAAACGAAAGAATTTATTCGGTATGTGGGGGGCGATATAAAAAGCCCGGGTATTACTGATGGATGGCAATGTGATTTCACATTTAGTCTTGTATTAAAATTAGAGCCTATCATTGATATTGATATAAACGCAATAATGTCATCGTTACCTAGACGCCTTTGCCGTGGCAATGCACATCTGAAAATATCAGACATTGATACCATCACTTTCCAATCTAGCTTTAATGACATAGTACAAGCAATCCCCTTAGTGCAAGGTCAATGGTTAACGCCTGATTTAAGTATTGACCTCGATTCGGCAGCAACACTACTCAAGCATTGTGATAAGAAAAAGAATAACGTTTTACTGTGTTCTGGTTACCATCTACTCGAAACACCTCAGTATCGTGATAATGCATTAGATAACAATCAACACGCATTCTGTGAACCGATTATTGCTACCGCTCAACTTAAGCCATTCAGTAATTTTAGTCATATCGATGACTATTTCTGGCGGTATAGCTGGACAAAGTTCGGGCCACTAGTCACTTCAGTAAGGAACTCTAATGAAATTACCTAATCGACTCACTTATCAAGGATCAATAGATACCTCTATGGTGACCTTTCATGCGCTATACCCGTCTGGTGAAAGTAAGCCTTTACGAATTAATAGCAGAGTCGTCCTTGGTAATAAGGGTAGTGCCAGTGAAGGTTTTAATGATAACGGCAAGGTAAAAGAAAGTGTGAAAAAAGCAAAACTTGCAGAAGGAAATCCGCACGAACTTGATTGCTGCAACATACCCTACGAGGCTGACACGGTTATTTGCGAATTTTCTGTATCAGTAGAAGCAAACAATCACACACCTAAATTCAGTGCAAATAATGAAGTGGCAGGGCAACTTGAAACATTAGCAAAACTATATGGTGAAAAAGTCGGTTTTGAATATTTAGCCAAGCGCTACTTAAGCAATATGATAAAGGGAACTTGGCTTTGGCGAAATCAAAAAACGTACTCAACGACCATAACAATAACACCATGGAAACTAGCCCCAGTTATAGCAAAGGATGTGCAAATTAAGCTGTTTGAAGATAGTTGGGAAGAAGATTTGAATGGCTGGGAGGAACTAGTCCAAGCATTTTCCAAGGCACTTCAAGACCCGAAGCAGTATTTGATATTAGAAGTAAAGGCTGAATTAAACCTCCCTCGCAATAGTTCCTTCCACCCAAGCCAAGTATTTAAAGAAAGTAAAAAAGGCACTAAAGGACGAACCTTCCAAACAACTGAGATAGAAAATGATTCAAGTCCAATCTTTGGCGCATATAAAACAGGCGCTGCAATTGCCATGATTGACGATTGGTACCCCAATGCTGAACGCCCTATCCGCATCAGTAGCTATGGTGTAGATAAGAAAAATTCAACTGTTCATCGGCATCCAGACACGCAATTAGACATCTACTCATTACTAATGAAGACTGAGAAGCTAATCAAAAATTTAGAATCTAAGGCTGGTCCAACACAGAGCCAAACTAATCAACTTCATTTTATTATAGCGAACCTGATTAAAGGTGGTCTTTTTCAACTAAAAGGAAGGTAACCATGCAACGTTTTTTTAAAACAATTCAATTTTTACCTGAAGACAGAAATAATGAAGTACTGGTTGGAAACTGTATTCATATCCTTCACGGTGTATGCAAGCGACATAGCATCAATAATATTGGTATTTCATTTCCAGATTGGTGTCATGAGACGATTGGAGAGCGGATGACATTCGTTTCGACTGACCAACAAAATTTAGAATATTTATTAAACCAAGAGTACTTTTTTCGGATGCTACAACTCAATTATTTTAGCATTTCGGATACGCAAATAGTTACAAGTATGCCATCACAAGAAGTAATATTCATTCGCAATCAAGCAATAGACAACAGCTCCCCTAGCGCTGTCCGTCGTGATATTAAACGGACTAAGAAAAGAGCTCTCGAACGCGGTATTAAATACGTAGCACCTTACGCGTCAAGTCACAAAACTTTTAAGCATTATCACAGTATTCCAATCGCTAGCCAAAGTACAAAAACTGATTTTAAAATTAACATCCAACAACTCACAGTTAGCCAAACAGTTGAAGGTCATTTTGGAAGTTACGGGTTATCCAATAAATCAGATAAATATTGCTCTGTTCCTCTTATTTAACCAATAAAAATACATGGTGACTTAAGATATTGATTACATATCACTTTTACGTGTGTGTATTTTACAAAGGATATTTATACAAGTTGGCGATAAGAGACTGACATAGATGTACTATACTCGTGAGACGTATTGTTCTCTGCCGAATAGGTAGCTGATAAATACGGAAAAACTATCGAACTTGATGATGATTCGTTCTCTGCCGAATAGGTAGTTATAGTTGGTAGACAGTCAAATTATATTAATATTTGAACACCCACGAACGAGGACTATAATCTATTAACTACTAATACAGTAGTTGATAAAAAACGAACCACGTTTATTCGTGCTCTAGATCATTTTCTGCCGAATAGGTAGTTGCGAAACAATTAGGTTCTTATGGCAATAGAGTTTAAGCATCAAACTCTATTGCCATAAGAACCTAATCTAATTTTTCAACAGTCATATTTACTTCACCTCGCTCAATACGACCGATATACATATCAATCAGTCAGTCAGATCTTGAATCATGTGGTTTCAATATATCAAGTAAGTGATTTTTGTCCACAAACGGGTTAACCATCCCAGTTAACTCGGAATTGCCCCAAAGTGACTTAGCGCAAATATTCAGTAGCAGAACGCGTCACTGTCCTAACCATACTTTTCCTAATGCCAGAAAGTGACGGTTAAAAGCTCTCATAGCGTTCTGTTCGGCTAACATCATTTTCGATTTCAACTCCAAATATTGACTTGGCTAGTAATTTAAGTACTGGCTTAACCATGATATATACAACCGACATTTTCTTTTAAATCAATACCATATTGCTGTACAATGTTGACCTGCGCCCAATTTATATGACTTGGTGATAAGTGGTGACAATAACTAAAGATAACCATTACGTTCCGCAATGGCATCAGAAGGGCTTCATGCATGAGCGTGAGAATCAGCTCTGTAATCTAACACGTCGAGAGATTGACCTGCCTAACGGTGAACTAAAAATTATCCACTCTAAGAAGTGGCAGACGTCTGCTCAGCGATTCTATGAAGAGCATCTGTATTCTACATTCTTTGGCACTGAAGTTAATGACGAAATAGAACAGAAGCTATTTGGCCCTATCGACGACAATGGTTCTAAGGCGGTTCGTGCGTTCCTGACTGACAACCAATCCCTGTGGCACCATAATTTCGAAAATTTATTTACTTACCTAGACGCACAGAAGCTACGAACACCTAAAGGTTTGGACTGGATTCGGAGTAAATATCCAGAACTCGAACAAATGCAACTCATGATTGAGATGCAGTCATTACGGACAGTCCACTGTACTTTATGGGCTGAAGGTGTAAGGGAGTTGGTGTCAGCAGAAGACTCTGACGTCAAGTTTATCGTTTCAGACCATCCTGTAACCATTTACAACTATGCCAGCCCGCCTGAATCAAAACTTTGTGGTTATCCGAATGACCCTGATATTGCGCTAAAAGGTTCGCAAACGATATTTCCGCTAGATAAGAATCGCTGCCTGATTCTAACCAATCTCGAATACGCTCAAGACCCTGACAACGCAAATCCACTTGAGCAGCGAACTAATGCGACTCGTATGCGTCGTAGCATGGTTAATACAATTGAGTTTATCAACACCCGACAGTTGACTGCTGATGAGGTTACAAAGATTAACCACATCATCAAGATTAGAGCTAAAGCCTCGATTGCAGCTGGCAAAGAAGAGTGGCTATACCCTGAAAACGATGTGACTTGTGATTGGGCTGAACTACGGCACGTCTTACTACCACCCTCGAATGAACTATACCGATATGGTGGAGAGATGTATGCCCAGTTTGAAGATGGCACGGTTCACTATCAGGATGCGTTTGGCAGAACGACAGTACCAAACGATTATCTGAATAAGGACATAGACGAGTCCCGATTAGGCCGTAACGATCTGTGTGGTTGTGGCAGTGGTAGGAAATACAAAAATTGTTGCCAAGGCGTTCCCGCTGACTTACGCACAACATGGAATGTAGCCAGCATCCGAGAGAGGAACCTAGCATTTTGCAACTGTATCAGTGACGTTCTAGGGCTTAATAGCGGGAAAACGTGGCTGGACGTAAGGAGAGAGCTGTCGGATGAGCAGATAAAGAGTATTTACGGATTCTACTCAACTTTATGGCCTCGTGAGACTGATATTTATTCGTTACTACCTAAACCTGATGGCAAATTTCGAGGGCTTTACACTGGGCAATTAGATGTTCGGGTAATAGGTGTGAATGCGTTGCCGATGGCCTCTGTATTTGATGAGTTTCTGATTGAGACGCCAATAACTAATCCTAACAACGTCAGACCGGAATTTAGCCCAATCGAGTCACCAGCCAGATACAAATACCAAGCTCTTAAAGACTTCATGTTTATGCTGCAACTGGAACCGTATATTGGGCTTGGTTTAGTGAACCTGATTCCAGACCCAAGCGAATTCGATATGCCTCTTATGAGAGCCATGATGGACATGGCTAAAGAGCGAGGATTGAAGCAAGAAGTTCTAAACGAGCAGGATCAACGCCTGCACTTAAAAATGGCCACCGAAGACTTACTGAACTCGACTGCTATGATGCCAAGAGAAGCGAGAATTCGGCTACTGATTAGTGAGCTTGGATTAAATGAGACAGCCGCAACTCAAACTGTAGACGAACTAGAACGCACAGCTGAAGCTTCGCCGCTTGTGATGCTACAGCAAGTGGATCTTAGAGGTAGCGGCCAGTTCCTACAGTTCCGTATGGGACCAAACTATGAGATGTCACTACTGATAGCTCAGGTTACGGGTTCTGTACTGGTTACAGACAGTGGTTCGAGATGGCAGGAATTGATATCTGCACAACATAGAATGCAGGGAATTGTGTCTTATCCATGGAATGAAGCACTTTGTCAGTTTAATGCGTTACCCTATGATGGGCAGTTTCTAGAGACATATCGAAAATCGCAAGGTCATTTCGCTACAGCAAGAAACTGGTTAAAAACGGCAGACCGGATGGTACTGGACAATAATCGTGATGCTGGACAACTGACTCGGTTAAAAGGCCAAGCTTCTGACTTTATGAGACGACTAGGACTGGTGACTGAACCGTTGTTACTGGATCGCTTCAATATTTCAAGCCCAGAGGGCGGCTTCTATGATGCTAATGTTCAACGATTACTGGCTCGCTCTAGTTGCTTGAAGTATGACAACTACGTCCGGTCTATTTATGGTGTAGCTCTTAGATGATGTGAAGGCCTCTCTATAGCAGTATCTGCATTTTTGAATAACTTAGCATCAGTGTCGACTTTCTGACTGCGCGATCACCCACTAGTTTACATTGTAGCTGGTGTTCATGATTAGCTAGCGGTCTC
>Ga0105359_10004051_pt1 | contig 11802 bp, 9 predicted proteins | sample GOMGulsemesocosm_6_FD_83659 | JGI IMG/M metagenome (GOLD analysis project Ga0105359, IMG submission 83659) | Methane-oxidizing microbial communities from mesocosms in the Gulf of Mexico - GOM8C Gulf of Mexico | ecosystem: Environmental > Aquatic > Marine > Cold seeps | place: Gulf of Mexico... | reverse complement strand
TTTATTTTATTTTATTTTATTTTATTAAGGATTGATTAACAGACTTTAATCTGGCTATTACCCTATTCAGATAGTTGGACTATTTATCATGGACAACCTAAATTATTACACCTCAATGTTTCCACTTAAAAATGACTCACTAATGGTTGATTTAACATCAATTAATGATTAAATTTCATGTCAAATCCAAAATAAAATATATATTGACAATATGATTTAGTGGCTATAGATTGTTGCGTAGATGCATGACATGCATTTGAACGACCCTTTTATTATAAATATAAAAGTATCTAACTAAGTAAAATATATAAGGATTATAAAATGTTACTTAAGCTCAAAAAAAAGAAATTAAAAAATCTCTCACTCGATATCAAAGCACTACCAACTGATATGACCCCTAATGTTGCAGGCGGTGCAAAACCAACTTTAGGCATTAGTACGTTATCAGAATGTGCTAAAACTATTTCGCAGGCATCATGCATTAGGTCTTGCGGAACAAAGTAAGTTTATAGAAAAATGTTCCAGTTCTGTTTAAGAGCTGGATTTTGCTACTCGGTATCACATTGGCTCAATAACGACCTACCTCTTCTCCATTTAATGTTTATATTTCTAAATTTATCTCGATAATAGGCAAATTTGTTAAACTTTATGAAAATAGCAAAAAATAAATTTATTAAAATTGAGTGTCCATTTTTATTAGAAATACCCTCCAAACTAAAATTTAAAGCGATACAAATGTTATGGAAAACCTTTTTCGTCAAGAAGTTATAAACAAGCGTAAACACAGGTTATTTGGAGTTATTAGCTTAGTTCAGCCGCCTATTTTTAAATATCTCACTTATGTATTACTGAGCATTGTAGTAATAAGTCTCTGTTTTCTATCATTAGGAAGTTATACAAGAAAAGAAACAGTTAGTGGTATTTTACAACCAAATACAGGCTTATTGAAAATTAATGCACAGCAATCAGGCATTATAGAAAAATTATTTATACAGGAAGGAGAAGTCGTTAAACAAGGTCAACCACTCTTGCGCATAGAATCAGAGAAATACGGTGTTCATGGCTTTGAGTTGAATCAATCAATTATTGACCAATATACATTTCAAATACGTATTATTGAACAACAACAATATCAGCAAAAAAATAACGCTAAATTAGAATATTTAGAATTATTAGAAACTCGTGAAAACTTATTACAACGTCAAATACAACTCGATACTCAAAGAAAAATTTTCAAAAAGCGCGTTGAAATTAATCGTGAAATAGCAAACCAAATAAGCTCTTTAGCTGATACTGGCTATATATCAGGCTTAGACCTAAAAAAACAACAAGATAATCTACTTTCATTAGATCAACAGTCCTCAAAGATAGATTCTGAACAACTTTCAATAATAAACGAAATAGATAAAATAGATATTCAACTCCAAAAATTGCCTCTTAATCATGAAAGAGCACTTAACAAGCTAAAAACGCAATTAAAACAAATTCAATCTCAGTTATTAGCTACGAAACAGAAAAAATCAGGAGAATTAAGAGCACCGACTGATGGAGTTATTACAGGGCTTTTAGTAAAGACAGGAAAAAACGTTGCCAATCATCAAAAGTTACTTAGTATTATGCCTAAAAATAGCAAAATGCAGGCGATTATATATGTTCCGACTTCAGCGTTTGGTTTTATAGAAAAAGGGCAAATAACTAAACTCAGGTATCACGCCTTTCCTTATCAAAAATTTGGAATTCACGAAGGGATAGTCACAGGGGTAAGTTCAACAGTGATTTTTCCTGAAGAAACAGAGATGCCAGGCTTAATTACGGTGCCGTCATATCGCATAATCGTCGACATAAATGCGCAAAGTGTTCAGGCCTATGGGAGGAGTATTCCTTTAAGATCAGGTATGAGGTTGGATGCTGATATTGTAATAGAGAGGCGTTCATTTTTACGTTGGCTATTTGACCCAATGTTTAGTATCAGCGGTAAAATATAGATAATCATCTATATCAAATACTTATCAACTTACTTTATACTAATATTAAACACTTAAAGTGTCCTTTAAAAGAATGGAAATCATGCATCATACTAACCCCATTACAAAATTGAAATTTTGGTATAAAAAGAAACTTCCAATATTTATGCAATCAGAGGCAACTGAGTGTGGATTAGCTTGTTTAGCAATGGTGGCTAGTTATCACGGTTACCAAACAGACATCATATCAATGCGTAAAAAATTCCAACTATCGCTAGAAGGTACAACTCTTTACGATATTATGAAATTTTCGGAAAACTTAGCACTGACTTCCCGTCCTTTGCAAATAACGTTAGATGATATTGTTGCATTAAAAACGCCATGTATTCTCCATTGGGATTTGAATCACTTCGTGGTTTTAAAGTCAGCTAATTCAAAATTTATAATTATTCACGATCCAGCTTATGGTGAAAAAAAATTAACTATAGATGAAGCTTCTGATCACTTTACAGGTATAGCGTTAGAATTAACTCCAACTCAAGATTTCAAAGAGAAAAAAGCACCTCCAAAACTAAAGTTCTCTGATTTCTGGAGTAAAATAACAGGTTTAAAAAGTTCACTCAGCATTATTCTAGCACTTTCTTTATTATTACAGATTTTTTCATTAGCTAGTCCTTATTATATACAATTAGTCGTTGATGATGTCATATTAACAGGAGATAAATCTTTATTATGGATCCTAGCCATTGGTTTCTCTTTAGTATTATTATTTGAAATTATTACCAATACTTTAAGGCAATTTACTCTATTGCATTTTGGGAACCTAATGAGCATGCAATTAGGTGCTAATTTATTTCATCACTTAATACGTTTACCTCTTCAATATTTTGAAAAACGACATATGGGAGATATCGTTTCACGCTTCAGTTCCTTACAACAAGTAAGAGAACTACTGACAACAGGTGTCATTGAAACATTAATAGATGGATTAATGGCGATAATTACACTAGGGATGTTATTTTTTTATAGTCCTACTTTATCAATTGTTGTTCTCATTGCTGCATCTTGTTACGCAATTGTACGTATTATTATGTACCACCCATTTAGAGCTATAAATGAACAAGAGATCATGGCGCGAGCAGAGGAAAACAGCAATTTTATGGAAACGGTTCGCGCAATCCGAACAATAAAATTATTTGGCAGCGAAGTAAAAAGAGAAGGGCAATGGCAAAATAGGTATGCTAATGCTATTAATCAAAATATTAGAATGGAACATTTTGAAATATCTTACACTGCATTAAATCGTTTATTATTTGGTTTAGAAAACGTTATCGTAATTTATTTAGCTGCTACATTAGTGATTCAAGGTGGCTTTAGTTCAGGAATGTTATTTGCTTTTTTAGCGTATAAAAGTCAGTTTATGGACAAAACTTCTCGGTTAATTGAAAAATTCATCGAATTTAAAATGCTAGGCTTACACTTTGAACGACTAGCAGATATAGCTTTGACAAAAAAAGAAAAACTACAATCCATGAACGTTAAAACACATGAAGTAAAAGGTAAAATTAGTATCGAGAATTTAACTTTTGGGTATAGTGATACAAGTCCTGACGTTATTAAAAACTTAAGTATTGAAATACAACCTGGCGAATCAGTTGCTATCATAGGCCCATCGGGTTGTGGTAAATCTACTTTATTAAAACTAATGTTGGGATTAAACCAAGCCCAAGAGGGCCAAATTTTAATTGATGATGTTCCTATTGAACAAGTTGGGTTTAGTCAATACCGTGACCAAGTTGCCGCTGTGATGCAAGACGACGATCTATTATCCGGTTCTGTTGCAGATAATATTGCATTTTTTGATAATCAAATTGATATGGAGAGAGTCATGTATTGTGCATCTCTTGCAGCTATTGACCATGACATAACTCAAATGCCAATGGGGTATGAGAGCTTGGTAGGCGATATGGGATCAACTTTATCAGGCGGTCAAAAACAGCGTATTATACTAGCACGTGCCTTATATAAAAAACCTAAAATATTATTTATGGATGAAGCAACTAGTCACTTAGATACAAATCTTGAATTTAATATTAATAACTCAATTAAAAATCTCGACATTACAAGAGTAATAATCGCACATAGAAAAGAAACGATTGCATCTGCAGATCGAACCATAAAAATTAATGTATAAAGGCTATACGTTCATAATAATTCCTCTTTTTTTTACACTACATAAATGTAGCAAGCAACTAAATTTTGCAGTGGTCAAGTAACACTGGCACCTTGTTAAAGGTTTTAAAGTTTTCTTGATCAGCAGCTAATGATGAGAGCCCCCCCCCCTTAAGCTGGTGTGGGTGTTATCGATTGTTATAACCATTTATATAATCACTAGTCGAAAGCCTCGCTGTTTTCATCTCTAAATAACCCTGCTCGGGCCTTCATTCTGTTTTGAAGGCTCCATAAGAGCATTATCCAAACGGTTTCCACGATTGCTCAGGCTTTGACTGATTTCATAGCACCATAATTGTTGCCTAAATGTTTTTTTGTATCATAACAACCTTGTTCACTTTGAAATAATAATTTATTTGGTTGTCATAGACTCCCCCTGTGTCAGGATAGTTGTCACTACCTAAAATTAACTTTTATTTAGAACAGGGGGCGGATATCGAGTATTGAATGCCATTCGTAAAGCTTTCTTACTTAGCTCACTGTCAGGACTATTGGAGATTGCCCATCAAATTACTTTCGTGAATAAAACTCTAAAATAACTGCTTAATAGGCCCATTTATTACCTGTTCGAACGTAAGTCGCATCACACACCACGACTGATTTTTCGCTGTAGGGTTAAGGTTTCTATTGAGAATTTTGCGCATTGATAAGTGTTATTTTTCACCTTTACCATATTTGTGTGTTGACATTCATCGGCTAACAAGCCCTTCTCGCGCCATGAACTTATTAATCAACCAGCGGCTGGCTCTAAATCCTGATATTGGTAACAGTGTAACCATAGGGCTATTACTCAACGTAAACCAGCTCTTCATTTCGCTGATTAAACCTATACGTTTAGGTACTGTTTAAGTTGGGTTAGCCAACCAATAACGATAACTACTGCGATTGATATCAAAAAACTGACACTATTTTACAATACTAACACTCTCTTGAGACTCACTGATTAACGAAAACCTTCGAGTGAGTTCTAAATCAAGAGAGCTGAAGCCTTTTTTATTATCGTATTGACTGTTTCCATGTTTTTTACTTTCTGCTCAAGCCCTCGTATTTTTAGTTCGTATGACGTCAATGGTGTTCCTGAGGATCGTTGACTATTACGTTCATTGTACCATTCACATTAAATATGTGATCTAGTGGAACAACCATCATTACTAGATACCCATATGTCATTAATTGAAGTTCGGCGTTTAGGAAAAACGCCCCGTATCAAAATCCATTATCTAGCTATCGATCATCTTTTAGGGGGTAAAAATAAGGTTGATATTGCTAGGTATCTTAAAGTCACTAGGGGAAGTCTGAATAAGTGGGTAAACACCTACCTTGAGTTCGGTACTCACGGCTTAAAAGATATCTCTCCCCTTAGACGACCATCAAAATTAACAGCATCACAAATTGAAAAAATCACCGCCTACGTTATAAACATTCGGTTATTGATAACGGAGGCTGTTTACAAGCACTAGACATTGTTATTGACGGCTTTAACGCCAATAACGTCATTTAGTACCAAACAGCTAGCATATCTGTTTAGTATTTAGCTGTAGTATTGCGCTACCACAGCCAAAAACTCACTGATTTTTTCTTTAGGTAGTGCATTTATACCAGCTGCTGCAGCGCGTCCTCCCCCGGTATCAAACTGACTACAGAGATCCCCCGCGCCTTGCTTATTTGTTAGTGGCGCTCTTAAAGAAACCGTATAAGTGCTATTTGTGTTAATTGTGAAAATAGCATGGGCTTTATTCGGATTTAAGTTTGCTAACTCATTACCAAAAACACCACTTATTCTCCGAGCCCACGTATCATCAGGCAATTCAAAAGCCGTTAACAAATCAGCTTCATGAAAGGGCGCTATGTTTACAGCTTGTTCATGATCTTCATCATAGAGTTTCTGCAACAAATAATAGGGAGAACCTAGATCTGCTATAGCATCAAACGGACTTGGATACGTAAGCAATAACTCAAACAGCGCCGTTGGATGAAAGTGTAAGTCGTCAATGTGTGAGCCATAGCCATTGTAGTTAATTAATGTACCTAAGGATTCTAACTGCCTACATTCTTGCTCACTCAATCCAGCCGCCTCTGCCAGCGTATTAGCCTTAGCAATTAAGTTATCGCCATAAGCCGCACAAATAGCCCACAGATGAAACTTCCCTGCTAAAAGCTCATCAACAATCAATGCAGTACACGTATTAGCATCTAAATCGATATGAGCATCTAAATTAGCATGAACAGGAATATCACCAGACCGGTGATGGTCAATGTAAGTCACGTTACGGCCTTGGTCTAACAATGCATGTAATGCGGTTTTATTCTTTTCCATAGAAATATCTAAAACACGGACAGCAATTTCTTGCTGATGGTCTAATGCACTCACTTGCTTAAGCAAATCAATGTCACGCTTAACACCCGTAATTTTCACACTAGATATCGGATTAGCTAATTGCAATTGTAGTAAGGCGATAATACCGTCGGCATCGCCATTAAATACATCATAGTTCACAGGGAGATCCTTCATTTTTATAACTTCATTACAGTCTTAAGATAAACAGAATATTAAAAATACTTTTACGCTTTAATTATTTGCTTTTCAATTAAAGCGGCAATAATCAAATCGGCACATTGCTCGATGGACAAACTGTCTGTTTCAACGTGTATTTCCGCATTTTTAGGTGCTTCATACGCCGAACTTATGCCAGTAAAGTTAGCGATTTCACCAGCTCGTGCCTTTTTGTATAATCCTTTAGGGTCTCGACTCTCACACACAGCGAGCGGCGTATCTATAAAGACCTCTAAGAATAAGGCATCTTTCATCAGCGCTCTTGCTTGATCACGATCTTTTTGAAAGGGAGAAATAAACGCTGTTGACACCAACAAACCCGCATCTACGAATAATTTGGCAACCTCACTGATCCGGCGAATGTTTTCTACCCTGTCTTCATCTGTAAACTCTAAATCGTTATTTAAGCCATGTCTCACGTTATCACCATCGAGCAAATAACTATGACATCCTCGGGCTAACAGCTTTTGCTCAACCGCATTAGCCACCGTAGACTTACCTGAACCACTTAAGCCGGTATACCATAGCAACACCGCTTGGTGGCCTTTTAATTCAGACTTTTGCTCGGTCGTGACACTCTGCTGGTGCCAAACAACATCTGACGACTTATCTACGTTGCTTTTTTCTATATAAGGGCTTGCTTGATTTTTCTGTTTCATAATTCACATTTATTATTGAGCGTTATAAATAACTAAAAAGGAAAAAAATATAAAATGCTACACAGAGCAGTAATACAATACATGATGCTAATCGGCACACCTATTTTAACAAAGTCCATCAGCTTATATTGACCAGCACTAAATACCATTAAATTCGTTTGATAGCCATACGGGCTAATAAAACTCGCACTGGCACCAAATGCAACAGCCATAATAAAAGGAGTGACATTAACGCCAAAACTAACCGCCAAACTATAAGCGATAGGAAATATTAATGCCGCGGCCGCATTGTTTGTCACTAATTCTGTGAATAACACCGTTAGTAAGAAAACAATAATCAGCGCAATGGTTGGCGTGATGCCGTTTGACAATGAAGTAAGGGATGAAATACTTGACAGCAAACCACTATCGAGCAGCGCACTAGCTAACATTAATGCCGTGGAAATGATAAGCCAAATTTGGATAGGAAAGCGTCTAATCACTTCATCTTTAGACAAGCAATTTGATAATAAGAAAAATGAAAACAACACCATCATTCCCTTAAATAAAGAGATAAGACCCAATGCACTTAAACCTACGGTTAAAAAGAAACTTACAATCACAAAAAGCTCTTTTATCCCCGTTAATTTTGACTCAGGCTCAACGCCATTAACCATAACAAAGTTTTTGTCTACATTGTTTCTCGCTTTAAAATCTTGCCCCGTTGCCAGTACTAAATAATCTCCAGGTCGTAATTTAACTTCACCTAACTTTCCAGTAACAGCATGGCCATCTCTTCTTATCGCCACTACAGCTGCGTCAAACTTCGCTCTAAAACCAACTCCTTTTAAGGTTTTATTAATTAACACACTTTCTGGGCGAACAAAAACTTCCGTTAAATTATCATCCGCTAACCCCTGTTTGTGCGCAAACACAGTCAAGCCATCAAATTGCTTAAGTTGATTTACTTTTGTGACATCACCATTAAAAATCAGTTTATCGCTAGCATTAATAATCTGCTCAGGTGTGACTGGTGTAATCGTTTGCCCTTCTCGTACAATTTCAATTAAAAATAACGAATCTAAATGCCTTAACGCATTTTCTTCAACCGTCTTTCCGATTAACGATGATCCAGCCTCAACTTTAGCATCTAAAATGTAAGATGTTTCTAGGGTTGATTTGATATTTGTTTGCGGTAAATATTTAGATAAAAACCATAACATGACACCACAAACTGTCACTAATAGAATACCCACAGGAAAGAAATCGAAGAAGCCTAACGAAGGCATACCGGAATTTAACACCAAACTGTTAACTATTAAATTGGTAGACGTACCAATTAGCGTTAATGTGCCGCCAAAAATAGCCGCATAAGACAACGGTAACAACAAACGACTAGCCGCATGATAGGGATTATTACGGATTGGCGCCAACATGGTTGACACAACGGCTGTGTTATTTAAAAAAGCTGAAGAAATAACTGTCAAACTAAACAGCCTAAGCCATGTTTTAGCATAACTTGGAAATAAAACTTTGCTCGCAAGAATTCGCAACAGTCTCGTTTTTTCTAATGCTAAAGAACACAGCATTAACAAAACAAGTGTGACTAACCCTTCATTTGATATGCTGGCTAGCACCGTATCACTCGATACTTGCCCACTAAGAATTAAAGCAAAAAAAGTAACGCCAAAAACCTTTCCAGGTTGTTTCTGAAACTTTACCAAGCCTATAATCGTACTAATAAAAATTAATAGTACGCAAATTGCATCTAGATTCAAAAAGTAAATCCTTTAATTTTTTATAAAAAATCAAGAAATAGAAAAGCGACGAATAAAATCGTTTATATTCGCCGCTCACTATTCTTAAATTTTTATTTTAGCAATCTAGCACACTATTTTGAGGCTAAGACTTTAGCACCCCAATGAGGGTAATGCTTACAAACAAACGCGTTCAACTCAAGCTCTTGGGCACTGTATTGTTGCGCCGTTCCTTTATCCGTATCAGCGAGTTCAGCCGCGATCATACCTGCGCCTACTGTCGCATTGGTTAAACGATCAATAATGATAAAAGCACCGGTTTGGCGATTATCATCATAAGCATCAAACTGAACAGGCTTGTTTAATGTAAAGTTGCATCGGCCTATTTCATTAAGTGCTAAATGCTGTATATCTTGCTTTTCCATCGTATTAACGTTGACGCTATATTCGATTTGTTCAACACAGCCAAACGAAACATTAGTCCCCACTTTAATAATGTACTCACGATCTATTTGTAATGGCGCTTCATCCATCCAAACAACATCGGCACTAAAAGCAGCTGAAGAAGCAGGTTGCTGATGAGGACGAACAATCATGTCACCGCGACTCACATCAATTTCATCTTCAAGAGTTAAAGTAATCGCCATATCAGCACTAGCGGTTTCTAGTTCGCCGTCAAACGTAACTATCGACTTAATTTTACTTTGCTTGCCAGAAGGTAATGCAACAACCGTATCGCCTACACGAATATCACCTGACGCAATCGTTCCAGCAAAACCTCTAAAATCTAAATTAGGGCGATTGACATATTGAACAGGAAAACGAAATTCATCACTTTTCTCACCGCTGATTTGCACCGTATTTAAAAGTTTTAATAACGGTGAACCAGGATACCAAGACATGTGCTCACTTTCGTTAACAACATTGTCGCCTTTTAGCGCTGAAATAGGCACAAAACGAACATCTTCAATCTTTAACGATTTAGCAAACTCACGATAATCACTTTTAATTTTTTGATATACAGCTTGATCATAACCAACCGCATCCATTTTATTAATAGCAATAACAACATGCTTAATGCCCAATAACGAACAGATATAAGAATGACGACGCGTTTGAACTTGAACACCGTGTCGTGCATCAATTAATATGATGGCTAAATCACACGTCGAAGCACCTGTTGCCATATTACGCGTATACTGCTCATGGCCCGGGGTATCTGCAATAATGAATTTACGTTGTTCAGTGGCAAAATAACGATAAGCAACATCAATAGTAATACCTTGCTCACGTTCAGACTGCAAACCATCTACAAGTAACGCTAAATCAAAGTCGCCATCGGTGGTATTAAACTTTTTAGAGTCTTTTTCAATCGCCGCCATCTGGTCTTCAAAAATCATTTTACTATCAAACAGCAAACGACCGATTAAAGTCGATTTTCCATCATCTACGCTGCCACAGGTAATAAAACGAAGCATATCTTTATGTTCATGCTGCTTTAAATAACCTTCAATATCTGTCGCTAGTAATGTTTGTTCATTGTTCATTTAAAAGTACCCTTCAATTTTTTTCTTTTCCATTGAACCCGAAGAATCGTTATCAATAACACGCCCTTGTCGTTCAGAAGTCGTAGTTAACAGCATTTCTTGAATAATTTCAGGTAATGTAGCTGCAGTCGACTCAATAGCACCAGTCAATGGATAACAACCTAGCGTTCTAAATCGTATCGACTTCATTTCAGGCACTTCGCCCTCTTTTAACGGCATACGTTCATCATCAACCATGATTAATGCACCATCACGCTCAACAACGGGTCTTTTTTCAGAGAAATAAAGCGGCACCATTTCAATATCTTCTTGATAGATATATTGCCAAATATCAAGTTCAGTCCAATTAGACAGTGGGAAAACACGAATACTTTCGCCTTGGTCAACTTTAGAATTATAGATATTCCAAAGTTCAGGACGTTGATTTTTAGGATCCCAACGATGATTTTTATCACGAAATGAATAAACACGTTCTTTCGCACGAGACTTTTCTTCGTCACGACGAGCGCCACCAAAAGCGGCATCAAAACCATGCATGTCGAGTGCTTGTTTAAGGCCTTCTGTTTTCATTATATCGGTATGTTTGGCGCTACCGTGTTCAAACGGGCTTATGTTCATTTCCATACCACGAGGATTTTTATGGACAATTAAATCAAAATCATATTTTTTTGATAAATTATCACGAAATTCAATCATCTCTTTGAATTTCCAATTGGTATCAACATGCATCAACGGAAATGGAATTTTTCCTGGGTAAAAAGCTTTACGTGCTAAATGAAGTAGCACAGAAGAGTCTTTCCCTATCGAATAAAGCATCACTGGGTTGTCAAATTCAGCGGCGACTTCACGCATTATTTGAATTGACTCAGCTTCTAAGGCTTTTAAATGTGTTAATTTGTTCTTAGTCATACATACCCTATTTTAATCTTTTAAAACGTCAACATTTTCATGCCTAAATCATACCAAAAAAATCTGTAGAACAACTACATCTTTTAATACTTAGTTATTCTATAAATACACTTTTATGCTAAAAACGATCACGGTTAAAGTAGGCTTGATTTAAATTGTGATAAAGTGCTGGCTCTATCCCAAATCCAGATTTAATAGAGT
>Ga0105359_10004050_pt1 | contig 11803 bp, 5 predicted proteins | sample GOMGulsemesocosm_6_FD_83659 | JGI IMG/M metagenome (GOLD analysis project Ga0105359, IMG submission 83659) | Methane-oxidizing microbial communities from mesocosms in the Gulf of Mexico - GOM8C Gulf of Mexico | ecosystem: Environmental > Aquatic > Marine > Cold seeps | place: Gulf of Mexico... | reverse complement strand
TTTTTCTGTACATATTTAGCTATCTTTTCAGACATACATTTTTTACGGTCAGCGTTATTCTTTTTTCTTTCACAACCAGGGAAAACAGGGACATTTTCAATAATTGAAAAAGGAACCTCTACGTCTTCTTCAACCTCTTCAACCTCAACTTCTTCAATCTCAACAATCTCTTCGTTTTCATCAGTTTCAGTAGATTCAATTACAGTTTCCTCTATTTCCTCTTCATCTTCAACTATCTCGATAACTTCTGGAGCAGCTGGTGGTGGTGGTGGTGGTGGTGGTGTTTGTAATATTTCAGTTAATGGAATTTCTTCATCATCCAAATCACCCATATCAAGTGCTGCAATATCGAAGTCTATTTTGTCGTATGTTTTATGATTTAATGCTAAAAAAGTAATTAACATTACAGCAGCAATACCAACAGCGTAATAAAACGAGCTGTTTTTTTTGATATCTGCCTTAGGATTTTTCTTTAATTCCATTATACTTTATATTTATAGACGCTAAAATAACCAAATAATAGCGAAATATGCAACTATTTAACTGAATTTAACTCCTTGTTTTTTTTAATCTGATATAACAAAACTACCGCCACCAGTATCCCTAAACAATTCGCGTAAACGTCATAGACATCCCCAGAACGTGCTTTTCGAAGAAACTCCTGAAGTATTTCTATGCTAATTCCTGCAAAAAAAGCTAGCAACGATGCTTTTAAAACTGCTTTTGAGATTGATCTTTTCAACTTCAAGCCTGAAAAATACCCAAACCAAACTAATGTAAACAGAAAATAGATTCCGAAGTGTACCACTTTATCCAAATTACTAATAGAAATTTTCACCGGACTTTGTACCTTCACTAAACTAATAACGTACACAAATATTGTGTACGTTATTGCTAATAGTAATAATTTTTGCTTACTTAAATTAAGCACCAATTAATTCTTTATATGCAGCTACGGTTAATAACTCTTCTAATTGAGAAACATCACTAACTTTTACTTTAACCATCCAACCATCTCCATAAGGATCAGTATTTACTTTTTCTGGCTCATCTTCTAACGACTCATTAAACTCAATTACTTCCCCTCCAACTGGCAAGAACAAATCAGATACTGTTTTAACCGCTTCAACAGTTCCAAAAACTTCTTCCTTATCTAATGTTTCATCTAAAGTATCTACCTCAACATAAACAATATCTCCTAATTCTTTTTGAGCAAAATCTGTAATACCAATTGTTATGACATCACCTTCTACTTTTATCCACTCGTGATCTTTTGTATATTTTAATTCTTCTGGAAAATTCATTGTACTGTTGTTTATTGTTTCTAATTATTGACAAAAATAATTTTTAGTTTTAACTATTCAAACTTAATGCTAATTATTTCTAATTAATTGATAATTAATTACCAAAATTATATCTTAACGTAAATCCACCTCGCATTGTTGTTTGCGGGAAAGACGTTGATATTTCTGATTCAGAAAACGTATAGTCAAAATAAAATAATGTTGTAAAGTTTTTAGTTAAAGCATAATCAGCCTTAAAAGTCCCGCTCCACAATCTTTGCCCTGCTGTAATTTGATTATTATCAATATCTAAATAACGGACAATTGTTTTATTGTTACGCAATGAAACATCTGCTTTTAAATTTAAGTCTCCTGATAAAGTTTGTTTCTTTCCTAATAACTTAGTTTTAAACTTCAAATCTTTAATTCTATATCCTAAACCAAGTATATATTCTTTTCCTTTTATCTCTGTCAACAATCCATTATCAAAACTTAATGATAAGGCTCTATCTTTTTTCATCTCAGCGCTTAACTTAATCGCATTTTTCATTTCCATGTCTATTTTAAAAAGCGGACTAAATTGCTCTGTTAAATTCACATTAGATAAAATTGTTGCGCTTTTAAAATTACCTGCTTGATCAATGTTATCTGAAGGGTTTGCTTGCAACTCTAAATTTGTTCTAAACTGATTTACTGTATACCCAGATTTGTATCCATGAGCTAATGAAAAACGTTTAAAGTTATTCTTAAACCATTTTGTATCCATTAAACCTGTATATTTCATTGACCAATTTGGCAGAGGAACATTTCTAAATATTCCTGTTTTCTCTTTACTAGCATCTTTTCCAGAATAAGCCGCTAAAAAGGATGGCAGTAATACTTTCTGACTGGTTTTACCAAAACCGTTTGGATAACCTTCTAAATCTAAATTAGCTGGATTACTCACATCTATACCAGCTTGCCTAGCCAAACGAAATGCGATGTCTTTTCTATTAGACTTAAATGTATCGAAAGTCTCCGATCCAGTTTCGTCACTTTTTGTAAATGCTGTTTTTATTAAAATGGTAGATATATTAAAATTACCAAAAGTATTTGGGGTTAATGCTTGGTAACTACCATTTAACCCATTTGCATCAGCTCCATTAATTTGATAATTTTCCGTGTAATTATGCTGATAAGTCCTGTTGGCTGTTAAATCAATTTTTAACTTCTTTATAGGCTCTATATTTGCCGTAATATTTAACTGTTTATTTTTTGAACTCGTATACTGTTCGTTAAAACTCGGATATAACGTTAACCAACCTTTCTTAGCTGCTTCATGACGCAATGCATCCGACTGTGTTCCGAAGGTATACCCTAAAGAAGGTTTTAATGTCCCGAAAAAACCAACATCGTTTGTATAACCAGGGATATAACTTCCACTATTTTCAGTATACTTTACTTGTATTTTTTTGACAGAGGTTACTACACCAACACCAAAATTAAACAACTTATTAGATAGATTAGCTTTTGGCTTTGTTTTACTTTTTGCTCTTATTTCACCTAATTGTTCTGTCAACGTTTTTATCTTCTTGTCAACTTTTATCTGCTTACTTTCAGACAATGAATCTTTGCTCTTGAAACGCTCTAGTTTTTTAGCTTTCCTATCTTTTTTAGGCCTCAATTTTCTTGCATAAGTTTTCTTAAAATTTTTCTTTTCTAGACCTATATACTTATAAAACCTCTTCATATCCATAGAAGCATTTAAGTCATGTGTTTGTGCATTCTGAACAGAATTACCTAAATTGAATGTTCTCCCGGTATCAACTCCAAACTCATCCTGTTCAGCAACAGCAGTTAATCCATCAGATCCTTTTTGCCATTGAAAATCTCCTGTGTATGAATAATTAGACTTCAAGAAGCTAAACATCGGTAATTTCTCTAATGGCAGTTCGTAATTCAACTGAAATTGTTGCGAATGCCTATTAGGATCACCTGTTTCAAAGAAACCATCCCAAACTGTATTTTTCTCATTAATTAAACCTGACTGAGTAATATAGTTTTTCACTATATTATTTCTAGTTGCAGAAAAATTAAATTGTAACTTTTTAGTTAAGTTATGACTGATATTATATTGCCAATCAAACATGTAATTACGCTTGTATAAATCTGGCAACGGAATTCCTGCTACATTGTTCACATCCCTAAATCGCTGCTTATTATACAGCCTAGAAAAATTAGAATTAAATGAAATATTTGAAGGTAATAAATTAAAATTAATATCTTTTAATATTTTATAATATTTACTTCGGTTTGTAAACTTCATTTTCTTTAAAGGCTCAATAGACTTTTCTGAGAAACCATACCCATAAGTCAAACCTGTTCTTACATTTTGCTCTAAGTAATTTTGCACTTCGAAATCACGGTGATTCACCTGATTATATGAATAAGACGCTGTAAAGTTCTCTACATCATACACTCTTGGTTTGGCTTCGCCAGTACGCTCTTTTCTTACTCCAATAAAATTAATGCTTTTCCTTTTAGTAAAATTTTCAGCTCTTTCTTTATAGAACTCTTCATTTTCAGGATCTTTATCTATAATCGCCTGTAGTTCTAAATCTTGGTATAATGGATCATATTTAGGAGTGATGATTTCTTCTCCAACTCCATAATTAAACGGTATTTTAATCCCCCATTTTTTCGGAAGCAATTGCCCAATATTTAAATTCGTTACAACATCATATTGTTTAACATCATCTCTACTTCTTTCATTTGGCCCCTGCTCTAGAGAACCAAAACCTACAGTACTTCTCTTCCCGGAAGCTGAAACAGTTGCGAAATCTGCTATATTTGCATCAGCACTTAATAATGCAGCCCAACCTCCTTTGTTGTCCATATCTGACAAACGCAATTCGTTAAACCACACCTCCCCTGAAACTGGTAAGTTATTATTACTTCTTACCCCTAACATCAAGTTACGTATATTTCCTAAACTAGGATTTCCTTTTATGGCAATTCTATATCTTATTTCCGTAGCTATTGTGGTTGTCGGCAAGTCATTCCCATCTAAACTTACCGGAATAAATTCCCCTGTATCCCTATGCAAATCAAAATACCTAATACTTGTATCAATTCCAGATGTATTAACACCTGAAGCTTTTATGTTCTTTAAAACCTCTAATTGTATATCAATTTCATTTTCTTCTTTCCAAACTTCTGTAGCCGAAATACTAGGAACTGAAGGTGTCAATGGAACTTCAATTTGATAATAATTATTTGTTAAATCATTTCCCATCCTTAAGAAAGCCGCTAATTCTCTATCTCCTAAAGCAGGCTCATTCTCAACACTTTCTGCATGTAAAAACATTCGCATTTTTTTAAACTGCAACATGTCAATACTAATATTTTTATACACTGCTCGCGCATCTTTTTCTTCTAAGTCTTTTACTCGAAGTGATAATGATTGTTCATTTTGGCGTAAAACTGTATTATTGCTATATAACTCCTCTAATTCAATTCCAGGTGGAATAACATAACTAGGGTTCTCTTGTGTATTTACCGCACTAACTTCAATTGAAGTTGGATCAGACGCTGGATCATCAGTTCCTTCTAATGATTGAGTATATGTTCTCCAATCACCTCTAACCAACTCTAAAGCTCCGAAACGAAGTACTACATTCTCTGAGAATTCACTTAAAAACATACGCATAAATCGTATAGATCTAAAATCACTTATACCATTGACAGACAACGCATGTGCACCTCTTAAAGGCACTCTAAACTGAATCCACCTCACACTTTTAACTGTCCCGTTAGGTAATGCAGCACTTGTAGTTTTCACATCCCTAACAAAATTAGAACTCAAAGTCATATTTGGCACAATATCCAATTCATATTGATAATAACTATCAATAGTATTCATGGTATTATCCCTATTTAAATCCTCTACATCTGGCAAAGTTGTTGACCCTCTATTTGTGTCAGTAACACTTACAGGTGAATTTCCTTCTGTTCCATTATAGTTGTAATAACGTTCTAATACCGACCCAGGTGTATTTAAATAATACACATAATTATCTCCTGCAGGATCACTAGGGTTATCAATAGCTGCATTAGCATAAAAACTACTACCTCCCTCTTTTATGTCATTTAATCCATCTAAACCAACATCCTGATTCGTTCTTCCGGTACCCTGTGAATCAAACGCATAAATCAACGCTTGGTTAGTTGGAACATTCCCCCATACTGTACTATTAACATTTGTTGGTAAATCATTCCCATCCTCCGGCAATCCATTTTCATATAACTTACGTCCGTCACGCAACACATCTTCAGAAATACTTCCTAAGTTAATCGTTAGCTTTCCACCTGTAGAAGATGAAATAGCACCATCATCATAATATGGATCTTGAATCCAAAATTCCATAAATTCTACATTTGATTGCTCAAAATCAGTAGTAGTCAACTGACGGGTAATTCCAGCCCAGTTATCAGAAGGAGTAGCCGAAACTATTGCATTACTAACATTATTATATGGCCCACGTTGATCAGGATAATACGCTAAATCTAATGTTTGTAACACCGTTATTTGTCCTTGTGCAATATCTTGATTATTTACTTCATTAATAAAAACCCTTCTTGTTTCTAATGTAGAAATATCATCATCTGTAACACCTGAAGGTTTATTGTTACTATAAAAAATAGGATCAATACCATACCAGGCTAACTTTGCACGTCTGCCCCCTTGTGAAATATCGTTATTTGGTATAGAAACACTTAATAAATTACTAGTTCCCTTTCCTCTAGGAATACTTGCTAATTTCCATGATAATGGAGATTTCACATCAATAGCAGATTGTGCTCCTTCAAAATCATCAATATAAGTTGTTGCTTCTCCGTTTTGTTGTGTTTGTTTTGGTGACCCTGGTAATAAATAAGCAAACTCCCCACGAACAGAAATATTAGAAGGGACATCAGTATCAATATTTGGTAACTTATTCACTAAACGTGTTAAAAATGGAACCTCTGTAGAATAGTTACCATTAAACCCAACAATTGTATTGTTTATTGGCTCATAGCCTAAATTAGCTTTTTGAGTTAATGGTTTCTCTCTTAGGTTTAAAAAAGCACCTCCAATTTGAAAATTATCATTGAATTTATGCTCTACGTTCAATCCTGCGAATCGTTTTGATTGTTGTCCAAATGCTGCATTATTTTCAACGGATATATCAATTGGTGTTCCAGATGCTTTTAGAGCTTCGTCTAGAATCTGTACTCGCCCTAATTGATAATCGACAGTATAATCAACTCCTTCGATTAATTGTCTACCTCCAGCTGTAACAGTTACTGAGCCTCTTGGCACATTAAACGCACCAATGGATATTCCGCCACCACCAGTAGACTTATAACGCCCTTTTAATTGAAACTTATTTTTAGCTGCATCTTCTGCCGCTATAGTTTTAGTTGATGCGTATAGGTTTTTATAAACATATTTTTTCTGATTCTCATTATAGGTCAATAATTCAGTATCGGTTAAATCTAAGCCATCATCATACACTTCCCCACCAATACTTAACTTATCAAACAAAAACTCCCCAAAAGGTTCTACTTTAGTAAAAAAAACACTCCCATTTTCAGTGTTTACAGTTATTCCTGGATAAAAATCGAAAAAACCATCTCCTCCTTGCTGTGGATCATTATTCGCATTTAACTTATCCAATTCAAATACTTGTAATAATGTTGTTTGATCTACACCAACAGGTAAAGGATTTCCTGGAACTTCTGATATAAAATTTACTGGAGAAGGGTCCGTATATAATATATCTAATTTAAATGACTCTTGACTTAGTTGGTAAGCTCCTAAACTATACACGTTTTTCATCATCAAATCCCAAACAGGCTCAGTAACAGTTGTTAAATTACTTTTCAGCATTTTTAACACTAAACTATTATTGGTCACTGCTCCCGTTCCATTATCTACAGTAGTTGCATCAACTCCATCGGTTGCGAATTCTCCAACTTGAAACACTTGCCCTCCAACTGTAAACTGATATGCTACTGCTAACACTTCATCATTTGTCAACCTTTGATTTAAAGAAAGATACCCTAATTGAGCGTTATAATTATACTCTGAATTTTCAGTTAATTTTCTAGCATTTTCTAATTTAGAATAATCAGTTCCTTCACTTGCAATTGCCGACAATACACCAAAACCTTGTTGTACAGTTGCTATATCTCTTATTTGACTCGTCAAAAAAGATCCAGTTCCTATAGTTTCTGGGTTCAACCTGTTATTACTATTATCTGGGTATGCATTTGGACCTGCAGTAACAGTAACAGCTGGCTCTCCTAAATTAATTACTTCTCCTAAATCTTGTAATGCAACAATATTTCTAACATTATCAATTGTATTATTTCTATTAGTTACCCATACTTCCAATCGTGTAATTTGAATATTGGAATTTATAAATGGATAATCTTTTAAAGTTTTATCATAATTATTTCTAAAATATTGTGATAAGAAAAAGTGTCTACTTTCATCATAGTCTAAAGCAAACAACTCAAATTCCTCAAGTGTCCCACCACCTTCTGCAGTAACACTTTTACGTTCTGATTTTTGCTCAGAATACACTGCAGTAACAGTAGTTTTACCAAATTGCAATTCCGTTTTAACTCCAAATAAACTTTGTGCACCAGTAATTAAACTACTATTCAGGGGCATACTAACATTACCTACTTCAATTTTCCTAATAATATCATCCTCTGTTGGCGTGTATTCTAGTTTTATTTGATTTTGAAAATCAAATACTGATTCCGTATCGTAATTTGCCGTAATCTGTAATCTTTTCCCAACTTTACCAAGCAAGCTCAAACTAATTTGTTGATCAAAATCAAATGTAAAACTCGATTTATTTTGAGGTGATAATACTGGATTGTCTTGTTTTGAATATAAAAACCCAATATCCATTGACACATATCCCTGTGGAATAACCTCAATTGTATTTCCTCCAAAAATCGATTCAAAAAAACCAGAGTTAATATAAAATTCAGGGAGTAGATTTTTTTGAGCTTCTTCTGAACCTTCTTTTTTCCCCTCAAGAGCATCCAGTTTTGTTTTATAATACCCTTGCATGTACTCCTGCAACACTAATTTCTCATACTCTTTCGGAGTTAATATTACTGGATAGCTGATGTTAAAATCACCAATAGACTCTGTATAAATATATCTATCGGTAAATGGATCATAAGTATACTTAGATGTGATACTTGTAGGATTAGGAACACTTAATTGTCCTAAATTATATCCTGTTTGTGGCTGTATAATAGAATCATTTGCTACTGGATCCTGAGCAAATACTATTGCTGAAACCAAAACTAATACCCCAAAAATTCGTTGCGCTAAAATGCTCATTATTTTTTTTTCTTAACTAATCCCTAATCGATTTTTAAAACTCAATCGGTATATTATTACAGACTCTTCAATGCTAATTTAATTATTGTCTCCACATTAGCATCAGGGGTTGTACTAACAATTTTATTACAAACTTTTTCAGCTTGCTTCCTTGCATACCCTAAAACCTCTAAAGCAGATAACGCCTCTTCTTTATTTGTATTGTATAAAACATCAGAAACTTCATCCATTCCGAATACTTTTAACACTTTATCTTTTAAATCTAATATTACTCGCTGTGCAGTTTTAGCTCCAATTCCTTTTATGGATTGAATCGTAGCAACATCAGCAACAGCAATTGCTTGCTGTATTTGTTTAGGCGTAAGTGACGACAACATTGTCCTTGCTATATTAGTTCCTATTCCAGAAACTGATATCAACAACCTAAACAACTCACGTTCTGCCTTTTCCATAAACCCATACAAGGTATGCGAATCTTCTTTTACTTGAAGATGTGTATAAATTTTTAAAAAATCACTCGCTGGCAACAATGAAAAAGTGTGCATTGAAATATTTATTTCATAACACACACCATTACAGTCAACGACAACATTTGTAGGATTCTTTTCTATTAATTTTCCTTGTATTTGAGTTATCATTTTTCAATCAAAATCAACCACCTCAAATTAAATAAATTGAGGTTGAATTAATACTATTTTTTATTCGAGACTAGCTCAATTAATTAAAACCCTTTTATGCCACTAAATTCAAAAATACACTTTTTTTAGCAACAAGCACAAACGACAATATTTACGCTAATTCCATATTCTCTTTTTGTTGTGCATCTACTACTGCAACCGCAGCCATATTAACCATTTCTTCTACTTTAGCACCTAATTGGAGTACGTGAACAGCTTTATTCATCCCCATTAAAATAGGCCCAATTGATTCTGCCTTATTTAATTCTTTCAACATTTTATAAGAAATATTTGCTGCATCAAGGTTTGTAAAAACTAACGTATTTACTTTCTTTCCAGCCAATTTAGAGAATGGAAAGTTTTCACTTAACATTTCAGAATTTAAAGCAAAGTCCATTTGTAACTCTCCGTCAACAACTAAATCAGGATAATACTTGTGCAAATAAGCAACTGCTTCAGAAACTTTTTCTGATGTTTCATGCCCTGACGAACCAAAGTTAGAATAGGACATCATTGCCATTATTGGCTCCATACCAAATAACTGAACTGTTCTGGAAGTCATTTTTGCAATAACTGCTAATTCACGTGCACTCGGATTGATATTTATTGAGGTATCCGATAGAAACATCGGCCCTCTTTCAGTCATCATTAAGTTCGTTGCAGCTACTCTTGACACACCTTTTGCCATTCCAATAAGCTCCAACATTGGCTTTAAAACCGTTGGATAACTTCTTGAATACCCGGTAATCAATGCATCAGCATCTCCTTCATTTACCATCATTGCTGCAAAATAATTACGTTCACGCATCCATTTTGTAGCTTCTAAAAGCGTCTTCCCTTTTCGTCTTGATTTTTCCCAATATTTTTTTGCGTAATGCGCTCTTCTTTCCGACTCTTCATCCGTTTTGGGGTCTATGATAACCACTTCTTCTTCAAAGCCAATCTCTTCCTTTAATTCTAAAATAGTTTCTCTATTCCCTAATAAAATTGGTGTTCCAATTCCTTCTTCAAATACTATCTGAGCTGCTTTTAGCACATCTAAATGATCGGCTTCAGCAAATATTATTTTCTTTGGATCCGATTTAGCTCTTCTATGAATTAATCGAACCATCTTATTATCAGAACCTAAACGCTGCATTAACTCTTCTTCATACTTTGCCCAATCCTCAATAGGACTTGTAGCTACTCCAGATTCCATGGCTGCTTTAGCAATTGCTGGAGGTATTTGAGATATTAATCTTGGATCAAATGGTTTTGGTATGATATACTCTTTTCCAAAAACTAATTTTGTTTCACCATAAGCAATGTTTACTTGCTCTGGAACTGGCGTTTTAGCTAATTCAGCAATTGCGTAAACAGCCGCCAATTTCATTGCTTCATTTATTTTAGTTGCCCGTACATCCAAGGCTCCACGGAAAATAAACGGGAAACCTAATACATTATTTACTTGGTTAGGATGATCTGACCTTCCTGTAGCCATAATAATATCGTCCCTAGTGTCTATTGCTAAATTATATGCTATTTCAGGAGTTGGATTAGCCATTGCAAATACAATAGGGTCATTTGTCATTGTCAACAACATTTCAGGTTTTAGGATATTCCCTACTGACAATCCTAAAAATACATCTGCATTTCTCATTGCATCTGCTAGAGTAGTTCCTTCTTTTCCTGAGGTAAATTTTAATTGTAAATCGAATAAATCTGTCCTTCCTTTATGCAAAACTCCTTCCACATCAAACATGGTAATGTTTTCATATTTTGCACCTAAACGAACATATAAATTCGCACAAGAAATCGCTGCTGAACCAGCACCTGATATAACGATTTTTACTTTAGAAATATCTTTGCCTGCAATTTCTAATGCGTTTAATAATGCTGCAGAAGAAATAATTGCCGTACCATGTTGGTCATCATGCATTACGGGGATATCTAGTTCTTCAATAAGTCTTCTTTCTATTTCAAAAGCTTCTGGAGCCTTAATATCTTCTAAGTTAATCCCTCCAAAAGTTGGGGCAATATTCTTAACTGTTTCTACAAAAGAATCTATATCTTTAGTATCTACTTCTATATCAAAAACATCTATATCAGCAAAAATCTTAAAGAGCAACCCTTTCCCTTCCATAACAGGTTTTGAAGCTAAAGGGCCAATATCTCCTAATCCTAAAACCGCTGTTCCATTTGAAATTACAGCAACTAAATTACCTTTTGCTGTATAACGATAAGCATCTTCTGGATTTTTTTCAATTTCTAAACAAGGCTCTGCAACACCTGGTGAATAGGCCAATGCTAAATCACGCTGAGTAGCGTATTTTTTTGTTGGTACTACTTTTATTTTTCCGGGTACTGGCTTCGCATGATAAATTAATGCTTCATGCCTCATTCTTTTTTTACTCATAAGTCAATATTAGTATAATTATACAAAGTTATACCTATGTTTCAATTATGAAAGTTTT
>Ga0105359_10004045_pt1 | contig 11821 bp, 8 predicted proteins | sample GOMGulsemesocosm_6_FD_83659 | JGI IMG/M metagenome (GOLD analysis project Ga0105359, IMG submission 83659) | Methane-oxidizing microbial communities from mesocosms in the Gulf of Mexico - GOM8C Gulf of Mexico | ecosystem: Environmental > Aquatic > Marine > Cold seeps | place: Gulf of Mexico... | reverse complement strand
GTGCAGCGAGAATAGCATTATTAACGGTGATAATATCAACATCGTTACTTAATGTAAGGCTTAAGTCCATTGCGGTAACATTAACGGTAGGTACTCGAACGGCTATGGCTTCAAAGCGTCCTTTAAACTTAGGTAAAATACGCTCAATACCCGCAGCCAACTTAGTATCTACTGGGATAATGGATTGACTTGCCGCTCTTGCTCTTCGTAAATCAGGATGATAAGCATCTATGACTTGTTGATCGTGCATAGAAGAATGGATAGTTGTAATTGTGCCACTTTCCACACCAAACATATCATCGATTGCTTTGATCACAGGAACGATACAATTGGTTGTACAAGAACCATTAGATACCACTTTATGGGAATCGTTTAATATATGATGGTTAACGCCATAAATTATTGTTGCATCAATATCATGTTCTGCAGGATGAGAAAACAATACCTTTTTTACACCTTGATTCCGGTATTGTTGACCGTCACTTTGACTAGCATATTTCCCTGTGCAATCGAACACGATATCAATATCCTGATCGTGCCAATTAAGCTCTTCAAGTGATTCTGCATGGGTTAATTTTATTCTATCTCCTGCAATAATAAGGTCATTATTATCTTGTTCAACAGAAAATGAAAAACGACCATGAGTCGTGTCATATTTTAATAAGTGTGCAATGCCTTCAGGATGAGCTAACTCATTAATGGCAACTAAATTGAAGTCGTCATTAAAAGCGTTTTCATAGAGGGCACGCACGACACTGCGGCCAATGCGGCCAAAACCATTAATAGCAATATTTACAGACATAGTTTTTACAACATGATGTAGGCTGAATTCAAAACAGCGCCTAAAATTTAATTTAGGTGCTGTTTAATTCATCTGATTAGTATTACAAACTGTTAACGGTTTTTACTACATTTTCAACAGTAAAACCAAAGTGTTCAAATAAAACATTTCCGGGTGCAGATTCCCCAAAAGTTGTCATTCCAACGACTTTGCCCGCGAAACCAACATATTTATACCAAAAATCTGTGTGAGCGGCTTCTATGGCAACTCGCTTGGTTACGGCTGATGGTAATACCGACTCTTTATATTCTGTACTTTGCGTATCAAAAGTATTGGTTGATGGCATAGAAACAACACGGACATTTTTACCGTTAGCGGTAAGCTGCTTAGCGGACTCCATTGCTAATGAAACTTCTGAACCAGTGGCTATTAATATAACGTCAGCAGTCCCATTACAATCTTGTAATATGTATGCACCTTTAGAAATGTCAGCAAGTTGCTGATTTGTTCTCGACATTGCTGGAAGGCCTTGACGACTAAAAATAAGCGATGTAGGGGCTTTATTTCGTTTAATTGCTGATTTCCATGCAACGGCAGACTCTGTAGCATCACATGGGCGCCAAGTATCCATATTTGGCGTCGTACGCAAATTTGTTAATTGTTCAATAGGTTGATGTGTTGGACCATCTTCACCTTGACCAATGGAGTCATGGGTATAAACAAAAATATTTTGGATGCCCATCAATGCTGACATACGCACAGCATTACGGGCGTATTCCATAAACATCATAAACGTGGCGCCGTAGTTGATAAAGCCACCATGTAAGGAAATGCCGTTCATAATGCCGCTCATACCAAATTCACGCACACCATAATAAATATAATTACCAGCAGCATCTGTTTCAATTCCTTTTGAACCCGACCATAACGTCAAATTAGAACCTGCCAAATCAGCTGAACCGCCCATTAATTCGGGCAAAATAGCACCAAAGGCTTCAATAGTATTTTGTGATGCTTTACGAGAGGCAATATTTTCAGATTTTTCGTGGCATGCTTGAATATAGGCGTCTGCTTGCGCATCAAAATTCTCAGGTAAATCACCGTCTATGACACGACGTTGATATTCAGCAGCAAGTTCAGGATGTGCTTGTTGGTATGCATTGAACTTTTCAGCCCAAGATGTTTGGTTATTTTGACCATTTTCTTTTTGATCCCAACCGGCATAAACATCCGCTGGGATTTCAAATGGTGCATGAGACCAATCTAAAAACTCACGGGTTGCCGCTATCTCATCATCACCTAATGGTGCGCCATGACAATTGTGAGTGCCTGACTTATTTGGAGAACCAAAACCGATGATGGTTTTGCAACAGATCATTGAAGGTTTATCTGTTATGGATTTTGCTTCAACTATTGCGGCTGCAATTGCTTCAGAGTCGTGGCCATCAACACTAATAACATGCCAACCATAGGCTTTAAATCGTTCAGGTGTATTATCTGTAAACCATCCTTCAACTTCACCATCAATGGAGATTCCATTATCATCCCAAAAAGCGATAAGCTTGCCTAAACCTAATGTACCAGCTAACGAACAAACCTCATGGGAAATACCTTCCATTAAACAACCATCACCAAGGAAGCAATACGTATTATGATCAACAATTTCATGACCTTTGCGATTAAATTGTGCCGCTAATGTTCTTTCAGCAATAGCCATACCAACAGCGTTAGAAATACCGCCACCTAGTGGTCCAGTCGTTGTTTCAACTCCTGGTGTATAACCATACTCAGGATGTCCTGGTGTTTTTGAGTGTAACTGACGGAAATTTTTTAAATCATCAATGGATAAGTCATAACCGGTCAAATGTAAAAGTGAATAAATCAACATAGAACCGTGGCCATTTGATAAAATAAAGCGGTCACGATCAGCCCAACCAGGATCTGTTGGGTTATGTTTTAGAAAGTCACGCCATAATACTTCAGCGATGTCAGCCATGCCCATAGGGGCTCCAGGATGTCCTGATTTAGCTTTTTGCACGGCATCCATGCTTAAAACTCGAATTGCATTGGCCAGTTTTTGACGCGACGGCATATTAGCTCCAAATAGTTTAATAAGTTGAGAGGATCAAAATTTGACTTATTTTCGCTCAGACTGCCCCCTCACTGCAAATGTTATTCTGTTATTTATTAGATTATTTTATTTAAAAAGAGAATTTATTGATAAGTTCAAAGGAAGCATTTGATAATGGAGAGTATTCATTATATAACTTTGTAATAGTCGCTATAATGAACTTTATCTTTCTTGTACAAAAATGTGTCACTACTTTGATAAAAAATAAAATAAATAGAGTGCTGATTGTTATCCTTCTTTATGTTGGCATAGGCTTACTTGCCAGTATTGTTATAAAGCCATTTTCCATTCTTAGTTTTATTGGTCCTATTGCTGCGTTAACCAGTGCATTAATGATTATTTGGGGCGTCTATATAGCGATGGGTACTATCATAGGTCATATAATCTTTAACGCGATCTTAGTTAATTATTTTAATGTCGAGTTTAATATAGGCATTGTGATTATTAGCTTGTTAGCCATATTGTTACAAGGTTTTTGGTCTAAACATTTAACTTATCAAGAAGTCATTAAACAAAAATGGCTTGATAGCCGAGTACTTGCCGCTATTTTTATTTTAAAGTTAGGCCCCCTTGCTGCTCTGGTTTCAGCAAGCGCGGCGGTACTTGTTGCCATACTGGATGTAAAACAAGTTGCAGGTGGGTTATTTTATGTTTTTATAGTTACCTGGTCGGCGAGTATACTAATTGCCATTTTTTTTACGCCTACGCTCTTATTCACTCAAGGTAAGCAACAGCTTAATCTATCTAAGCGAGTTTTTGTTATTGTTTCTTCGGTTCTGGGCTGCTTGGCCATAGCGTTATTATTGAAAATATCTCAGCAACAACATCAACATCAACGCTTTGATCGTATTGAACAAACACGCCAGAAGGTACAGATATATATAGAAGATGAATTGGCGCAGGTATCACAAAAGGTTATTGCTCTATCTGCATTGTTCATGGCAAATGAAAAGGTAAGTGCTGAAGACTTCAAAAAATTTTCCGCCCGCATATTTGACAACTCATTAACAATACGTGCACTTGAATGGGCGCCGATAGTATCAAACAAGAATAAATCAATATACGAGGCTGATAGCTCAGCACAGTTGGCGATTAATTATAACATTATAGAACAAACGGTGATGGGAAATACGGTATTAGCAAAAGACCGTGCGCTTTATATGCCAGTGCAATATATCTATCCAAAAGATTCAAATGAAACGGTTGTTGGTTTGGATTTATATGCAAATTTAGAAAAAAGAAATGCCATTGGTTTGGCTACATCAACCAATAGTATGGTGGCAAGTCCACCACTCACCCTTATTCAAGATGACTTCTCAAACCCTGGTATTCTTATTTTTTTCCCCGTAAGTCATAAATATATAACTGAACCGTATGGAGAGATAACAGGTAAAAATAATACCGTGGTTACAGGGGTTATTGTTGCTGTCGTTCAATTTGGAGACTTATTTAAAGAGATAGTACGTTTTCAAAATGATTTTAAAATGAAAATATTTATCCAAGATGTCAGTCGTAATGGTTATTTGTCTATCTTTGGTGAAGAAACGTTAGATGATGACCGACTCATTGATGAACTTAATATCGATGTATTTTCACGAACATGGAGGTTTTCACTTACTGAGCAAGATGCGTGGGTTTTACAAGGTAAAAGTTGGCAAACATGGAGCATGCTAGTAGGAGGAACTGTTGGTGGAATATTGTTTCAGTTACTTATCTTAATGATGGCAGCCTATTCAACGGAATTAAGTCATCAGGTGACACTTAAAACGAGAGAGCTTATCCTTGCAAAAGAAAAGTCGGATCAAGCAAATCAAGCAAAAACTGATTTTCTGAAAACATTGTGTTTGGAATTAAGATCACCTTTGAACGTAATAAAACGTTTAGCTGAAGTTTTTCCTGAAAAAGATTTACCTGAGCAAGCTCGAGCTTATTTAACAAACATATCTGAAGCCTCATTAAATTTAGAGCAACTGGTTGATACGGTAACCGAATTATCTAGTATTGAGTCAGGTGAACGTTTGTTAATTGCGAAATCATTTGATTTCAATTTATTCTTAAGCCGTATGAATAACATGCTTAAAGTAAACCCTAAGACACAAGATAAAGAAATAAAACTACTTGTTAATTCCACTATCCCTCAATTTATTAATACTGATGAATTACGTTTACAACAAATGTTTTTGGCATTAACAGAAAATATTCTGGAGATATTGTCCTGTAATGGTGTATCAATATCGGTTAAGTCTCATTTTCATCAACATAATAACGTAACAATATTGTTTGTTATTACGCCATTAGAAATACTAGAGTCGTTGGCTTTAACGGAAAGCAAAAATATTGAAGTAAGTGAATTGAATGCACACAATACTCAAATGAATTTGATTAAAGATTTGTGTCACATGTTTGGTGGTGATATTAAAATATCTCATCTACCATCCGGTGATAAAATGTTAAGTTTGTCTATTAATATTTTATTAAGTGGCGATGACAAAGAACCTTTTGAAAATAATAGTGCTTCATCCAGAACAGTGGGAAGACTATTGCATCCAAGTAAAAACAACAACGTTGATGAATAGCCTTAAGCGAAAGCTTTGCAATCAAATTTTTCATTTTACACCTTGTATATGTGATAAAAATAATTCGAACAATGAAACGCAGTCTTTATAGAAGTTACTTGAAAATAATGGATTCCATGAAAATATAAAAAGTATAGAGGAGGGCATTGATTATTGATGATGGTTACCTTCGGTAGTTGTTCATACCTCCCCAATACATGCGTCATCCAAGCTAGAACTTTGTCAAAATACTTTAACCTTTGTGTATAAAAACTGAAATTTGGATACTTAACTTTGAGCTAATACGTAAACTTTATTCTTTTAAATTCCATTTCTTTAAATTCTATGCCTTAAAATCATTGGATAATGAGCAAGAGATAAATTTATTTGATATTAACTATTATTTTGTATTACTAACTTTATTGTATTACATGAGTTTTCTGCAATAAGGTAAATAAATAGCGCAATATCGTACAAACAATTTAGTCTGTGATTCGTTATAATTGACCTTTAATGTCGATTTGGGTAGGAATGATGACCAAGGTTAAAGAGCAAGCATGTTTTCAATACTGCCAAGAATTAGGTGGATTGGAAGTTTTGAATGCGGACTACCACCACAAAAATTTTTCTCGACATACCCATGAAAGCTATACTATTAGTGTTATAGAACGTGGTACACAACGATTTTTCCGTAGTGGTCAAGAGCATTATGCACCGCGAGGAAATATTATTTTTGTTAATGCTGATGATGTACATAATGGTCAATCAGCAACAGAAGGAGGTTGGTCATACCGAGCGATATACCCACTAGAGCGACAGTTTAAAACACTGGCTGATGATTTAGGTTTAGCTGATAACTTTGCGCCATACTTTCCAAATGCTGTAGTTGATGATCCACAAATGGCAATTGAATTACAGCAACTCTTGAGTGTTTTATGTCAATCAGACAATACCTTATTCCGTGAGACAATGCTTAACGGCGTGATGACACGATTAATGCTTAAGCACAGTATTAGCAAACCTAAGATCAAAAGCCTGCGCCGTATTGGTAAGCAACCTCTTGAGTTAGTGAAACAATATATACATGACAATTTGTTTAATAATATTAGCTTAACTTTTTTAGCTAACTTATCAGGGCTAAGTTCATATTATTTAGTTAGACAATTTCAAAAAACATATGGTTTACCACCACATGCTTATCAAATTCAAACGCGCTTACATAAAAGTAAAGAGCTACTACGGCAAGGGCACACTGTTAGTCATGTTGCAGTAGAACTAGGTTTTCATGACCAAAGCCACTTTCATCGTCACTTTGTTAAGGCTAATGGTATCTCTCCAGGAAATTATGCACATCATGTATTAGCTTCTTAAAAAGGCCTTCTGCAATAACATACAAGCTAATTTAAAATGTTTGTGTGACCATTCGCTTATATTTATTTATTTGGTTATCCATAATGTCTCTTAAAAAGCAGGCTACAAAAAAAATGGCTTTTAAAGGCTTTGTTGATATGTTGCCGCTAAATTTAGCTGTCATTCCTTGGGGAATATTATGCGGTTCGTTGGCCATTCAACGTGATTTTAGTGTATTAGAAGCCTTGTTGATGCCTTTGCTTGTCTTTGCAGGTGCCGCTCAGTTAATAGCTACAGAGCTCATTGCCAGTAATACACCATTAGCGACAATTCTATTTACTGTATTTATTATTAGCTCTAGGCACTTTTTATACGGCTTAGCGCTAAGAGATAAATTAAAAGCTTTACCGTTAACGAAGCGATTGAGCATCGCTTTTGTATTGACCGATGAACTATTTGCTTTATCGACCAAGAAAAAATCATTACGAGGAAGGTTGAGAATAACTTATGGATTTTCTGCTGGTCTTAGTTTTTATTTTGGTTGGTTACTGTGGAATATTATAGGCATTATCGCTGGTTCTTTTTTACCTGATTTGACTACTATGGGACTAGATTTTGCAATTGCCGCGACTTTTATTGCTCTTGTCATCCCTTCTATAACAACACTCCCAACCTTGGTGACAGTTATTGTTGCGGCGATATTATCGGTTATTTTCAAATTATGGCATTGGCAACTTGATTTGGTGGTGGCATCTCTTATTGCTATGTGTTGTGGCTATGTGGCTTTACAACTACAAATAAAATTTAAAAATGCCGTAACAAAACCAAGGAGTATATTGTGACTTTATTAATCATTTTGATGATGGCGGTTATTACCTTTATCACTCGTTATTTATTTTTACATCCTCGCCTGCCAATAAAGCTTGGGCCCAAAGTGAGTTGTTTCTTGAATTTTAGCGCCCCAGCGGTCTTAACCGCTATCTGGGTACCAATCATCTTTGTGCAAGATGAACGTTTGGTAACAAGTGTCTTTGACCCTTATCTGATAGCAACTATGAGTGCTATTTTAGTTTCAATAATAACAAAGAATATTTATTGGACCATTCTCATTAGTGTAACGGCGTTTACTATGGTTCGATATGTATTATAAGCCATAACATCATATATCTATTCAGTTAGACAATCAGAACTTAGCGTTCGATATATTTATATGTCATAACATTATATACCTATTCAACTAATTAATCAGAGCGAGGCATCATACGATAAAATATCATGCTAAGAATGTATTACTAATGTAGAACACTACAGCGTTTTTATATTTACTTCTCATAGAGAAGGAGGTAATGAGCATCTGCAATGCCATTTATGTTTAAAAAGTAATGACTATTCGTTACATATTATGTCTTGTACTTAGATTTGTCGGTTATAACAATTCGTCTCAATCATAAATTTCTGCTCTTAATTTAAAATAACTACCCACTGATCGCTATTCTTCGAGAAATACCAGCAATTCAACGAATAATACTTGAAGTTATCTGAGGTAAACTCTTATGATAACGGCAACATTTCAGGAGAGAAATTAAATGAATTTTATTAAAACTATTACCAGTATTTACGTTGTTGCCGCGTTAAGCTTTTCTACTGCTGAACATAGTTATGCAGCAGAAAAAAAAGAGTCTGCATCTAGCTGGCTGAGTTTGTCTAAAAAAGAATTAAAGGCGGTTGAGCAATACGCTGATAATTATAAAGATTATATTTATAAAGCTCCTACAGAGTTAACTTTTGTTGCTGAAACCATTAAGCGTGTTGAAAAACAGGGATTTAAAAAGCTTTCAGAAAAAAGCAATTTAAAACCTGGTGCTCGTTTTTATGATGTTAATCGTGATCGCACCATTTCTCTTATTGTTATCGGTAAAAAGGCTCTAGAGCAAGGAACTCGTATTGTTGGTGCGCATATTGATTCTCCTCGTTTGGAACTTAAAGGTCGACCTTTATACGAAAAAGAAAAATTTGCCTTATTTCAAACATATATTCATGGCGGCATAAAGACTTACCAATGGGTAAATATCCCATTAGCTTTAGTTGGTCGAGTCGATAAAAAGGATGGCTCTGTAGTCAATATATCCGTAGGCTTTGATGATAACGATCCGATTTTTATGGTGCCAGATTTAGCGCCACACGTTGATCATGGTAATCGGAAACGTACCAGTCGCGATGTTATTAAAAAAGAAGAGTTAGATGTCATTATTTCAGCAAAGCCAGCTCTTGATAAGTCAGTTAAAGAGCTAGTAACTAATTTCTTAAAAGCAGAATATGATATTTCAGCAGAAGATTTGGTATCAGCGGAGCTTGCTTTGGTACCAGCAACCAAACCTCGAGATGTTGGCTTTGACCGTAGTATGGTTGCTGCTTATGGTCAAGACGATAAAGCTTCGGCAATTGCAGCTGCTGTAGCCATAATGGAACAAAAAACTCCAGAATATACGTCTATCGCTTATTTAGTTGATAATGAAGAAGTTGGCAATATCAACAATACTGGCGCTAGCTCTACCTATTTGGTGGACCTGCTCAGTGGCCTTTTATATAACAAAAAAGGCAATGATTATAATGATTATCAATTACGTAAAGTATTAAGAAATACCAAAGTAATATCGGCAGATGTTAATCCAGGTGTAAATCCAACATGGTCAGGTGTTTGGGAATTAGGTAATGCTCCCCGTCTAGGAAATGGCGTAAACCTTAAACTTTATGGTGGTGGTTTTAATGCTAACTCTGAATATATGGCATGGACACGTAATTATTTAGATAATAGTGAAATAAAATGGCAAACATCGACCTATAAAGGGAAAGCTTCTGGCGGAACCATTGGTAGTGATTTATCAAACGATAATATGGAAGTCATAGATTTTGGCATTCCTATTCTATCTATTCACTCACCATTTGCTGTCGGTTCAAAAGTCGACTTATATTCATTGTATAAAGCGATGTCGGCGTTTTATCAACAGAAATAGCTGAGTGTTCTCTATAGCTTAAAAAAAGCCGCAGTATTTAAAATGCGGCTTTTTTATTTTAGTTAGTCTTTAAAAACAACTTTTATTATTTTTCTAATTCTTCTTTACCCAAAACTGGATTGGCATACATGGTTAATAGCCAATGTTGCTGTGGGGCCGTTAAGCCTTGCATTCGTTGTTTAAGCTGTTCTGCCATTACCGGTTGTGTGCTTTGATTTTGTAAAAGAGTATGAGCGGTAAGGTTACTATCGTAAAGCTTATAGTTTGCAATGATTTGTTGATCGATTGCATTAGCGATGGCTTTACTATCGTCAAAATTTCCTTGTAATGGCGTACAGAATTCAATATGAATTTGTCCTTTCTCGCCGATTAAACCTTGTGTCATACTTTTGATATCTTCATCAGCTGATTTTTGATATTCACCGTGGGCTTCTTTCGCTGCTAACTCTATCGCTTTATCTCTATCACAGGGATCAAACTCATATGAAATTGCGACGGGAACAATATTTAATTCTTGTAAGTAATCTGAAATAGGAGTGTTTTTCTCTTTATTTAATAGCAACATTGAAATGAGTGCGGCGTTTGTTTTATCAATACCGTCTTTTGCTCGGCCTTCTCGTTGTGCGATCCAAATATTTTGTTTATTTGTGGTTAGCGAATGATGAATAAAACGTGATAATTGCTTAGACGCTTGTAACATTGCACGCTTTGTTTTTTCATTACGTTTAACAACAAAACATTTGTTAAGGCGCATTAAATCTGAAACCCAAGGTTTGTCGAGTAAATTGTTACCAACTGCTGCTTGTACTGTGCTCATGTCACTTTGAAACAAGGCTAAATTAACTAAAGCAGCATCGAGAATTATGTCGCGATGATTACTAATAAAGAGTGTTGCTTTTGATGTATCTAACTTCTCCAAGCCATGATAAGTAAAAGAAGTACTGCTATTTTTCATCAAGTGATTGAGATATTTTGCAACTTCTTGTTGAATGCTATCAGTACAAACGATTTTTTTGACTCTCATCTTCAAAGAAAGCTTAACAAAAGCTCGACTTAGTTTTGGAAAAATTTTGAATAGGCGTGGTACTTTCAGGCTAGCAATAGATGTTTGCAAGTCCGTTTCTTCAATAAGTTTTTGGATTACAGCAACAACCTCATCGTCATGATAAGGGCGAATATCATCAAACATTAATTATTCTCTTGTTAGCATTCAATATGAGCAAAATTTACAGGGATTATAACTTAATAAATCAAAGCGTTGATTATTTTCTGTAAAATTTTAATTTATTAAGTAGGATAACAGTTTATTGATAGGAATTGTTTCAGATCAAACAATCACTAAAGTTATTGTTAAACACATAGGAAAAGACAAATGATTAAATTAATATGGTTATGCGTTGTTATTATTTTTATTAACGGTTGTGTCGTTGTTAATGAAACTAAAGGCAAACATAGCAATAAGTTAGTGGTATTAGGTGTTGAAAAAACGAAACAACAGAATTTACCATTTTCGGAAGCCGTGGCTGTTGGTGATTTATTATTTTTATCTGGTCAGATTGGAACTATTCCTGGTGAGATGAAATTAGTTGCGGGAGGTATTCAGCCACAAACGCAGCAAACAATGCAGAATATATTTACGGTACTTGAGAAGTATGGTTCTAATGCCAATAAAATTATCAAATGCACTATCTTTTTAGATGATATAGGCGATTGGCAACAAATGAATATAGCTTACCTTCAAGCACTAGGAATGCATCGTCCTGCAAGAAGCGCACTCGGTGCTGATGGTTTAGCATTAAATGCCAAAGTTGAAATTGAATGTATTGCGAGTCGTTAATAATTAAATAACTATTGCCAATAAAATCAAATGATTAACTGTGAGTGGAGAAAAAAGATTGTAAATTTACTTGCGTTTTTTCGTACATGCCCCACATTTATATATGAGTAACAAATAAAAGGAATACCTATGAAAATAAATCATTCTGGTCAT
>Ga0105359_10004039_pt1 | contig 11836 bp, 9 predicted proteins | sample GOMGulsemesocosm_6_FD_83659 | JGI IMG/M metagenome (GOLD analysis project Ga0105359, IMG submission 83659) | Methane-oxidizing microbial communities from mesocosms in the Gulf of Mexico - GOM8C Gulf of Mexico | ecosystem: Environmental > Aquatic > Marine > Cold seeps | place: Gulf of Mexico... | reverse complement strand
ATCAATATAGTATTCAGGGTTAATAGCATCTTCATCGAGGGAAAAATGGGTGGCGCTAGAACCTGACTCTAATGGATGCATATGAACATCATGAATGCCCGGCATCATCATTTTTCCTTGTAGGTTAATGAGGTTTGTTTTTGGTCCAACAAATGATTTTGCGCGCTCATCACTGCCTACATATAGAATTTTTCCGTCTTTAATGACAACAGCTTCACTCCATGGTTGGTGCTGATTAACCGTATAAATATTGCCATTAATAAAGACTGTTGCTGCTTTTGAATCAACCACTGTTTCTTCGTTGTTATCACCACTACCCACACAACCTAATAACGCCATAACTACGGTGCTTAGTATTAACATATTCATTCTCTTTTTCATTTTTAACTCCTAAGTTAGGTCAGTAATATACCTAGGGGTGGGTAACCAAAAGGTAACGAAGCTGATAACATAATAACAATTTCAAAGTTAGTGTATTTAATTATGATAGTTCTTTTTGTTGAAGATGATTTGGATTTAGCACAGCGTACCATCTGTTTTTTAGAAAAAGAAAGCATTGATATCGATTACGCTAGCACGGTAAAACAAGCCAAGAGTTTGAGTTTGTCTTGTGAGTATGACGCTATTATTCTTGATATGAATTTACCTGATGGCACGGGTTTGGAATTAGCAAACTTTTTTGAACAAAAGCAGCTGAACATCCCTATTATATTCTTAACAGGGCAAGGTGATATTACTCATAAAATGGCGGCATTTAACGCCGGCGCACTAGATTACTTAACCAAACCCTTTAATGTTGCAGAGTTAGCCATTCGTCTAAAAATCTTGTCGCAAAAGAAATCTATCAACTCTGACATGTATACCATTTGCGATCTCTCTATCAACTTTTCACAAAAGACAATAAAACGTAAAGATAGAGCTATTACCTTGTCACCGCAGCAATGGAAATTGCTAACTTTATTATCTCAGCACAGTCCTAACGTTGTATCTAAGCAGAAAATAATTGCGCTAATTTGGCCTGATAGGGACGTCAATAACAATATGTATAAGTCGTTAATTTCTCGATTACGATTAAATTTATCCCGTGATAACGAAACGCCGTTAATTTCCATTGTAAACAAGCAGGGAGTGGCATTACGTGAAGCATAAATTTAAGGTGCAATCTCTAGTTAGTTTTCTTTCTTGGCGCCTCTTTTCAAGTCTATTTGTGGTTAGCTTTGTTTGGATATTTATATCGCAATACAGTTATAATTTTGCATTGGATGATACGACCGAGTTTTACTTATATGAAGATGCAAAGCTTGCTGTTAATTTGCATAACGAACAGACTTTGGATGACAGTTTTAACAATGATTTTCGTCAAGTCTACTGGCAACTAAACCAACTACCTTTGGATATTAAAAGCCTATTACATGACGATAAACCGCCGCTCAATACCCCATTGCTACTCCAATCTGATACCCAGGATATTTATCTGTTGGCGTTTAAGGATAATCATGAAGATAATATGATTTATATTGTGCACCGCTTTGAAAAGTCTGATTCCATCGATGTTTTTCCGTTATTTATAATGTTTGGCATCGCTGCTTTTGTGGCGCTTTTTGTGGTCATGCTTTGGATAATAAGCCGCATAAAGTCACAAACTAATATCCTTGTTAATCAATTAAAAATAACAGCTGACGCCCCTGCACACTCTTTATATATAGAAGAGTTTCATCAAGCCATTTCATCAGTAAAAACCTATTACAGCGCGCAACAAGATTCGATTAACCGAGAAAGAGAATTTTCCAATTATTTAAGCCATGAATTACGACAACCTATGGCAAGACTTTCTACCAACTTATCATTAGTCGATCAATTAGATGACTTGCCATTAGAGTCAATTGCCTTACTAGAGGATATGAGGCGAGTCAGTGAGGAGTTAACACAATTAAGTGAGTCAATATTGTTACTGTGGCAAGATTCAAGGGAGCCTGATGAAACCGTTGATTTAAATGAGATAATAAATCATTTAAATCCTGATTTTTCAGATTCAAATTTATCCTTCCGCTGTAAAACACCTTCACAACCTGTATATCTAACAACAAATCATTTATTGGTTAAGTTAGTCATTAATCAGTTAATTAAAAACTGTCATCAATATGCACTAAGCTATGTTGAAATTGAGTTAACAGCTCACGGTTTAACCATTACTAACGACCTCATTAATGTTGAACCACAAATAGTTTTACCTAAACAGTTTGGTTATGGAATGGGCTTAATCATGGTAAAAAATATTTGCAGGGTGCTTCATTGGGATATTGAAAGCCGACAAAATGACAACCAATATAGTGTCAGCCTTACCTTTAACTAAATCATAAAGCGACGAATTTAAAGTACGGATTAGAAATACTTATAAAAGACTATGCCCTGCCTTCTAAGCGCATTCCCTATGAAGTTCCTCCTAGTTATATTTACAGAACCTTTACATAATAGTGCTTTAAGCTTACAAAAGGCTAAGCTACAGTAGGGAATAAGCTAAATATTCAATCTTTAAAATAGGTGATTCGAAATGAGAACATCGATACGTTCTGCTAGACAAATATTCCCACTATCAGCATTTATATTACTAGTAAGCTGTGGCGGTGGAGGCTCAAATAGCACGACGCAGACCCCGTCACCGACTCCTGTGCCTACTCCTAGTCCAACACCAACGCCTACTCCTTCACCTACTCCGACACCTACGCCAACGCCAACGCCAACGCCAACGCCAACGCCAACAAATAATCTAACGAAGAACCAACAAGGTGATATCACCTATATAAAATTAATTAATCGCGATCCAGACTGCGCTTCTTATGTTGGCAGTTATCAGGCGAGAATTTATGATAGTCAGCAAAAGATAAACCTTGATAGCAACCTCGCTGTAACGGCCACATCTACTGAATGTATTTTTGTAAGCAATAATATCCCCAATCATGATGTAGGTGTTAATACCACTACAGGCAAAGACTTTGCCACACCAGTTCAAGAAAACAGTCTGCAATATACGCTAACTGTAGCGCGCTACCCCACCAAAACATCAACGGCGACTTACGTTCAAAAAATTGGTGGTAAGTTGACTCTAAATGGTATTTTACTCAACGGCGTCGATTTGGATATGGACTCTGCATTTTGCTATCACCCCGATATTAATGCGCCACTTAATGTGGGGCTGGGTACTCGCACACAATGTGGTTTAGGTGCTGATTGGTATGCTGTTCCTGCTAATAATCCCGATGTGGTTACCTTAGACAGCTTCACAGGACATGCGTTTGATGGCCGTTATCATTACCATGGTGATAACGACGGTTTATCACATCACGACACGACATCCTTGCCTTTGAACTCATCAGAGGTTGACGCTAGCGGCTCTCCCGTTATTGGCTTTGCCCCAGACGGTTTCCCTATTTATGGGCATTACTTTTTTGATGCGGCGACCAATACATTAAAAAAAGCGAAATCAAGCTGGAAAACCTATACCTCAGAACGTGAAACACCAACGGGGTCAACGGTAAACGCGCCGTCTATTAGTACACATGTCAGAGGCATGTTTGTGGAAGACTGGTATTATTCGGCCAATAGTGGCGACCTCGATGAATGCAATGGCATGACAGATGCCTATGGCAATTATGGTTATTATTATACTGATGATTATCCATATGGTCCTATTTGCTCTTTTGGACAACCCAATAGTTCGTTCACTTTAGATTCTTCTGCATTTGTAGGGAAATAACATCATTTTCTGGGCCCATTTACATTAACTAACTGAAATGGGCTCTCACTTGTACTTATCTCTAATTAATTAAATTGGTATTAAAAATTTATTCAAAGAATGTTGTGTCCTCAATTGAAAGTACGTATTCTACTAGTGGTTATTCGTCCAGTAGTATTTATTTAAAGTGAACATTAAAAAATCACTTTAAACCCTTTATGTATTGAGAAAGATAGATGCCTCAGAAAAAAAAACAGTCTCCTAGTAAGTCGTCTTCAAAAAAAACCAAAAAAGTGGTTAAGCCCTCTGCCACTTGGCTTAAAAAAACAAGCTTATTTTTAGCTAAGCTAGGGCTAGTATTCATTACACTCATTGGCGCTTACGCCGTTTACCTTGATAGTAAAATAGATCAGAAATTCTCCGCCGATCATTGGCAAATACCTGCAAAAGTTTACGCACAATCATTAAGCTTGACGCCTAATCAACACATTGCACGTAATCAGGTGGTTAATGAACTCGAACAGTTAAATTATCGCCGTGTCAGTAACCCGACATCACCAGGCGAATATTCAATATCAAAAACTAAGATAGATATTAATCGCCGTGGTTTCTCATATATTGAGTCATCTTTTCCACAACAACGCGTTATGCTTGAGTTTGATGGCAGTTACCTACACGCAATTAAAGACATGAAATCCGGTGTAAGTTTGACCCGTTTTAATATTGAACCTAAATTATTAAAACGCATTAGTAATAGCAGCAAAGAAGATCGAATGTTTGTGCCTAGAGAGCAAATGCCAGAGCTTTTAGTTGCGACTTTAATTCATGTTGAAGATAGAAATTTTTACCAACATCAAGGTATTGCACCACTTTCCATTTTGCGTGCTTTAGTGGCAAACATTAAAGCTGGTCGAACAGTACAAGGTGGCTCAACACTAACTCAACAGCTGATTAAAAATGTGTTTTTAACACGTGAACGTTCAGTATTACGCAAGGCTAAAGAAGCCTTGTATTCACTGTTAATTGAGCTCAAATATTCTAAAGACGAGCTGTTAGAAATATACTTAAATGAAGTGTTTTTGGGTCAAAATGGCCCACTTAGTGTTAATGGCTTTGGGCTGGCTAGTGAGTTTTATTTTGCACGTCCCATTGATGAGTTAACCCCAGATCAAATTGCATTGTTGGTAGCTATCATTAAAGGGCCAAGTTACTACAACCCTAAACGTCACCAAGAGCGCGCGATAGAACGCAGAGATTTTATTTTACGTCAAATGGTGAGCCAAAATTTCATAACTGCAGCGCAATATAAACGTTCAGCAAAAGCACCGCTAGGGTTAAAAAACAGTGTGGCAAAACATGGGCAATATCATGGTTTCATGTCGCTAGTCCGCCGGGAGTTAAGCAAACGATTCAGCCAAGACTTTTCGGCAACATCGGGTATTTCAATTTATACGACACTTGATAGTAGTGCACAGCGGTTTGCTCAGCAGAGTTTGTCAAATCGTATTAAAGTTTTAGAGAAATCCAATAAAACAAACAAGTTAGAAGGAGCGATAGTTGTTGCGAATCATCGCAATGGTCAAATTAAAGCGATAGTAGAAGGCAAAGATCAAAACTTTGCAGGCTTTAATCGCGCGGTCAATGCACAGCGCCCTATTGGCTCGCTTATAAAACCGTTTATTGTTGCCACCGCATTAGAGAATGGCCATCAATATAACTTAGCCACCATGATTGATGATCAAGCCATCACCCTTAGCAACAATGAAGGGGAGCAGTGGACGCCATTAAATTATGACAAAAAATTTAGAGGCCAAGTCAACATTCTCGACAGCCTGACCTACTCATATAACATTCCGATGGTTAATTTAGGGATGGAAATAGGACTTGATACATTGTCCTACACGCTCGAACGCGCAGGGTGGAATACCCCCTTTAAATTACGTCCCTCAATGTTGTTAGGTGCTATTGAAACCAGTCCGTGGTTAGTGACTCAGCTTTATCAAAGTTTAGCCAATAATGGACAGAAAAAAGCCCTGCATACTGTATTAGCTGTGACGACTCAAAATGAAGAGACCTTCTATGCCGATGAAGAAATTCCGGTACAAGCACTAAGTCCCAGTGCCAGCTTTTTAACCAAGTATGCTATGAGTAAAGTAACGCAATTAGGAACGTCAAAATCCCTGCGCTGGAAAAACAAAGGCTTAACCCTTGCCGGAAAAACAGGTACAACAGATGATCTTAGAGACAGTTGGTATGCTGGATTTGATAACAATGAAACTACGGTGGTTTGGCTAGGTCGTGATGATAATAAGTCTATTGGACTCACTGGCAGCTCAGGTGCATTAACTGTTTATTCTGATTTCGTAAAACAGCGTGGCGGCGTTTCATTAACCCTGGGAAATCCAAGCGGCATTGCTAATGGGTTTTATAACAAATCAACAGGTACACCCAGCGCTAAAGGCTGCGACAACGTTTTAGTGTTACCCACAATTGAAACGGCAATCATTGAAGGGCATTGCCAAAAAGCAACTGTAAAAACTAAAGAGAAAAAATCAGTCTTTGATGATTTTTTCGGATTATTTAAAGACGATTAACGTTGGCAATAGCACCCTTTAGCGTCACTAACTATCGTTGGTGACGAAAAGCCTTGGCGATAATTGTTTAAAACCACATCGACTAGACTATTGTCAGCAGAACAGTCTAGCCCTGTTGCATAAGGCCCTACATATAATAATTTCTCATTGTCGTCCGTTATCAATATAGCGGGCGTAGCCGAAATAAACGGTGCCGCCTCACTACCTTCTAAATCAATATTAACCACCTCAAACTCATCATTTAATGCAATGTCATTAATAATTAATTTGTGAGGCTCGGTTAAAACAGCGCAGTGACAACTCTTGTCTACAAAATGAAAAACAGTACGCTTAATTGTGCCGCCATGCATAGCTTTTATACCATTAACCATTGAACTTATAGGCGTATTAATCAATTTACTTTGAGGATCAAAGGTCATTAATCGCATATTAACCAAATAAATAAACCCGGCAATAACACCCAACAGCCATACCCCAACCAACCCATAATGAAAGGGAGTTATTGTTTTATTTGAAGCTGGCAATACTATGACTCATTTTTTCGCACGACTCACTTATGTTTTCGGCCTCTGTAGATACAACCGCCACTTTATCGATATCAGCTTGGACTGAACGTCTTAATGCTTCAGAGCTATTTGCAATCTCTTGAGTCGTCGAAGACTGCTCTTGCACCGCACTAGCCACATTCACAGATAAATCATTCGACAATGAAACTAATTGTGAAGCATCGCCAATTTGAATATGGGCATCTTCGACTGTGGTGAGAATAGCATCGACGACTTCGATTGACGCCGCCATTGATTGAGTTGAACGCTGAGAGTAGTTTTCTAAGCTTGCTAACGTTTCACTAACTCGGTTTGTGCTATCTTTTGTTCTATTTGCTAAAGCTCTCACTTCATCTGCAACAACAGCAAAACCTCGCCCTTGTTCACCAGCCCTTGCAGCTTCAATCGCAGCATTTAACGCCAGCAGATTTGTTTGCTCAGCAATACTGGTAATTTCTGAGAGGACTTTCGAAATAGTCGCGCTTGAATTGGCTAAGTGGGAAATATTATCGCCTGTTTCTTTTAACTGTTGTGCAAGCTGTGTATTTTTATCATGAACATGGCTGATCTGACTGCTAGCTGTCGTTGTTTTCTCGTTCGCACTTTCAATTGACTCACTTAACTGATGAGTGTCTTGCGCTATAGAAGAGACGGTGACAGCCATCTCTTCCGCTGAAGTTGCAATGGTATTTGTTTCTGCTTGTTTAACATCTGACGATGCTTGAAGTTCATTACGCGCTTCAAGTAAGTTTTGTGCGTTGGATAAAAACTGATTCGACTGTTCTTGTATCTCTGAAATGACCGTATCTAAAGTGGATATTAGTTTATTAAAATCTTGAAGTACCGGGTTATTGTGTTCTTGTACTCTATATTTTAAATCAACCGAATTGCCATCCCCCATAATTTGAGTTGCCGCTTGAGCGAGTTGTTCACCAACAACCCCTTCATCATTGAGGGTCTTAGCAATATAACCTGCTACAGCACACTCAATGGCGAAATAAACAGCATGAAGTATAACATTGCTAAAGACTAAGCGATCTTCACTAAACACGAACACTCCCATATCATTTGTTTGCATCAAATAAAATGACATGTGATGTATACCAACGAGTAACAATGTCGAAATATAAACACGCCAATCGTGCATTACAATGAGGAATGCGAGCAGAATAAATAATTCGAAATGAATTTCTATCAAACCATTCATTTGATGAATATGTAAACACGCAAAAACCATGGCCCCTAAAGCTACAGTATGTCGTGTCAATGCGGCGCTGGGTTGATTTTTTAACATATACAAACAGATAGATACTGTCGGTAAGCCAATTAAGAACATGGCAAGGTAGGTATCATAAACAAATGATAACAATATCGTTTCGGCAAATAATGCCAATATTAGATAACTAAAAAGTTTATTAAAGTTAGTCATGTCTTTCCTCATCATCACATGCAGTACAAAGATCATCATTCAATGCTTTGAAAAATAAGCCAACAAAGCTTTAGTTCAAAAGCTAGAACGAGAATAAAATGAAAGATGCATCGTGCACCAAGAGATGTTCGATCCGTGATGATAAGTTATTGATCATAATTTATCATTGAAGCGCCCCAATGAAATTCATCGAGGGTCGTTATACAACAATAACTGATTGTCGTTAAATAAGATAATAGAAAATAAAGAAGGGTTAAAAGTCAGTAAAATACCAGAAATCACAGCAAGATTTTATCATTATGATTGACGGTCCCTTGTGATTAATATGGTTTCAAAAATAGCAGCAAAAACTATGCAGCCCCCCCCAATATACACACTCATATCAGGCCACTGCCCTAATAAAAGAGCCGCTAATAAAACCCCATAAACTGGCTGCATGCATGAAATAAGTCCAGCGGTTTTAGCTGTCAGGTGTTTGAAGCAATTGGCTAAGAATGAATGGGGAGCGGCGGTGAAAAGAACACTTAATATGAGCAGTAAACCAAATTCACCTATTTGATTATCATGCCAAAGGCCTGTCATTTCAAAAGGGTTGTAGGATATAAAAGGCGATAACATGATCGCTACAACACCCGTTTGATAGAACATCGCCTGTGTGCCTTTGTATTGACTAAAATAGTGCTTATGCATCACATTTCGTAATGCAAATAAAACCCCAGAGACCACACCAATAAGAACACCTGTTGTCGTGTTATTTCCTAAGGTTAATTCAGGAACTAGCAGTACAACACCGGCAAACACTAATACGCCACACCCAACATCACGGGCATACAGTTGTTTCTTGGTGAATAAAGGCTCTAAGAAAACCGTGACAACGGGATAACAGAAAAAAGCCAGCATACCGACAGCCACACCAGCCAATTGCATGGCATAAAAATAAGTCACCCAATGCAGACCAACAATTACGCCAAGCATGACAGCCATGGCATAGTCATTTTTATTATTGAGTTTCAAATTATCTTTTTGGATTTTAATAATAACGCCCAATGTAATACAGGCGATGAAGGTTCTAAATAAGGTTATATCAAGGGCAGACCAAGGCAACAGGTGGGAAAATAATGCCGTTCCGCCAAAGAGCAAAACAGAAAGGTGAAGTTGAAACAGACTTTTAGCGTGTGGGGTCATCGTTTAGTTCACCACTCTTTAGTAAATCAGCATGCTTTAAAAAGTTAGCAGTTAGGCAGATCTACGATAAAAGCCATAGTTAGAACAACTATGGCTTAATACATCAGTTATCGGTTTAAGTGCGCCATAGGTTGACCTAAACGCGTAACACTCTCGGCTTCTAAACCTTCTTCAAAATGACTTAACATATCATCACCAAATAACATGACAACAGTACTGCCTAGTTTGAAACGGCCCATTTCTTGGCCTTTTTCAAAGGTAATGGCATCATCGCCATCCGCTGGATATTCCCAGCTATCTAACTGACCACACGGCGGCGTTACTGTGCCATGCCATGTTGTTTCGATGCTAGCAACGATAGTTGCGCCAACTAAGACCATGGCCATTGGACCAAACTCAGTATCAAAAATAGCAGCAACACGTTCATTTCGTGCAAATAAGCCCGGAACATTTTGCGCTGTTAATGGATTAACCGAGAATAAATCGCCTGGTACATAAACCATTTCACGCAATGTAGCGTCCATTGGCATATGAATTCGATGATAATCTTTAGGGGCTAAATAGATAGTTGAGAAATGTCCATTAGCGAATGGCTTAGCACGATTCTTATCACCGCCTAGCAATGTAAAGGCTGAATAATCATGTCCTTTAGCTTGGATAATACGGCCTGCAGTCATCGGTCCTTGTTGTGAAACACAACCGTCAACGGGTAATACCAAGTCAGCATCGCTAATAGGACGCAGTCCTTCTTTTAAAGAACGGGTAAAAAAGTCATTAAACGTTTTATATTCATGAGCGTGTTCACGCTCTGCTTCGCTCATGTCGATTTTGTATTGTTTAATAAACCAGTTAATGAACGCAGTTGTTGCACTGCCACTTTCTGAGGCTGCAAAGCGTCCCATGATGCGTGATACCGCATGTTTAGGTAATACATATTGACCAAAAATTTTAAATCTATCTAAAACACTCACACCTAAATTCCTTAATTTGCGCCGCCTGGATGACGGTTGGGTTTATTATTTTCTAGTGAATCGAGAATACGGTGGTAATTCTCAAAACGTTCACAATCAATTTTTTCATCATCAACAGCCTGAGATAAAATACAACCAGGATCGTGTTGATGTTTACAATCTCTAAATTTACAACCACCTAAGAATTCGCGAAACTCAATAAAACACCAAGCGATGCGTTCAGGGTCTAAATGCCATAAACCAAACTCTCGTACTCCTGGGCTATCGATTAAGTCTCCGCCATCTTCAAAATGAAGTAACTTTGCGGTGGTCGTGGTGTGTGTTCCTAACCCTGAATTGTCAGAAACATCACCAATAACTAATTGTGCATTTGGCATTAATGCATTAATTAGTGATGACTTTCCAACACCAGACTGGCCAACAAAAATATTAACGTTATCTTTTAATAATTCATTAAGTTCGTCAACACCTTCGCCAGTATGGCTAGAAAGCATTATCACTTGATAACCAATGTCGCGGTAAGGTTGCAACATTTCGTCAAGAAGCTCAAGACCTTCATCATCTAACAAGTCAATTTTGTTAAGTACAATGATAGGTTTGATTTCAACATCTTCAGCGGCGACCAAGTAACGATCGACAATTTGCGTAGAAAAAGCAGGAACAACAGAAGACACTATGAAAATTTGATTGATGTTTGCAGCAACAACCTTAACTCCATCGTAAAAATCAGGGCGCGTTAATTCACTAATACGCTCATGCACGGCTTCAACAACCCCACTAATGCCTGATAGGATTTCATTGCCGCGGCGCCAAACTACTTTGTCGCCGGTCACTAATGAACCTGCAGTGCGGCGAATATTACAACGGAACGTTTTACCATCACTAGACTCAACATCGGCATGTTGCCCATATCGGCTGATGATTAGACCATCTTCTTGCCCACCTAATTGATCCGCTTGCCACTGTACTTGTGGCTGCGCAACATCGGTACCTGACAATCGTTTTTTTCGATTAGATGTCACTCGGCGTTGTTGGCCTTTGGTTAATTTTTTCTTTTTAGTCAATGTAGTCTTCTGCTTAACTCTCAGATTAATGCGGCATCATACTATTTATTGAATAGAATTTCATAAATTCTATTGCCTTGAAGCCGTTTTGTTGTGTTATTTACTGATATACTGCCTTTATCTATTGATTATTTAAAGACAGTGACCATGCAACCACATCAGCAAACAGCCAAAGAACGGGCGCAGAACCTTATTTGGATCGATTTAGAGATGACGGGATTAAACCCTGAAACGGATCTAATTATTGAAATAGCAACGGTGGTCACTGACAGCGAACTAAATGTTTTAGCACAAGGTCCTGTTCTTGCAATTAGT
>Ga0105359_10004038_pt1 | contig 11839 bp, 9 predicted proteins | sample GOMGulsemesocosm_6_FD_83659 | JGI IMG/M metagenome (GOLD analysis project Ga0105359, IMG submission 83659) | Methane-oxidizing microbial communities from mesocosms in the Gulf of Mexico - GOM8C Gulf of Mexico | ecosystem: Environmental > Aquatic > Marine > Cold seeps | place: Gulf of Mexico... | reverse complement strand
CATGCTAATAATATTACGTTGGCCAATATGGGCAAACATCAAACTTGGGCTAGCAAAATCAACTTCGTATTGTGGTGCATGTTTGGCAAACCATTCAATCATGTCTGCTTCAACATTAATCAGTTCATTACTGGTCATATTTTTAAAAGTTGCGACAATTCTTGATGAAGATTTATCAACATCTAATTGGTTATTTAAATCTAAACCATAAGGTAATGACATTTCATACAATAATAAGTATTGCGCTGACATTTCCTGACTCTCTGGTAATTTGTACCAGCTAGGATCATCACCGTGCATATTCTTATTCAAACGCTTTAAGGTATCGGTAATGGTATTTACATGGTCAGTTTCCGGACGAGCACGTAACCAGTCACTAAAATCGCTAACGCTATGTAAATATGTTGGGTCATTAATACCGCTTGATTCACCTGTTTTAACAGAGATTTCTACTACCATCATTCCAGACAAGTTTTCTTGCATGTAATCAGTTGCGGTGCGATATGGCACTGTTTCATCAAAATATTTAACAAAGTCATCATTAAGTTCATTGTTTGGGATGAACATCACTGAAGCGATAATGAATACACTAGTTAAAGGTAATAGGGCCTTACGTTTGGCAATAACAAAGTCTGCCAATTTTGACATAATGTCTTTTTTACTTTCAGACTGTTTTTTCACCCGCACAGGTAAAACCGTTAGCAATGCAGGGAAAATAGTAACCGAGAAAACAAAGGCTAACATAACACCAATAGCCACTAAGTTACCTAAGTCTCTAAACGGTGGAGAGTCAGAAAAATTCATGCTCAAAAAGCCGATAGCTGTGGTAATACTGGTTAAGAAGATAGGCTGTAAATTGATTTTGATACTACGAGCAATGGCTGTACGTTTATCAGCGCCTTGACGCATTTCATAAAACATCGATGTGAGTATATGAATACAATCAGCCACTGCTAAAGTCATTATCATCGTGGGCGCTGATGATGATGGCCCTGTTAAATAGAACCCCAACCAACCGGCTAGTCCCATCGTGGTAACAATACTCATAATAATAACAAGTACAGTAGAAATGGTACCTGTAATGGTTCTCAGTAATAGTCCTATGGTGATAACAACGACAAGAAACATTAACGGAATAAGTGTTGAACCATCATCTAATGAAGCTTCACCAAATGAGGTATTCATCATGATCATGCCTGATAAGTGCACTTCAACACCTGGGTTTTGTGCTAAAAACTTATCTTTAATAGCACGGACACTAGTGGCTACTTCAGGTGTTTCTGCCATCGGGTCAATACCCGGTAATTGCACGGTAACGTTAACAACAGAAACATGCCCTGTTTTAGAAATAATCTTATTAACCAATAACGGTTCATTAATTGCTATTTGTTTTATCTTTTCAAGCTTATCACTTGTTAAATTTCTAGTAGTCATAACAAGATCTTCAACGATCATGTCATCTTCTTCAGCATAGGTATATTGGAAGTTGGTAACTGAATCAACTCTAGTTGAATAAGGTACTTGCCAACTTGCTTTAGTTAATTTTTTCAGCGCCGCTAAATGTTCCGCCGTAAAAACATTGCCATCTTTTGGTACCACAACAAACGAGACATTGTCACTTTTGGCATAGACTTTTTGCATAGACTCAAAAGCAGTTAATTGCGGATTTTCTTCACTAAAGAACACACGATAGTCATTTTTAAATTCTAACTTTTGCGCTCCTATACCCGCTACCATAGCGAAAGTAATACAAACCAGTATTACCCAAAATGGATTTTTACCGACAAAATTGTAGAGTTTGTCTCTCATTGTGAATCTCCTTGTTTTTCAACATTGTTTCTTCAAAGAAGAAGTTTTTAAGATGACGAATCGTCACTTTATATTTCAAAAAAATGCGGTTATACACCGCACAATAATTTACTTACCATAAATATATGGTCAAAAAGAACCTAACTAAAACTGCTAAAGTTTAGTTCTCGGCCTTTTGCTCTAATTTGTGCTAACTCTTGTGGGAACAATTCTGCTAGAGCAATTTGTAATTCTGCACAGTGGTTACTGTCTTTAGTTAATGGTTGCCAGCCCATGCCATCAAATAACAGATTACTTAGGTTGAACAGCTCACGTTCTACAATTAAATTTGTTCTCCCGCTACACTGTTCGACTTCACCTGAAAGCAATGTAATAGCACCATAAGCCATAGACCAATTGCTAAAACATAATTGCTGTATATCCATATTCATCGGGAGTGCCAGGCTACTATCATTTAAACCGTCTTCTACAATACCGTGAATAGAAGTCATTAGTTTAATCTCTAATCGTTCACCCTCATTAATATGCTTTTCACTTGATTTTCCTGCAACATTAGGTGATTTAGAACACATAACACATTGAAAAAGTGCAGGATATAAAATCGCATAGATAAGATAAGAGAAATTCAGCAACAGCATGCGCGAGCGAGCGCAACCCTTAAATTGATAGGCGCGATAAAATAGATCGCCTAAAACTTCAATGGAATAATTACTGATGGCTAATAATAGATCTTCTTTACCAATAAAATGTTTATAAACTGTCCCTTTTGAAAAAGGCACTTGGGCAACAACTTTATCCATGGTCAGATTTTCAATGCCATTCTGCTGGATAAGTAATACTGCAGAGTTGATTATTTGTAACTCTCTTTCCTTGAGTGCAGCTTCATCGAGTAATTTAGGTGGTGTCATAATGCCTACTATTTAATATGTGACGATTCGTCAGTGACGAAACGTCATCATACTTTAGATGTAATTATTGTCAACAACTTTGTAACTCAAATGTACGCGTGAATTTTCTTTCATCACCAGAATATGAGTCGGAAGTGATTTTTTGGGAATGTGATTTATGAACTACACAAGAACAATATGCCTAATAACATTACTCTCGGACGTTCACTTATACTTTGTTATTACTTTGGATTTAATGAATTAGTGTATGTGTATGTTGAACAGAATGAGGTTAACCAAAAGAAATAATCATGAAGCTACAATCTACGCAGTTTTAGGGCGGTGATATCATGTTGGAGACATGACTTTATTTACCACAAAGTGCTCTTAATTTTGATATGAATTTATAACTCCCAATAGCCCGCTTCGCCAGCAAAGCGGTCGAAGGGACTTTAAACGAAACCGGCTACTCTTCCTACAATCCGAACATCTGCCTCAACTATTATTACAGGCGGCTAACAGCAAAAGAAGTTAAAAAATCAGTGCCGATGTATTCGAAGAGTAAACGTAATATTGGTCACATTATAAGTAATGTAGATAAATGACATCAAATTAAAAAACGTTGGGATAGCTTGTAAAAACAACCTATTACGTGTCATATTTGGTGATTAACGTGTATGGGATCTAGCCAATGGAAATTACCATGATGTATCGACACATAATAACTAGTTTAATATTTATTATTCCTTTTAGTATATTCGCTACCCCTGAGCGACAGAATGTAAAGGATAACCCAAAAAACTCTGCAGAGGTTACTGTGCTATCTCATGGTAAACGTTTACCTGCAATCTACTATGGAGCTGAAGGCAAAGGCCCACACCCCACGGCTATATTGTTACATGGTTATCCTGGTAATGAGAAAAATTTAGATGTCGCACAAGGGATGCGAGATGCTGGCTGGAATGTATTGTTTTTTCATTATCGAGGTGCTTGGGGAGCCGAAGGGGATTTCTCTTTTTCTGGTTCGGAGCAAGATGTCACTGCGGTAACCAAGTTCTTACAGCAACCAAAGAATGCTGAAAAGTTTAAAGTTAATACTAAGCAGATCTCTTATATCGGACACAGCATGGGAGGACATATGGCTGTCGCTGGCATATTAGAGAATCCCGAAGTTAGATGCAGTGTTGTATACGATGGAGCAAATATTGGAGTTACCTTTAAAAGTGACGATATTAAAACTCAGGAACTTTGGGCATCGTATGCAGATTCTTTGTATATGTTACGAGGTTGGTCAGGAGAAGTTTCGTCAAAGGAGCTTGCAGAGAAAGGAGAGCAATTAAATTTGATTCCTAAAGCTCATAAAATTGCAAATCGACCCATTCTATTTATTCCAGCAGACAGCGAAGTCATTCCAATTACTGAGATAGATGCCGTAGTAAGTGCCATGCGAAAAGTAGAAGGTAATCGAGTAAATTATATGCTGATCAAAGACGACCACAGTTTCAACAATAATCGTTCAAAGCTTATTGATGTAACAAGAGAGTTTTTAAATTCCAACTGTCGTTAAAAAATAATGTCTAATATAGGCTAAAAGTTAACATCAAGTGATCGGAAATCAACGGCAGCTTTGAGGCTTAAAGCAGTCGTTAGGCTCAGCTCACCAAGAAGTAATAGCGGTTGAGATGTTTCTCATTTATTACGAGCTAAGACTTATTTCCACCATAAAACCGACTAAATACATTAACTGAAATCACAATATTTTGGTCGCTATAGCTCCCTAAACGAACTTAAATATTTGCCACTGCGCCTGCACTTTATTAACAAAAAAATAAGTCTCCGATATTGAAATACACACTTTTTCTCTGAGAACAAAACCCATCTATTTTACATGCAAAATTCTTTAATAATTTCTTCTTTTATATGCTCTGCTGCGGCAGACGTGTTCTGTTGTTTCCGTCTTACTAAATAACATCGGTCAAGGTAAACTGGAGAGCCTTTTACCGTTTCAATTGAATCGCAATAATGACTTTCAGCCACCAGTTTTGGCAATATGCCATAACCGATACCTGCCGCAACGAGTGAGGCAATGACATGTAATTCATCAATATGCAATATTTGGCTATCTGTAAACAGCTTTTGGCTCTGAGCTTGCTCCATCAAGCTCTCACATTGAAACATTCTTGCATCATAAGCCACAATACAATTGTTTGTTGATGTTGTACGCCCTTTTGATTGATAAAACTTAACCTGATCTTCAAACAAATGGTGGTAACTTAGATTAGGGTGATTAATGGGGTTGATGATGATGCCAAAATCCAGTTCATAGTTTATTATTTTCTCTGTGATTATATGTGAACTGCCGTGAAAGAATGAAAAACTCAACAGCGGATTTTGTTGCATTAGTTTAGGTAAGAATCGGGGTAATGTAACAGTAGAGAGTGCTGGGTGTATCCCCATGGAATAACGACCACTGATTTGGCTATTATCACAAGCGATAGCGCTAGTGATCCTCTCCCAGTTTCTTAAAAGTGAATCACTATGGTTAAGTAATATCTTACCTGCCCTAGTCAAGGATACTCCTTTCTTTGAACGATGGAATAGTTCAGCTTTAAGCTGATGCTCTAATTTTCTTATCGATGAGCTTAATGCTGGTTGCGTTAACCCTACATGGGTGGCAGCTTGGGAAATATTTCCACATCGTACTACCTCTTTAAAATTACGCAATAATTCAATTGAAATACTCATCTTTTCATCTATAGATTTTAGTTATACTTAACCAAGATGATATCAATTATATTTCTAAAATCAAGTCGATTAAGCTACAGAACTAATTACTTGAGGGGTTACTCATGAAAAAACAACAATTGATCGTCATGTTAGTGGCAATGGGCTGCTTAGCTTCTTTGTCTACCGATATTTATTTGCCGGCCATGCCAGCTATTGCAGATGCACTAGCCACAGACATAGCGATGGTGCAGATTACCTTAGCGCTGTTTTTCGCCACATTTTCACTGGGACAACTAGTCTATGGGCCACTGTCAGATAAATTTGGACGACGTAATGTGTTATTGGTCGGGATTGGACTTTTTGGATTCGCTGCTTTGCTATGCGCGCAAGCAGCATCTGTAGAAACGTTAATGGTGGGACGATTCTTACTTGGCTTGGGAGCCTGTGCCGGTGCAGTTAGCTCCTTTGCTATATGTCGAGATGTTTATGATAAATCCGAACTGACGAAAACGATTGCTATCATTTCTGCCACCATAGGGATAGCGCCTTTAGTCGCCCCCTCTATAGGAGCTATGCTAAATGATATTTATGGCTGGCAGAGTATTTTCTATTTTCTTGCTATTTATGCTGCTATCTTATTTATATGGATATTAATATCATTACCTGAAACTAATAATACCAACTTAAAACCAGCTAAAACGGCTAAATCAATGGGCTATCTACAGATATTGATGAATGTGAATTACTTACCCTATATGTTGATGAATGCCGCAGCTTTTGTTGCGCTATTTGCTTTTATCACCAGTTCTCCAGTCATATTTATGAGCCAATGGCAGTTTACAGAGTATCAATTTTCATTGTTTTTTGCTTTTAACGCCGCATGTATGATTGTTGCAAATTCGTTGTTATCGGTAACGTTGAAAAAATACAGTACAGAGACCATGCTTAAAACGGGTTATTTGATGATAATTGTAGCCGCTACAGCCATGCTATTGTCAGGAGATGGTGCAAAATACATTGCTCCGCTTGTGGGTGTTAATGTATCGACTGTTGTTATCGCGTTATTTTCTCTGCTAATGGGTATTGTGGCTATGGGCATAGCCATTGTACTATCAACCTCAATGAGCCTATTATTGCAGGGTGTTAAGCACCAATATGGGAAAGCAGTTGCACTTGCAGGTTGTGTTCGATTTATTTGCGGTTTTGCAATAACTTTTGGTGTTAGTCAAATGAATATAGTTAATGTTACTGCTCTGGCTGGTATTACCATAGTTTGTGGCGTTACTTGTTTATTAGTCATGTTTTTTCGTAACAAAAGTGAAGCGACATTAGCTAGAGTCACAGAATAATATATTTCACTCATTTAACCGATAACCAGCAGCTCTAAGGTGCAATTCTATCGCCAAAAGCAAAAGATAGGATAAGAAACGCCTTAGAGGGGTTAGCCCAAGTGAAGGTGATTTGGATATGAGTCCATAATCCTTCTTAACACCATAAGCATAAGCTTTGATTCATCCCTTTATAACCTATTGTTTTCGCACACAATTAACTACAAACCTATTCACTTCGTTCAATATGAATCATTTGGTCGCTCACATGCTGAAATAATGGTTCGATGTCTTGAGGGGAAGATTGAAACCAGAAGTCTTTATCATCACCAGCAATGAGAACAGGCATTCGTTTATGGTATTGACCGCACTTAAGATTAGGCTTTGTTGTTAGCGTGACTAACTCAATAAATTCATGCTGAAACAATATACCAGCCATATACAAAGGCACTTTGTCAGTATGCTCAAATAGGTACTTAACTTTTTTGCCCTCTTCTGTTCGCCACTCAAACCAACCATTGCATGGAATTAAACACCGTTGATGTTGAAAGGCTTGTCTGAATGTCGGCTTGGCAGCAACCGTTTCAGATTGAGCATTGATAATAAGCTTTTTTGACCATGAGGGTTTTATTCCCCATAGCGCATTAACCTGATGATAAGTTGAGTTGCTATTAACTAGCGTTGCAACTGATTGACTAGGACTTAAGTTAGCATTCGTTTCTGCATGGAAGTGCGTATTAAATAACTCACTCACAATAGGTGAAACTGTTTTGTTTACACTAAATCGACCACACATACTTACCTCTAGCTTCTTTTATCAAAAAAATGTATCAACATGACGGCATCAGCAAATTATCTTAGGTATCTCTGACCAGTTACTCGTAGATCGAGGTGATAAGAAGTTTCGCCTCATTGCCCACTTTTCATTTTTCTCAGCGATAGCCACTTCAACGGCGCCGCGACCATAACGATGGTTTATTTGGTCATAACATTTCATCAGCGGTGGATTATTCACACTTAGGTTAAACATGTCCTGTTGCTGGAACTGACTATTATCTAACTCAACACCACCCACGCCGCAGCGATAAAAGTTAACACCTTGGCTATAAATACTATCAAATACATAAGAAATAGCACCTACAAGTTTTAGGGTATTGTCTGTCGCAATAGGGAATTCATAAATGACTGATTTTTTGTAATAATTGTCATCATGTGGCGAGCTAGATGCAAAAATAACTAAACGTTTAATCAAAGAGCCTTGCCTCCTAACTTTTGCACCTACAATACTGGCGTGACTTGATAGCGCAGCTTTTAGTGCATGACCATCTGTTACTCGTTGCCCGAAGCTACGTGTTGAAAATATTTCTTGTTTGTCTTGTCCTATTTCATCCCAATTTAAGCATGACATACCGTTTAATTCATTCACAGTACGCTCAACGACAACACCGAACTGACCTCGCATAGCTTTAGGTGATTGATTAGCTAAGTCCCAGCCATTTTTAAGCCCTAATATATTCAAACGTTTGCCTAACTTATTACCAATACCCCAAACATCGGTGAGTGACATTCTAGAGAGGATTTCTTTACGAGAGGCTTTATCATCTATCACAGCGACACCATCAAAACCTGATAATTTCTTCGATGCATGGTTCGCTGCTTTTGCTAAAGTTAAGGTCGCGCCAAAACCTACGCCAACGGGTAAGCGTGTTTCTCGCCAAACAGCTTTGCGTATTACATGGCCGTATTCATGCCAGTTATCAACACAACTAAAGTTCTTGAAATGTAGAAATGATTCATCAATCGAATAGACGTAATGGTTGTCCGAGTACCGTGCAATAACATTCATCATCCTTTCGCTTAAGTCAGCATATAACTCATAATTTGAAGAACGAACCACTACACCATGTTTTGCTAAAAATGACTTAACCTTAAAGTAAGGCACAAATTTAGGTACACCTAGCTTTCGAGCGATAGGACAGACAGCACAAATACAGCCGTCATTGTTCGTTAAGACAACAACAGGTTTATGCCTAATGCTTGGGTCAAAAACCTTTTCGGCACGTGCATAAAAGGAAACCGCATCAACTAACCCAAACATGACAGCAGTACGGGAAGTTTTTTGTGCAATCTAAAAGATACATTGACTACCCCTTCTATTTGAAAGTCATCACTATCTGTTATTTTAATAGCCTTGTGCTCATCGGAGGCAGATAGCAATAAGGCATTATCCGTATCAATTATTTTGCAGACAAAGCAGCCATTAAAATTTGCCACGATTACAGAGCCATTACTAATATGCTCTACTCTATCGACAACAAGCACATCGCCGTTAAAAATCCCTCTGCCTTCCATTGACCGTCCATTAGCTAAACCAAAGAAAGTCGCATTAGGATGCTGAAGGAGTAATTCCTCTAATGATAGATTTAGCTCTCTATATTCTGCTGCGGGACTCTCAAAGCCGGATATGCCTGCTTCAATATAAACGGGTATAATTTTCATAAAAAACCAACGTAACTGTACATAAACACAGTATAGTGTTTTTTGGTAATATTTTGAAGTACGATCCTCAATTAGGCACCACTAAACGCAATCACGCTTTAAAGTATTGATAGTGATTAAACTTAATGCTTTGATGTTAAATAGTATTACGGCGGTAATTAGCCATAATACTAAAAATAATCACTATTATGGCAATAGAGTGGGCTTTCGCTATTTCACTAGACATTTTTCATCTATATAAATTCAGAGAAAGATTTAAGTAACTTGGGGACTAACCACTCTTCAAATAGCTTAACTTTCTTCCATAAAAATTGCTGTTCCGGCGCGACAAGATAAAGTGAATAAGGGCTTTTTTGGGCGTAGTTGAGTAACTTAACTAAACGACCTGCGCGTATATGCTCAACAACCAAGCTACTGTTTACCAATAAAAAACCACGTTCATGAACTGCACTATCAATCAAAGGGAGTGCATCATTAGTTTGCATGACAGGAACCAATGTTTCATAGCTAAAGTTTATGCTTTTACAGTAATCCTGAAATGTTTCCTGTATTCCTATACTCGTGTCTTCTATCCAAGGTAAGCCAAAGACTTGTTCTGGATCATCCTTATCAATACCAACGAGTAGCTTAGGACTAGCGACAAAGATGAGATTATCATCATAGATTTTTTTCTCTGTTAAGTCACCATACCCGCCTCGTCCCATACGAATTGCTAAATCAATATTGGATTGTTTGAAATCAACAAGTTCACCAGAGGGAGCAAGTTGCACCATTATTTCAGGGTGTAATTTTTGAAACTCCTGAAGCCTAGGGATAAGCCAAAGAGAACAAAAAGAATGTACTGTCGATATCCGTAATATTTGTGGATTAGGATCACCTGTAACAACTTGAATGCCTGTTGTTAGTTCTTCAAATGCCCTTTGTGTAAAGGGTAATAACATTCGACCTTTTTCGGTTAAGGTTGTTTGCTTATTAGTACGTTCAAACAATTTTGATTGGAGGTTTTCTTCTAATAATCGAATTTGTTGACTGACAGCAGCTTGCGTCACATTCAGTTGTTCAGCTGCTTGCTTAAAGTTTTTAGATTGTCCTGCTACCAGAAAAAATTGTAAGGACTTCAGTGGTGGTAAATACGTCATACTTAAGATTTTCTTAATTGAACTTAATTTAATATCGTTTGTTTTACAACCTTATCATACTTAATATCTCATCAACACTTATGTCATCAATCGAGAATCACAATGAAAAAAACATCTATACAATTCATCAAATACCTAGCTATTATAAGTTCACTCATTTTTGTTCAACTTGCTGCTGCTGAAAAAACCACGATAGATACTGCAAATACTTATCCCTATAAAAATCTAATTAACCGCAGTGATACTGTTAATATTTTCTATATGACAAAAAATGAGAGTAGCAGATGTAGGGTTGAGGTTGTATTAAAAAAAATGAAATGGACGTCTGTAGAAAAAGAGATGAGCAAGGAGACATTTAACGATAATATTTTATCTCATTGCTTATCCAAGGAAACCGCTGAGATAATACTACATCAAACATTTCTAGAGTTTGGGCAAGGCTTATAATGTACTAACTATAATGAGGAATCACTTTCATTAGTTAACTACAACTAAGCATGGAGGCTTATGACAAAAATTGTTACATTGAATATCGAAAGTTAATTAAAGTATTGCTGCTCTTCTTATATGCTATCCATATAAGAAATCAGAAGAACCTATAGATGACAGTAAAAGATCACACGAGTTTGCTTGAAGGGAAAATATCATCAGTCATTTGGCGTAACAGTCAGCCGATGTTTATGGCTATCTTATTATTATTGATGTATGAGTTATTAGAGTCGGGGTTAATTGCCTTAACGAGTACAGCGACATTAACAGCCTTTGGCTTCACCGTTCCTATAACCGCGGCAATGACGGCTCTTGCGGTTGGCACAAGTATTAGATGTAATAATCAGGCGGTAAAATCGGCTTGTCTCGATAAAGACAATATCAGTCTTAGTATAAGTCAGGTGTTACTTAGCTCAGCACTTAAACTTCTATTAATTACAATATTAGCATTAACCTTTTCCGAACAACTGCTACAGCTATTAGGTAATAATGATTGGCTTTCAAGTAAAATAGCTTTGGAAGCACCTCACTTAGTAACTGAGCAATTAAGTTATATCAATAATCGATATTATTCATGGATATTTTTAGGAGCTGTTTGGCAAATAAATGGCATCCTACGCGCTTTAAACTTCTGCAAACTTGCCAGTATTATTATGGTTTATTGGGTAATACTAAAAGGCAGCTTGGCCTTATTATTTTTATTACCACAAAGCCCGTTATATTTTGATAGCTTAGTGGCTATTTCTCTAGTGCATGCCATAAGTGATATTAGCTTCACCTTGATATCTTTGTATATTTTGCATAAAAAAATCAAGCTTAAATGGCCTTCTCTTTCGGATCTAAAAACTCAATGTAAGCAACCGAGATTGGCGAGTATTCTCGTTATTGGCCAACAATTGATTACGCCATTGAGCTTGGCGATATTAACCTTAATTGCCGCAAGTTATAGCCATACTTATGT
>Ga0105359_10004034_pt1 | contig 11851 bp, 9 predicted proteins | sample GOMGulsemesocosm_6_FD_83659 | JGI IMG/M metagenome (GOLD analysis project Ga0105359, IMG submission 83659) | Methane-oxidizing microbial communities from mesocosms in the Gulf of Mexico - GOM8C Gulf of Mexico | ecosystem: Environmental > Aquatic > Marine > Cold seeps | place: Gulf of Mexico... | reverse complement strand
TGAATAAGCATTACTAGCTAGCACCAACATTATTATCAGCATAGCTAGCTTGTGATAAAAAGCATTTGAGCCACATTGTCTAAGCACTCTAATCATTATATTATTCTGAGCAAACTCAATAATAGTGATCACCTTCATGTTTTCCATAAGTCATATGTTAATATAGCCTGTACTTTACAAATCCACTACAACACTTGCTCTTATTCATTCTAAGTCATAGGGAATGTTGGTATAATAATGTAAATGATATATTTATCCAATAAATACCAAGTATTAAATTCAAAAATAACAATCAAATAGACGATTGTTTCACTGAGCCCAATGAATAAAAGAGCGGCCATCACGATGAAAAACTATAGCTATAATGTTAGAGTTAATCACAACGTTTAAAGTATGTTGTGATTAACTCTATTAAGGAACTGTTAGTGAACGCTATAACCCAAATTGAAGCAATTAAAATTGAAGCAAACAATACTGACAAATTATATATTAAAGTTGCTGAGCAATTTCGTTCATTAATTGACAATGGCTACTTTAAAGTGGGCGATCGTTTTCCAGCAGAAAGGGCACTGGCAGAGAAGTTAAGGGTTAGCCGTCAGACTATTCGCGAAGCAATGATTGCGCTTGAACTTTCCGGCCTTATTGATATACGGACAGGATCCGGGGCGTATGTTACCGGGATAAAGAATAAAAGTTATAATAGCCCTGTTGTTGGTCAAGGAATTGGACTCTTTGAAATTATAGAGATGCGTTATATTCTTGAACCTGAAATATGTGCATTAGCGGCAATCAGAATTACTGACAAGCAAATTAAAGTACTCAATAATATTATTAATGAAATGGAGACTCTTGATGAAGATGCTGAGGTGTTTGAAGAATTAGATAATAAACTGCATTTAGCGATCACCGAATACTCAAAAAATGAAGCCATGAAAGAGTCTATCAACTGGTTATGGAAATTACGTCGAGAGTCTATTTTTACCAACTGTATTCAAGCAGAAATTAAAAAACAGGGACTTTGCATCGATGAACATAAAAAGATTGTTTCGGCTATTGCACAAAGAAATCCTGAAAGGGCACGTATCGCGATGAAGGTTCACCTAGATAACGCCACTACCACCACTAACTTTGAATTATAATCAGTTGGAATTTTAATAGAATAGACATAGTGGTATCTACAATGTCCATTTATAACACTCAAGGCCTACAGTGGCTTCGATGGCGCTTGAAGTGATTCGTCATAGCCGGTTAATCAGTTTATTAATCGGCTATGAATTGATCCTTTACTCAAACACTTTGATTGTTACATCTTTGATGAGGGAAACACCGATTCTGTCTTTTGTGCCACGCATGCGGAATATAATATGGCCATCATCAATCATGTGATTATCGGTTGTTTCGACAATTGTTTTATTGTCAATTTTTAACCATATTCCACCGTCTTTTTTGCCAACTTCCACATCATGCCATTCGGTTGTCATCACATTAGACTGTGCAGTAACAAGTTCGGTTTTTCCGGGAAGTTCTTGTGGATATTTTCGTATAAAAGGCGTCTTTTTATGAGCTGAATTATGGAAGGCAATAAAATAACTGTCGATATCTGTTATCAAGTATTTCATGTTCCCATCATAGTCATTTGGAAAAGAAATACTGTTTGTTTCACCTTTGTCTGAGGCTGAAAGCTGAACTACTAATACCGATTCCGGCGTAAGCGGCCTGATTTTATATGACAGCACAATGTCCTTAGAATAAGTCTCAGGGCTAACCAACATCACACCTTGCGAGTCAAGTGTTTCTGCCAGCACAGTATGACCTTGATTTAAATCTTCTGCGACCACCCCTTTTCCGTAAAAGGTCCATTTGCCAAGTTCTTCATTCCCAACCTTTATTTCTTTTGCAATTACACTGTTAAATGATAAGCAAATAATAGTAAGAAATATTACATTCAATTTGTTTCTCATAAAAATTATCTCTTTTAGTTAATAGGGCTATTTCTCGTGCTATATTCTTCTGATTTTTTCTCATTCATTAAAGCTTAAGGTCTAACTCTAACGTATTTTGTTAATTTTCGTGGCGCAGGTTCGCCGCCGTATATATTGCCTTCATCATCTACTGCGACAAACTCGGCGCCATTGCCTCTTTTTATTCGAGGATCGCCAGTAGGCACTCGAATGAAATGTTTAACCCAGCCTGAATGAGCGTCGCCAATACGAATGCCCATTTCCCAACCAGGATTTTGTAGGTTATCGGATTCTGAATCGGCAACGTAGATGTTGTCGTGCTTATCAAAGAAAATACCACTTGGGCGACCAAATTGAGTCCATTGGCTGATAAAATTTCCCTCTTGATCAAACAGTTGAATACGGTTATTGAAGCGGTCGCCAACAAAAACGCGACCTCGTTGATCAATGTTGATGGTATGAGGCATACGAAATTCACCTGGTGCATAACCGGTTTGTCCCCATGCTTTAAGAAATCGTCCTTTGCTATCGAATTTCATGATGCGGTTATTGCCTTTAAGAGAGTGGCCGTCAGCAATGAAAATATCGCCGTTTTTTGCTATAGCAATATCGGAAGGTTGGTTAAAATGATGTTCGTCAGAGCCGGATTCACCCGGTGAGCCTAATACCATTAGTACCTTACCTTTGTTACTAAATTTAACGACTTGATGGCCGCGTTTATCACCTTTAGGAATTTTTTTAGAATTAACACCGTCGGTTACCCAAATATTACCCTGAGCATCGATTTCCATTCCATGTGGCCAAATAAATATGCCTGAGCCAAAGCTATCAACGACTTTACCTTGTTTATTAAATTTAATAATAGGGTCTAAGTTTGAATTTAAACATTCAGAGCCAAACTTTTTTCTGTCTGTAGCATCGCAGCGTATGACAGCCCAGATGTGCTCTCCATCTGGATCAATCTCTACATCACCAACAGCGCCAAAAACTCGCCCTTGAGGTAGCTTTGCCCAACCTTCTACAACCGCGTAAGGGTTTGAGTAGCCTTGTGCCTGAACTGTTGAGTTGTAACTAAATAGGACGGCAAAAATAAATATTAAATTTTTCATGTGATTATTCTCTTTTCTAATGTGAATGACCATTTGCTAATTGGCTTACAAGTAGCGTTCGCATGTCAGTCACTCGCTCGGGTTGCTTGCTAGCGATATCACTTTTTTCATACGGATCTTCAGCCAAGTTATAAAGTTCAACCGGTACTTTTAGCAAGTCGACTGCTTTACCTTTGGTTTTTGAGTCAGGTACATAGCGAAGTTTCCAGTCACCTTGTCTAAACGAAAATAAGCCATTGGGGGTTTGAAAAATACTGGTGGTACGAATTGGCTTTGTTACGTTATCGCCAAGCAAAACAGGGCTAAAATCAAATGAATCGCCGCCAGCTGACTTTGGTAAGTCTTGTTCAAGTAATCCAGCAGTTGTTGCCAGCACATCAGTTAAGACGAAGACCTGTTTCGACTCAGAGCCTTCTGCTACTTTTCCCGGCCAACGTACGATAAAGGGTATCCTGAATCCACCCTCATAGTTACTTGACTTGTAACCATTTAAATTACCATTAGTTTTATGACCATACTTTTCCTTAGCAACTGTTTTAGCTGTTTTTGATTTCTCAGCGACATTTTGTGAGGTGTCTTTTAAATTCAGGTTTTTACCAGCGGTGTGGTGATCCTTTTTCTGACCGCCATTATCACTGGCAAAAATGACAATGGTATCTTCTGCCAAATTAAGTTCATCCAGTGCTGTCATAATCTCACCAACATGATGATCTAGTTCATTAATGTAGTCACCAAACTGACCAAGTTCACTGGTGCCACGAAACTTTTTATGGGGAGTCACATGGGTATGAACGGCAACCAGCGCCAAATAGATAAAGAAAGGTTCGTCTTTATTGGCTATCATAAACTCAATCGCTTTGCTTGTTAATGTTGTATCAACTTCATCATCAAATCGCGTTTTTGTAAGGTCGTCTTTTGTTGGCTTGCGAGGTAAGTGCATAACGCTATCTTTAAGCCAAAGTAGTTTGTGGTTTTCTACATAGGTTCTAAAGTTATCACTGTGGTTTGTTGGTAAGCCTAATGAATAATCAAAGCCAATTTCAGGTGCGCTAGGTTTAATTTCACCTGCCCAGTTTGTTATACCTGTTTCACCGTACCCTAAGTGCCATTTTCCTATGTGGGCTGTGCGATACCCTTGTTGCTGCAAAAACTTAGGTAAAGTCACCATATCAGTATTAATTGTTAACGGTGAATCGAATTTTGCTGGTGAAAAACGCACTGGGCCTCGATTAGGATATTTGCCAGTTAGAAGTCCATAGCGTGAAGGTGAGCAAACCGATGCTGGCGCATACGCCTGAGTAAAGCTCATGCCCTGAGCGGCAAGTTTATCAATGTTTGGTGTGGTCACTTTCGATGGTTTATAAAACGTTTTGATATCACCAATACCAACATCGTCAGAAAGAATAACAATAATATTAGGTTTATCAGCTGAGACAGTGGCCTCAGCAGCTATTGCACCCTTAAATTTACAAGTCATACAAGCCATGCAAGGGAGTATCATTAATAATAGCTTGGTGACTTTATTCATCATCTTTTCCCTCTGATATTTAAATACAGTGTATTTTTCAGTTGAATTCTAGTATTGAGTTGGCTGCTAATTTCAGCAAGCAACACTTTAGCGTTGATCACCTTCTAACGGTGCTTTATTACGTTGCCATGGTTTTCCTCCGGCAAGATCTTGTAAGGTACGTTTTAGCACACGTTTGGCATATTCAAGGTGCATATTGGCTTGAATAGCGACTTCATCTCCTTTTTTGGCTTCGGAGCTTACAGAGGAGCGAGATTTTATTGGGGAGAGTTTTTTAGCCAACGTTCTTAGTCTGCTTTCTACAGGTTTTGCCTTCATATCTAGTCGGTCAATGGCATTAATAGCAGTCAGACGGGCTGCACCTTTTTGGCTCTCGGTGATGTGCATTAATTCTTCGAGTGCATGGGTACATGAGCTGATATTACATAACGCTTCGGCAGCAACAACGCGAACCGCAGCACTTTTATCTTTAAGTGCCTGTTCTAAAAGTTTTACTGCTTGAGCACTATTACCACCCATGGTTTGTAATCCAGTTACCCCCCAAAAACGGATAATAGGACTAGGGTTTTGAATGTTTGTTAGGTGTTCATTTAAATCGGTTGACCTCGATGCCTGATCAGCCGCTTTAAGAAATGCACCGTAATCTGGAGCATCATTTTCTCGTAATAGTGTAAATAGCACATTTTCACCTGCAAGCCCGGTCATGCCGGCTTCGGTGAGCACACCGGTATCGCGAGTATCTATCATCCATTGCATAGTCGCTTCTCTCATACGCTTCAGTACTTTTTGATGTTTGGGAACAGCCGCTAAATTATTGGTTTCATGAGGATCGTTTTGCAAATCATAGAGCTCTTCAGCAGGTTTTTCTCCAAACCATTTTGACTGGACTTTATCTAACTTATTATCGTTAAACGCTTTGTGCCAGATTGGCATCAATGGTTGAAATGCGTATTGGCTATCAATGTGCTGTGCATAAGGTAATTTAGGCAAAAAGTTACGCATATAGTGGTAACGACCATCCATTGCGGTGCGTACCAGATCTAGGCGTTCATCCATACGATCACGAAAACCAAATGCATATTGCGGCGCTTGAGCAGGACTTTTTCCTAAAAATGCTCTGCCTTGAAAGTGTTTAGGTACTTCAAGGCCGGCTAAATTCAAAACGGTCGGCGCTATATCAACAAAACTGACGATCTCATTCACTTTGCTACCACGTGGTGCCGATGCTAAATGTTGCAACTTTTCAGGAAAGTGAGCAATCAGAGGAATTTGCAATCCACTGTTATAAGGCCAACGTTTAGATCGTGCGACGCCTGTGCCGTGATCAGCCATAAAAATAACAATGGTGTTGTCTTTTAAGTTATCTCGCTCAAGGCTTTTAAATATAATGCCTACCGCTTCGTCAACTTCGCTGACGTTGTCATAATATTGAGCAATGATGCGACGAATAGTTGAGTCTTCAGGAAAGTATTTTGCTAAGGGGGCTTCGTCAATGTTGTGCTTGATGTCAGCCACAGATCTTGGTTTGCCTTCCATATCGTACATCACTTTACTTTCGTGACTATGTAGCAAATTAACGATAGCGAAAAACGGTTTTTTTCCGTCAGTCTGTTTAAAGTAATTACTGCGATCCCAGTTTTTTAGCGTTCTACTCATGACGCGTTCAGACCAAGCATCTTTAGGTTCTAATGTGTTGTAGTCGTGTTTACCTACGTTTACTGTGTAGTAACCTGCTTTTTGCATGTATTCAGGTAACCATTTTACATAGTCGGGCATAGCAAACAGCGTTCGCATATTTTGTAAGCCAACTGATGTGGCGTACATACCGGTAATTAAGGTTGCGCGAGCTGGTGAGCAAACAGGGGCATTGGACCATGCATGATTATATTGAATACCTTGACTTGCCATGGCGTCTAGATTAGGCGTTGTTGCGTATTCATCGCCATAGGTACCTAACATTGGGCTGTGATCATCACTAACGATAAGTAAAATATTAGGACGCTGATCCGTCGCTTGTGCGTTTCTTGATATCAGGCACAGCAATAAAGTAGCTAGACAAATGAATAAAAGAGAGGAGTTTCGGTTTTTTGTCATTAGCTTGTTTCCCATAGTTAACATAAAACTTAATTAAGGTAGTGTAAAACGGTCTGACCAAAATCTCAATGCTGATTTGGTAGATTTGGGGGTTATGTTGGTTTTATATTGTTAGTTATTGTTTTTAAATGTTTTGTTTTTGTTTGAAGGGTGTATCCAAAAAGTTATTGGTAAGGCCGTTTTTGTTTGTGTATACTCATGCTATTTAAAATTCGTAAACTTTGGAGTTTCAATGCCACAACTTAATGTTTTGAAATTAGCGGCTGTGTTGATGGGGGGATTGTTAATATCCATTTGCAACGCGTCTGACGGTGACAGGTTAAGTAAAGCCAGTGGCAAGCCTAACGTTTTAATGATAATTGTTGACGACCTAAACGATTGGGTCGGTTCAATGGATGGCCATCCGAATGTAAAAACGCCCAACATGGATCGTTTAGCTGCAGAAGGTATGCTGTTCACGAATGCCCATGCCACGGCTGCACTTTGTGGACCATCAAGAGCAAGTGTAATGACAGGGCTACGTCCAACAACCACGGGTATTTACTGGCATATAAAAGATAAAGATATTAAAAAATCAAGCTCAGTCACTAAAGATATCACGTTTTTACCAGAGTACTTTAGTAAGCATGGTTACAAAACCATGGGCATAGGCAAAATTTTTCATAACAATGCTGCCGATGAGGCCTTTGAACAATATGGCGGGCGCATTAAAGGTTTTGGGCCTTATCCTGACAAAGCGTTTGTTTGGGATAGCGAAGGCACGAGTACCGACTGGGGAGTTTTTCCTGAAAAAGATGAAGACATGATTGATTATAAATCGGCAATGTGGGCAAAAGAGCGGTTAAATGAAACACATGACCGTCCTTTCTTTTTAACCGTTGGCTTTGTTCGTCCTCATGTTCCTTGGTATGCACCGCAAAAATATTTTGACCTTTATCCGCTTGAAGAGATTCAAACGCCCCCTTATTTATCGACCGATATGGATGATGTGCCAGCAATCAGCGAAACGATTCATGAACTGCCAAAAATGCCGAGTACTCAGTGGGCTATTAGCAATAAAGAGTGGCCTAAAGCGGTTCAAGGGTATCTTGCTAGTATTTCCTTTGTCGATCACTACATTGGGGAAGTATTGAATGAGCTTGAGCAAAGCTCATATAGCGATAATACCATTGTTGTTTTATGGTCAGATCATGGTTACCACTTAGGGGAAAAAGGACGTTTTGCTAAACACAGCGTATGGGAAGAAGCGACGCACGTACCACTCATCATTAAAAGCCCTGAAACGGTTAAAGGACAAAAGTCATCCTCCTCAGTTAGTTTATTAGATTTATACCCCACTTTGCTAGATTTAGCTGGCTTACCTCATTATGAACGTAATGAAGGAATGAGTTTAAAGCCATTGTTGACAGGGGAAGTAAACCAATCGGGACGACCAGCAATATCTACTTACGGAGAAGGAAACCACGCTGTGCGCGGAGAACGTTATCGTTATATTCAATATTTTAATGGTGATGAAGAATTATATGATCACCAAGTCGATCCCAATGAGTGGCATAACTTGGCTGATAATGGTCAATATGCAGATGTTAAAAAACGCTTATCTAAATACCTGCCAAAAAATCCAGCGCCTATTGTGAAATATATTCATGGTAAACCAGTTAATGACTACTTTAAGGAAAAGCTAACCAAAGATGGAATTTATTAAGTAGAGTTTTTTATCCGAAAAAATACTAGCGGTTCCTAGCCCTTCTCCGGAACCGCTAGTGTTATGTTTGAATCCTGCCATCTCATTTAGTTATTGGCACCAAAGCTTTCTATGACAAGCTTTTCAATATCTTGCCAGTATTGGCCGTTTTTGTGATGTAATTTATTTTGATTCAAATTACACTATGTAACTGAACATCCCTTATATTTCCCAATCCCCATTTTCAGCGGCTTTGCTAATCTTCCTCGTTTTTTAATTTTTCTTAAGTGTTAATACTTTAATTACAGCTAATTAAAGTAATGATTAACTTTATTAAAGATTCGTCTTGATTGTGCGCAAAAGCCAAAGTTGTCTTGACATTTAATATAGGTTACCAGTACCATTGGACAGGCCAATTATCGGATGTGGTTATACCGTTTGAGATTTTGTCGTGTAGTTCTAAATCGTCTGCATTTTTAGTAACTATCATAAGTGAAAAATTTAGCTTTAAGAGTAAATATATAGGAAATAAATAATGCATAAAAATATAAGACACATATTAACAAAAGCAATTTTAACTGTTGGATTAACCTCGGTGATTTTGGCTTGCTCAGATGGGACGATCAAAAGCCAAAGTAAACCATCCCCAGTAATTAAAGAGATTACTGATATTGCTAGTCTTAACTTAGCTATGGCAGGCGATGCCTCAGCGATTAGAGAATCTGCATTAGCGGTAGGTAAACGAGCTTCAGATTGGCAAATTTCACACCTTGATAATTTCGATTACATTCCTGACCAAAAAAGACTGAAACAAATTGAAAATACTAAGGAGTGGGTTCAAGGAGCTTTATATATAGGTTGGACTCGCTGGGCAGAAACGATTAAAGATCAAAACTTAGTTGAGCATATGGCACAAGTAGCTAAAGATAGCGATTATCAATTAGGTCACCGCCCTGTTCACGGTGATGATCATGCCATTGGTCAAATGTACCTTTGGCTAAATGAACAAAATGCTAATAAAGAAACATATAAGCATATTCAACCCGCTTTCGATAAAATTCTTGCAAATAAACCAACCAATAGTTTGGAATTTTTTGCTAGTAAAGAACCTGCTTTTGAAGGTACTTGCCAAGACCGGTGGTGTTGGGCAGACGCTTTATTCATGGCTCCTCGTACTTGGATGCAGTTAGCCACAGCGACTGGAGATAAAAAGTACTTTGACTATGCCAATGAGGAATACTGGGCCACGGTAGATTACTTGTTTTCTGACGAATATGACCTTTTTTTCCGTGATAGCCGTTATTTTACCAAGAAAAGTGATAATGGGAGTCATGTATTTTGGAGTCGAGGTAACGGTTGGGTATTTGCCGCTCTACCATTAATTATCGAAGAAATACCTTATGGGAAAGAGTACAGAAAAGTCAAAAGGAAGTATTTAGCACTGTATCGTAAAATGGCTAAATCTTTAGTTAAAGTACAAAATCCAGACGGTTTTTGGCCTGCATCTTTAATGGACCCTACTAAAGTAAAAACACCAGAAAGTAGTGGAACTGCTTTCATAACCTTTGGTTTAGCGTGGGGTGTTAACAACGGTATTCTTATTGACCAAGCGACAGTAGATTCTGTCGAAAAGGGTTGGTCGGCTCTTGCTTCCGTAGTAGACGAAGATGGCATGATGCATTGGGTACAACAAATTGGTAAGTCACCTGATCCAGTAGCAGAAAATGATACTCAATTATATGGTGTTGGTGCCTTGTTACTTGCTGCGTCAGAAATGAGTAAATGGCAACCGAAGCAAGTAATGGCTTATGGTCGTTTTGTTCCTGAGCGAGACGATGATTTTACTTGGGAAAATGATAAAGTTGCTTTCCGCGTTTATGGGACCGCAGGCCCTAAAGAAGGAACATTTAGTGGCGTTGATAACTGGTTTAAGCAAGTAGATTACTCGATCATTGATAAATGGTATGCCTCGCACTTAGTGGGCGGTTCGTATCACGTAGACAAAGGTGAAGGGTATGACCCTTATCACGTAGGGAAAACTCGTGGTACCGGTGGTAGTGCAATCTGGATTGAAGGAAAGGCTTACCCAGCGAATACTTATTCTAGCTATAAAGTGTTAAAAAGTGGCGGTGATGAAGTTGCCTTTACCTTAGAGTATGAATGGCAAACACCATTAGGCCTAGTTGCCGAAAGCAAAACCATTTCACTTGCCTTAGGTGAGCAGCTTTACCAAGTAAACTCAGTATTCACTTTAGATGGCAAGCCAGCCGCTCTTCCTATTGCTGTTGGCATTACTACCCATGATGAAAAAGCAACGGTATCATTCAATAAAAACTCAGGCAGGATTTCGGCATGGGAAAGCATAGATGACATTGATTTAGGTACTGGCGCGTTAATTGAGCCAAGTATAGTTACAGAAATTCAACATATAACCAGTGATAACAAAGATGAAAGCCATATTTGGATTCTTACCAATTCAGATAAACAAGGCAAGCTAGCGTATCGCGCTGGTTTTGCTTGGCAAGCGGCAGGATATATTACTGATAGTGCCGCTTGGAATTCTTATTTAGATAATTTACAGACAAAATAATTTTTGGAGAAATACAATGGAACTCAGAGTTTCAGCAGATAATATTCGTTATAAACGAATGACCAGTGATGAATTACGGACAAGTTATTTAGTGGACAACTTATACACCCCTGATGAAGTCCCAATGACTTATTCTGACATTGACCGTGGCGTGATTGCCTCTGCAGTGCCAGTGAGTAAAGTGCTGACCTTGCCAATTCATAAAGAACTGGCTTGTGATTATTTCACTCAGCGTCGCGAAGTGGGCGTATTAAACATTGGTGGGGCAGGAACAATCACCGTTAATGATACGGCCTATAACTTGGCCTTCGAAGATGCCTTGTACATCGGACGTGGTAATGAAGAGATCACGTTTGAAAGTAGTGATGCTACTAACCCAGCAAAATTTTATATCGTCAGTTATCCTGCACATACCAGCTACCCAACTAAGCTGGTAACAAAAGATATGGCTAATAAAATTGAAATGGGCTCGTTGGAAACGGCAAATAAACGCGTGATTTATCAGCCTATTCGTCCAGGTATTGTTGAAAGTTGTCAAATAGTTATGGGCTTTACCTGTTTATCTGAGGGTAGTGTCTGGAATACGATGCCGCCACATACTCATCGTCGTCGCAGCGAGTATTATATGTATTACAACTTACCGACTGATAATGTTGTTTTCCATATGATGGGCGAAGCAGACAATATTCGTCCACTTATTATGAAAACAGGTGAAGTGGCGCTTTCTCCAAGTTGGTCAATTCATAGCGGTGCTGGTACTTCCGCATACACTTTCTGTTGGTCAATGGGTGGTGAAAATCAAGAGTTCACTGATATGGATCATTTATCTATCGGTGAGCTTAAATAGTAAACGTAGGAATGAATATGAATGATTTATTTGATTTA
>Ga0105359_10004032_pt1 | contig 11852 bp, 6 predicted proteins | sample GOMGulsemesocosm_6_FD_83659 | JGI IMG/M metagenome (GOLD analysis project Ga0105359, IMG submission 83659) | Methane-oxidizing microbial communities from mesocosms in the Gulf of Mexico - GOM8C Gulf of Mexico | ecosystem: Environmental > Aquatic > Marine > Cold seeps | place: Gulf of Mexico... | reverse complement strand
CAGCGCCTTGTTTTTTGGCTACCGCATCCATATCACCATTAACGATGTTCATATTTAAACGATAAATAGCACCCAATACTAAGCCCAGGTAGTTCTGTATGGCCTTACTGGTGGCAAAGATAATGACCTTCTCTTGCCTAGCTTTGATGGCGTCCAGCAGTGTGATGAGCGACTTCATTTTACAAGAGGCATTCACCGATTCCTGGAGCTTATCAATAATGCTGCTAGGGGTTCTAGGAATGTCGTGGTGGATACAGACCTCACGCATTTTAACCAAGTTTTTCAACACCACTGCGCGCTTATCGTCGGCGTCGTGTACCTCTTGTACCAGCTGGTCATACCTGGACTGCTGGGAACCCGACATCTGGCTGGATAAACTGGCTTCAAATGAGTACCCCTGTGCTTGCGCTAACTCAGGGTCACCAATCCAGTGTTGCTTAGTGGGTAAATCATCAAGTTGCTCTTCTTTGGTTCGCCTTAGCATATAACGCCCAACAGAATCGTATAACGATTTACCCACGTCTAACTGCACTGCCTCAAAGTCTTCACCAGAGGTTAAAATGGGTTGGATGTACGTTTCTCTAAATGTCTTCCATGAACCTAATAAGCCGGGAACAGCCGTATCAAACAAACACCAGAAATCTTTTAAAGAGTTTTCAACAGGAGTGCCGGTAGCCAGCAATTTAAAGTCTGCTTTTAACCCTTTCGCCGCACGTGTGACTAACGCATTTGGATTTTTGAGATTTTGTGCCTCGTCAAAAGCCGCCACTGCCCAGTCCACTCGGCTGAGTGAGAACTGATAGTCACGTAGTGCAGCATAAGTTACCAATACCAAGCGATTAGGCATATCCAAACGATCGGGGCCATAGGCTTGACCTAACTTTAAAGAGTAACGAATTTCAGACTCGGCAAGCTGGCCTTCATCACCCACTGCTTGAAGCGTTTCTTTGCCCCCACCCTTTACTTTAAACCGCTTTAGGTCGGCATCCCCTTGTAGTATGACAACATCGCGAAAAGGTGAAGCGTGAAAAGTTTCCTCAATTTCATCTTTCCAGTTTTCAAGCAAACTCAGGGGGGCAACCAATAAAAAGGGCTTTTCTGTTTTATCTTGTCGCTTCACCTGCTTCATATATTCATGCATGGCAACCAATGTCATATAGGACTTTCCTAGCCCCATGTCGTCTGCCAATAAACCACCTGAAATTTTATCTAAAGAGTTAAATATGCCCGCCCCCAATAACCCCATGAGCCACTGAATACCTTCCCGTTGGTGCGGATAAGGGTCACGCTTCAGGTTCGTTTCATCAAAAGCGATCCCATCAAAATCCAGGCTATTGATTGCATTAGAGTGCTGCTGAAATGAGAGCTCTTCGTCGTTGGTATCAATTGCTACCACACTGGTGCTCAGAGCTTCATCACTTTCTTCATCATCCGGTGATGAATCTGGTGTCATGGTTAATCGTTTTTTACTGTCTTTCACTGCAGCCTCAACCAATTTCTGGTCGGTTACATCAACTGTAATTCCTTCAAACTGGATTTGTTCGGAGCCAATGGCTTTTGCATCCGCTACTTTCTCTTCAAATTCCTGTATGGCTTGTTCATCGGTTAACACTGCCGCCAGTTCGCTTAACACTTGGGCTTTTTCACGTGGACGGCCATCGCCAAACCAATTAACGCCGCTCTCCTCCACGTCACCAAAATAGGCATGTTGAAATACTTCCGCCCCTTTTACCCGCATTGAAAAGCCAGTATCTAAATCAATCACGGCCGCATCCAGGTATGCTGATGGCGTTTTAAAGAACTGCTTTACTTGGTCTTTTGGAATTTTTCGGTTGGTTAGTACTTCTTTAGCCGCTTCAAGCCGCTTATCATCCAAAAGTACGAATGAATTCCCTACCCTAAAGACCGTTTCATTTTGGTCGTCTGTTAGTTGCCCTAATCGTTTTTCAGTTTGGTCCTGAGGTACTTGACCACCAAAGGAAGGTGATAACGTTAGATCTCCCTCGGGTGTTTCTTGAATGGCTACACTGACTTTATCTGGTGATAAAAACTGAATATCTCTAAAGTGCCCCAGATCAATATTACACCCCGCAGTGCGGGCATCTTGCAATGCTTTGATCAAGCTGTTGTTCTTAAATTCGGTCTTCTCATCAGGGGTCAGTGCCTGATGGTTATTAATGGACGATAGCGCTAACCAGTCAGCTTGATTTAGCAAAAACAACTCACTTTCAGAGACCTTTAACACTGGCCCCTTCAATTCATAATGTGATACTTGATCACCATTGGGTAACACAATTTCTGCTGAAGCTGAAAATGCCGCCTGGTACGTTCGGCCCTGTAGATCCAACGATATATTCCCCGTAAAAAAGTCGGGTAAGTCAAAAGCACCGTAAAAACTATCATCTAAAGAGACCATTACTTCAGCAGGCACCTCAAAACCATTGGCAATCTTTTCGGCCTGCCCTTGCTCACACAGCGATTTAAGGAGCGTGTGTTGAAAGCTTAACAAATGATATTCTAGCTCACCCGCCTCTAGTGCCTTTATGGTTTCTGGCTTTAATAAAAAATATAGAGAGTCATAGCCCTCTAGCTGGTAGCGGTACGAAGGCTCACCTTCTGCTTTGGCGGATTTCTTTAAGTCTTTAAAGAAAGATAAAATACTCATCCATTACACTCCAAACCGGCGTTTATATTCTTTGTAATTACTAGCTGAAAGTACCTGGCTTTTATCCAATTTCAATCCATGCTCCTCGAAGTAATCTAAAGCATCTCTTTGCCAGAAGCCCTGGTGTGTTTTCCTAAGGAAACCTACCCTACCAAATTCAGAATAGTAATTGCTTTGCAATTTGGTTCGAAAGTCACCGGATGTAAAATACTTCTTCGAGAAATCCATAAGACCTGATTTTGTCGGCAGCCCTTTCATAAGAATAAGGGCTGCATCCTTACTCCCTTCTATTATATGTATATCACCTAAGCACAGGTATATCATTGACATAGAGCTGCCCATAGACAAAGCATACTCCGGCAATTCATTATTGCTGTATACCTCTCTCATATATTCGTCAGCATGACGACTCAAAAATAGCCTTGAGTCCATTACCAAGTTCTGATTCAACAACCCTTCCATTAGGACCTTTCTATCCATAAATTTCCGTGTATCTTCTGAGGTCTTAGCGCTTTGATCAAGCGCCTCAAGAAACAGCTTAAGATCCAACCTAGATAACCAGCCCCTTACTGCCCTCCTTATATTTTCATCAAGTAAAACCCACCACCTTTGATACTTAGGAGAAGATGACGCAGTTCTTGGATCACCCGCAATGGCTAATACTAGGCGCTGCCAATGCTCAGGTACATTGGTCCCCTCTACCTTATCAACTAGGATTTTAATAACTTCATGTCCAATTAACAGTCCGTTCTCGAAGGGGGCTTCATACACATCCTTTTTAGCTAACTCCTCAATTAAAGGGTTACTGGTTTCTTCTGGGGATAGGTCCTTGAGCTGTGATAGGTAATAATGAGAGTTAGCAACCTTAATGAATCTACCTCCGCTATATTCCGACAACCCCATTAACTCTACAAAACTCGATAATTCACTACTCTGAGTTTTAGCAGCTTGTACAAGCCAAAGCGGGCCATTCAAGGTAAACAATTTTTCTCTAGCATCAATGATGTGCCTTAGGCCATCGCTTTTCGCCTCCCTGCGGCTCAATTCATTGATTAAATACTGTCCCAAATGAGAACTGGCCTCTCCCAAGTGATCAAATTCACGAAAGTATAGTTCCAGTAAACCAATTAAAGCCATTTGGGATACTTTATCTCGCTCTCCTTTTAATTGATCAAGACGGGCTTCAGTTACTGGAAAGGCCGATAGAAATTTAGTGTTATGAAGCCATAGGTGGACAATAGCTCGTGCGTCTGAATTGGTGCGAACCATCTTCAGCAAGGTGGCCTGCCCACCTGTACTTGCCAATGTATAAAAGTGCTGGCAAATTTCGCGAAATTTATCCGAGGACATACCGGCGCTTTGGCCGATGACTTTTAAGCCAGCGGCCGACTTTCTAAAACCGCTAAAGTCTTGCTCACACCATTCTGGTAGATCAAACATTAAGTTTAAACGTGCTAATTTGGACATAATAGTGCTTCTTTAAATCTCAATAATGCCCTGGTAATCCGATAATTTTGGTCGCTTAACGGTAAAACGAATGTCAATTCGGCGGTTTTTTTGAAAATCTACTGGTTTAATTTCCCGAACCACAACCCTGCGCTGTGCAGCATAACCACTAACAGAAAATAACGGCTTCCCCTCGTGATTTAAGATACTTGCTAAGTTTGCTCGCTTACCTAACTGATCATTCCAAAATTGCCACACAGATATCGCCCTAAACGTGGAAAGGCCCCAATTACCCATTTCCTTAAATGCCCTGGAACGTTGGCTATCCGTGTGACCCTCGATGAAAACAGTATCTAAATATTTTTGACGGTTACCCGTAACCACTGCGTCATACAAGACTTGCCCTATTAGAATGGCCCTTCGCTGCCCTTCACTATGACGAGGTACATTATATTTGTCCGATTTAAAAGTCAGCTGATCGTCTGGGATACGAAGTACAGAGTCATTATCGGTTACCTCAACCTTTATATTATTTTTCTCAAGCTCATTTTTTATCTCGTATAAAATGTCATATCTAGCCTGCTCTGCTTTTGCCAATTCCTCAATTGCATCATTGACCTGCGCCTTCTTCTCCATAATTTGAAGAATTAGCACTAGTGAAGCAAGAATAAATACGACCAATAGGCCTGACATAATGTCCGAGAATGAAATCCAATAGGGGTTCTCTTCATCAACAGAGCTAGAGTGATGCCTCATTGAGCCTTTCATCGTGCCACACTCATTTTCCCATCGATTTCATCAACAACATTACTAATTGATTGAATGGCATTGCGCATTGAAGTAGTAAACTCAGAGGTATTCTTATTCCACTCATCCATCCTATGGCGTGTTTGATCTGAGACTCGTCCTGCAAAATCAGCCATAAGATCTGCCGTTTGGGAATCCAAGCGAACTACCTGATCAGACATATCATTAATAAACTTATTCATATTTTGGTCTACAGCTTTAAAACCACTTTCTGCAAGCGTAGTTGCCGAAATAAGGTCCTCTGTTACCACCAGCATTTGAGACTGCACTGACTCGATTCGCACCGAGATAGCGTCCACATTACTTACCAACTGCTGGTGCTCGTTCACAATAGTTTCAAGTACCTGACTCGCACCTGTATTCATTTCACCAAGGGCCGTTGATGCTTCCTTGACATTAGCCGCCATCAATCCCAGTTGATTTGTGCTTGTTTTGAGCTCCCCTGATGCTTGATTTAGCGAGGCAGCTGCACTTGCATTGGCGTCCGCCATGACATTGAGTTTGGACTCTAGCGTTGAAAACCCATTCATAATCGCTTCTGCCTGCTGCTGTTGATCCGAGAGCAAGCTTGTGACTTTGTCGGTTAATTTAGTCTGGTTTTCCTGAAGTCCGCCCAAGGATGCTTTAAACACCTCGTTCTGAGTATCCATAGTTTGCTGATGCGAAGTGAATTGACCTGTTAAAGACGAGCCTAGTTGATCCAATAGGTTCTGGCTTCGACTTGCCATTTCATTGAGCTGCTGACTATGACTTTCATTTCTCTCTTTTTCACGAACATCAGCCTGTTCATTTTGAGTATTCATGGTTTGCTGATGTGAAGAGAATTGATCTGTCAAAGACGAGCCTAGTTGATCCAATAGGTTCTGACTTCGATTTGCCATTTCATTTAGCTGCTGACTATGATTTTCATTTCTCTCTTTTTCACGAACATCAGCCTGATCAAATTGACTTTGAAGTGTTGTACTTAAATCTGTGTTTTGTTGCTTAACTTGAGTCACAAAGCCAGAAATTTCAGATGATAGGCCTGACATGGCATGAGATACATCTTCGGAGGCTTTCTCCATCATGTTTTTTTGCGATTCACCAGCATTACCCATTTTATCTAAAAAGCGCTCCATTAAACCATCAAGTGCTTGCTGTGCTCCTCCATTTGCGTTCTGCACCAACTTTTCAATAGCAGGTGCTAAGGCTTCATTCAAAGCTGTTTGAAGACCATTGCTAATATTATTGGAGACTTCAACCATTGTTTCTTGCATCTTATTACCAATTTTTTCGGCCATTTCCTGAATAGCTTCATCTGTATTTTTATTATAAGAGACAATTTGAACCAAGGACTGTTCTGCAGTAATACGAGGAAACAAAAAGTCAATTTCATTTTGCAATTCTGCAATAGAACGACGAACACCACGCTCTAATAGCTTCTCTCCAAAATTAAAAAGAACACTCAAGAACACTCCCCAAACTGAGGTCATAAACGCAATGGAAGCACCGCTAATAACACTACTAATACCTGCTTTAAGTTGTTCAGTTGAACCTTCAGTTTCAAGCCCGCTCAAGCCAAGTGATAAGCCGGTAAACGTGCCAATGACACCTACTGCAGTTAAGAAACCAGGGACGGCAGCCAATAGACGGTTTTCTGTTAAACCACGAGATAAAGAGAAAGTACTAAAGAAATGCTCCGCATCAAGCGTATTCTTTAATGCACCGCCACTTTCTACTAATGACTCATCAAACTCGCGCCAAAGCTTCCAACAACCCTCATCAGCGCTCTTTATGCTATTTGCTAAATCTCTGCGCTTACTAATTAGGTCTTCACTATTAACGCCGTTAATCGTTTCTCTAAAAATACTAATCCGTCGACTTGACCGAAAATATTCCCGAACCGCCCAAACAGAGAACCACACTAAAATAATGACAAGTAATATGACGAATAGACAGGTAATCGATTCATCTGCAGAAGCAGTACCACTAAAGAAACCCGGAAAGTTCGGTACCAAATTCGCTAAGCTAAAATCACTCATTTATATTCCTAACACTTATCGCTATCTTTTTAATCAAAAAACACATTTAAACCGCCTCCCAGAGGTGCTCTTTAAGCTCTTCCAGTACATCATCCAGCTTGTTATTTAGCACGGTATTAAAGCGCTTGATACCGCCCTGATCGGCAAAGCGCTTATTAATGAACTGCTCATCCACTATTACTTCATGCACCAATTGCTTGGCTAAGCGCTCCAACCACTTAAGTTGCACCTTGCTCCAAGCATGTTGCTTATATATGCCATCCATGGCGTGCTGTACTCGTTGCTCGAATGGTATCAATGCCTCCCCTAGGGCTGCACGGCGAATATGACCCAGAATGCTTGCTGCAATGTCTTGATTGGTTTGGTTTCGCCATGCGCTATTTAGCTTGGCTTCGCTGTAACCAGCGCTGTCTAAAAGTAGGCGAACCTCTTTTAGCTGTTCACGAGTGAGTTCTTTGGGTTTGCTACACACCACTTTAAGAGCCACATTTTGATTAAGTTGATCTTTCACAAAGGCAGTAAAGCTATCAAGGTAGTCGGCAGGCTTTTCGGCTACGCCATAACCCTGGCCTATTGATATCAGTTCGTCCCTACCCTCGTATATTACAGGTCGGTTGGCGCTTCCTATAAGGGCTTTAACATCATCTAGCTGGTTTACCAGGTTCACGTGCTGGTTCAAAAAGATTGCAGCCTGTTGCGGCCCCATTTCATGCAGATGTTTGTGCAGCTTGGCAGGCTCTACGCCCCACAACTCTTGCAGTTCATCCAGCTTTTGTTTCACAGGTGGCTGGGTTTCACCTTTGTTTTGGGCCTTACGCAATACACGCATTATTTTCTGACTAATTTGATCAAGTACATCGTGGGCGTGGCTAGTACCTTCTTGCGCTCCCGGCGTATCTTGGCTAGCAGGGTTATGTAACTCATCGATTAATTGATCTAACTGAATATTGGGATCTTTCACCAAGGGTTTCATGGTACTTACATCCTGTAATGTTTCGTACAACCCCACGGCATCGTGAATATAAAATGCGGTCTTACCTATATCATCACAACGACGCGTGGCACGACCTATCATTTGCTCGTACAAAATGCGGGACTTTACGCGACGCACAAATAATAGGTGGCATATAGGCGGGACATCTATACCTGTCGTTAACAGGTCAACTGTTATGGCCACACTTGGATAGCGCTCGTTTTTATAGCGAGCAATGGCTTTGCTTACATGGTCGGTTTTACCGGTAATTATTTGTACTGCATCACTGTTGTAATCTTCCTGCCAAATAGCTTTAAAGGCATCATCCAATTTATGCTTGAAGAGCTCTGCATGGTCTTGGTTCACACAAAACACCATGGCCTTTTCATCACCCGTTGGGTCAAAGTTTTGCGCAAATGCTTCGGCCACCACACGGTTAAAGTCTGGCGTTATTACATTACGATTGAAGGCTTCCACTTCAAAATTCAACTCATCCTCTAGCATGGCCAAATCTAATTGGCCGGTGCTGCGATCTACAACACTGATTTCCTGCCCTGCATTCAACTGAATACCCTTGGTATTCAGTTCGGTTTCAATGCTATAGGGAGGTTCGTGGTCGATTAACCAATCATCGGCTACAGCTTCACGGTAGCTATAGGTGAAAACCGGTCGGCCAAATATATCTGTGGTGTGGGCGGCGGGTGTAGCGGTGAGTCCAACTTTATAGGCGTCAAAGTAATCTAGTACCCTGCGATAGCTTGAGAGGTACTGGCTGCTGTCACGAATCATGGCCTCTCCTTCACCCATCTCCTGGTCAAGGGTATAACCTCGGTGCGCCTCATCTACAATGATGCAATCATATTCATCCACAGGGATTGGATTATCAGCATTAAATACTCGTTTCACCATGGCTTGAACTGTGGCCACATGCACGCGGGTTTCGGCTTCGGCTTTCAATCGCCCAGATCGGCTACGTTATAAATTTGAGTGAGGGACTGGTTTTGCTCTAACTTGGCTTCTGTGAATGAGTCATGCGCTTGTGTGCCTAGGGCACTGCGGTCCACTAGAAACAAAATACGCTTAAAGCGCTCAGCCTTTAAGAAGCGATAAATTAAGCCAATAATGGTGCGAGTTTTACCTGTGCCAGTGGCCATAGCAAGCAATGCCTGATTAGCATTATTTTCTAAGGCGCGCTCTACTGCAGTGATGGCTTTCTCTTGGTAGCTTCGCAACCCCAAATAACCAAAGCCCTCTTGTTTAAGCAGAGCTTCTGCATCGGCTTTGCTGCGGCCAAGCTTATCCAATAAACCTTCAGGGCTGTGGAATGCTTGCAGCGCTTTTGCTGTATTGCTGGTTAACCGTACATCTCTAAACCAGGTACCTGATTTTTCGGCGTATTGTTTAATGTATGGGCGGCCATTACAGGAGTATACAAACGGTATTTGGTAATAACTGCCATTGGAAAATGGCCACGCTGTAGAACGACCTTCTTGCTGCCACGCTGAACTAAATTGAACCTGCTGTTTAAAACCTTTGGCATAGCGTTCTGCTTGCGGAATTTTGGCGGATACATCCTGGTTTTCTTTTTTCGCTTCAACTATGGCTATGGGTATGAGACCCGCAAATAAGACATAATCGGCCCTGCCTTTTCTTCCATCAAATTCTGTCGGCCACTCGGAAATGGCTTTATTCACGCCCTTTTCCGGACGAGTACCATTCTGATACGTTAGTAGTTGTGTATCGGTTATCCAGCCTGCATCTTGCAGCTGTTTGTCGATTAGCTGACGGGTCTCTTCTTCACTTAACTGAATTTTAGCGGAGGCTTTACGGGTATTTTGTTTAACCGTTTGTAGGGCTTCTTTTTCACGTTTAAGCCTTTGTGCCTCTTCTGTAAGGGCCTTAATTTTGGCTTCAAATTCTGTTTGACTACTTTTAAGCTCTTGCTCTTGGTGGTAATACAGCTCTTCAAAGGTTTTAGCATCTTCTTCACGCTGGCTTGCGAATTCTTTAAGCTGTTGGGACTCCTGCTGTTTAAGGGCTATTAAATCGGAGTTTTCTTCGACAGACTGCTCAGACTCCTCTAGCAGGGTCTTAAGCTTGGCAATTTCTGTTTGTAAACTGCGTAAATTGGCGCTGGGGTCTTCTGGCAGAATAAAAGCACCAGGTTTAAAAGTATCGCCTTTTTTGCCAAACGATCTGTGATACCAAACGGCCAATTCGCGGGCCACGCGAATGCCATTCATGGCGTCTTTGTAGCTTGTTACAAAGCCATGACTAGCATCGTTACCCGAGGTACGTAATACATGAAATAATTCACTGATCGTGCGATCAAGATCAAGCTTGTAACGCAGCTTATTGAGAAGATCCAACTGGGTTTCACGCTCACTGCGCATGACTCCCACTTGTGTGGCTAGATCCTGGGCCAAGGCTTCGCCAAACTGACGCAACTTCATAAGACATGCATTAGGGTCTATGGCGAAAATACGCTCGGCATTATGAGTTAACTGAAAGAAAAGTGGATCGTATTCTTTTAGAAATTCGAAATTACTTAAATGGCCCATTACACGCTGAATCCTATCCTTGGTGTGCGTTTTTTATTCAACTATTATTTTTACAATACCTTTCTGGTACTTTTGTTTAAGCGGTATTTATACAGGATATAGATTGACTTGACCAATCGGTTAGCACGAAAAAATTAAAAGCTACGTTTAGTGAAGTGGCTAGCTAAAGTGCGAATTCATGCAATGCCTGCAAAACAATCAACCAGTGTAGCTTTAACTATGCCCTATATCGATACAACCTAGAACAAACAGTTTAAGAAAGTTCACTATCAGAGTCATTATTGCACTCATTACAATGCCCTTAACCATTAATCCTCTTCAAGTATTAGAGGAATTGACAGTAATGCATCACAACCAGGTAAACACTGCTTCTTGACTCTATTTAACATGTTTTCAATTTCTTTTTTTACTCCTTGAAATTCCGGGGCTACAAAGCTATCTAGGTTATCAAGCCCATGCTGAGCCCAAGAGTTTGCCTCTTCAAAATCCCCTGTCGACCAAAAAAGTTGTGCTGCCAACCCATATGCGGAATAAGGTAGAAAGAGTGTGATTTGATCAAATTGAATGATTTTTGGCTCTTCTTCAGTTAGTAATATTAACTCGTTTAAATGTTCACGGGCCTCAGAAATTAGGTAATTCCACGCCTCGCTTTTGGGCTCAAAACATTGCGCTGACAATATTTGAAAATGACTTACTAACCATCTTGCCTCTATCGATCTTTCAGGGCACTTTTCCGCAATCACATCTGGCAATTGAATTATGAAAGCATTCAACATGTTAACCAATTCTGAACCTATCCAGCTACTGTCGTCGGTAAAAATAAAATAGAAGTCTCTTGCAAACTCTAACCAATCTGCAGGTTCTTTTTTCTGCTCATTACTCTTATTAAAAGCAGAGATTGGGACCACTACGTTATTAGCTTTATCGGTATTGCCTTTATTAGCCATGACTGCCTACCCGTATTTGGTTGCTTGACTCGAATTAAATGTAGCTCCATTATCATGACGTGTCGCTACTGACTACATGTACATGTCGTCTATTCATGCATACAAGGAAGATCTATGTCCTGGCCTTATCGATGGGAATTACTGCTACGCTACCGTTTAATTGAAATTGTTGCTTACTGGGAAGGCCGACTCACCACCAACCACCTACGTAATAGCTTTGGTATCGGTAGGCAGCAGGCTTCTGGTGACATTAATGCCTATATGAAAGAGGTGGCGCCTGGCAACCTGGAATACGACCGGTTTTTAAAGGGATACAAACCCAGTGCATCGTTTAAGCCTGTGGTAACCACGGGCACTGCTGATGAATACTTGCACATTCTTAGCCGCACTAAGGATATTGCCCATACCTTTGCAGGGCTAGACCTTGGCTTT
>Ga0105359_10004026_pt1 | contig 11871 bp, 10 predicted proteins | sample GOMGulsemesocosm_6_FD_83659 | JGI IMG/M metagenome (GOLD analysis project Ga0105359, IMG submission 83659) | Methane-oxidizing microbial communities from mesocosms in the Gulf of Mexico - GOM8C Gulf of Mexico | ecosystem: Environmental > Aquatic > Marine > Cold seeps | place: Gulf of Mexico... | reverse complement strand
TTGTCATTAAGCTTACGATAGGTAGTGCCGCGCTTGTTAACGAGCGCTTCCCAACCTAATGCTTGAACAAATTCAGTCAGCAATTCAGGGTTTAACCCATCTTTTTTATAATCGATGAATTCCGCTGTATGGCCATTGTCCTCGAGCCACTTTCTGGCCTTTTTCATGGTGTCGCACTTATTGGGAGATAAACCATATAATGTTATCTTAGCCATATTGCTACTACCCCCTAGGAAAAAAGCCGATGATTAAAGCATATTCTTACGTCAGATTCAGCTCTTTCCGGCAGGCAAGCGGCGATTCTGTAAGGCGCCAGACTGAGATGGCTAGGACTTATGCCGAAGAAAACAACCTTGAGCTACAGGATCTATCATTGAGAGATATGGGGGTTAGTGCTTTTCGTGGAACCAATGCCACAGATGGAGCGCTTGCTGAGTTCACGCGCCTAGTTGATGAGGGTGAGATACCAGAGGGCAGTTTTCTGCTGGTTGAGAACTTTGACCGATTGAGCCGTGAAGTGACTCGGGTGGCATTGAGTCGATTACTGTCATTGATAGACCTAGGCATTGTAGTGGTGACCCTGTCTGATGGGCAGGTATACAAAGCTGATTCCTTAGACGATATGCAGCTTATGATGTCGATCCTATACATGGCCAGAGCAAACGATGAATCTGTTCAAAAAAGTAGGCGGACTAAAGCTGTTTGGGAAAATAGAAAGCAACAGGCCCGTGAAAATGGTTCGATCATAGCAAACAGTAACTACCCAAGATGGCTGAAGAAGCATGAGGGTACATTGGTTGAAATTCCTGAGCATGTTGAAGTTGTACAGCAAGTGTTTCGATGGGCCAGAGACGGTTTGGGCTATCAAAAAATCGCTCAACAGTTAAACCAGCAGGGGAGCTTTACTTTTCATAAAGCCGTCCAATGGCGGGACGGCAATATCCAGTCTATGCTGCGTAACCGAGCTGTCCTTGGGGAGTACCAGCCACACCAAATAGTAGACGGTGATAGGATTGTCGATGGTGATGCTATACAGGAGTATTACCCAAAGATAATCGAACCATCGTTGTTCTTGCAGGTTCAAAATGCCATAGACTCTCGTAACAAGCGTGGATCTGGATATCGTAGGGGCTCATTCGCAAATCTGTTTATTGGCTTGATGAAATGTACCTGCGGTTCATCAATGATTCTAGGAAGTCAAAGGTCTTCAAATAATTCCAGCTACCTTAAATGTTCTGCTTATTCAGCTTGCGAAAGTACAGGAGGGATTCGCTATCAATATGTGGAGCCTCAAATTCTTATTGCTTTGAGTCATATCGGCGGTATAACTTCACGGTTCCAGCATCGTGATAACAATGAATTATCAGGATGCGCTTTAGAGTTAACAGCCAAGCAAAAACGCCTTGATGAGATGTTGGTTATCTTTGAAGAGTCACCATCAGCTAACGTGGGTAGGATGATTGCAAGTTTGGAGGTTGAAATTGCAGTTCTTGTTGAAAAACAGCATGGGTTAGAGCTAGAGGAATCTGAACGCCAGTTACGCCAAAGCATTCTGTTGAATACGGAAAGCTTAGAAACACCTGAAGAGAGAAGTGCGTTCAATGCTAAGTTAAGGCTGCTGTTGGATTACATAGAGGTTATCGACCAAGAAGGTGATAAGACGTTGGTGTATTTTGTGAAAACTGGGTCTGAGGCTGACTCTCAAGCTGTGTTGAATCAAGAGTTAATACGTGGCTCTAGGTGTTTGAAATCTGATATATATGAGATGGACGGGACACTTGTTTGTAAAACTCAAAGCACCCAGCCATATATTCGTCCGATGGAAGAGGAGGCTGCCCCTCTTGAAGGTTATCCCGCAATTGAAAGTACGGATTAGAAAGCTGAGATGACAGGTTTGTTTAAAAACCTGCCAGCAACAGCTTACATTACTCGATATCTAAGACGGGTAAAGTATTTACGATTTCCATCGTCTTCAGACTGACAGTAATAACTCTCTGTAATAGTTCTAATGGGTACTTAACATTATTCATTGTATCAAGGGCCCAATCATTAGCATTATTAGTTATTCCACTTTTATTATCAGTTGTTACAGCTTGGCGTTCCATTACCCATTCAATCGCTGGTTTACCATTAACTACATAATTGTATGCCTCTAATGGAATGTCTTTCAGTGTGATGAAACTATTGTAAATGATAGTAGAATTGTCGTTAACACTTTTCCCATCTGCTTTAATTTTAGGATGCTTCATCTTGGTCACTAGAAAGTCATCATTTTTAAGTTGGCTTATGGAGTGTTTGCCGCAATCCAATGTTACATTGTAAGGTTCGACGGAATCATAGTTGATATGTAGTTCAGCCAGTTCACGACCAGCCTTCGAAAAATTCCAGAAGTCTTTCGATTTTTTTACACAAGGGATTCTTGGCAATTCTTTACTTAGATTATCCTTATATCGCTCATGATATTCTTTACACTGAAGTAAGCCATAAATATAGTAAAAAATATCTTCTTTAGTTAAAGATTCATCGGGGTAGGATAATTGAAAGTGCTCTAAACCAGAATTGCTGATACCGTCTTGTCGAGAGTATTCATGGTTAGTTGCCATTGACTTGTCTGGAAAGAGCTGTTCAGTTCTTTCAAATTCCATTTTATAATTATCTTGTTTTTCATAAAGGTAGAGTGGAAAACCCTGTCCTCCTGAATGTTGCATATTTAGATCAGGAAGTGTGTCTACAATATATGCTGACGGTGAAGCGCCAGAGTTACCTATCCCGCTAATGTATATGATTCTATTAATTGTGTTTGGTTCGGGAAATAGCCTAATATTTTGATAAATCATATCATTATAGTTTTTATCGAAATAAACCCATTGTTTTGTAAAGGGCCTATATACTCCTTTGTACAGAAGGTGCGAATGGAAGGGATGTTTGCGAAGTTTATTGAGGTCGTTCTTTAGACCTCTATTCCAGCTTATTTTAGATAGATCCATAGATATGAAGTCATCTAACTTTAAAGCTTTATCGCTATCGGACCACCTATCAACTTCCTTGTTATAGAAGTCTGCCATGTTGGATAGATTGTTTTTTAACTTTACATCTGAGAATCCGTAGCACCATGCATCACGGCCAGTTTTAAGGCCGCTAGAGTAATTGTTAAACATGGTTTTAGTTGCAGGGTTCTTCTTGTCACCAATTTTAATGAATGAATTAAAGCTATCATCACGCTGATTTATCCAGTCGTTATATGTGTCGGGCGTAATATCCTTCCATTTGTTAGCATTTGTGATACCGCTAATACTTTTAAAGTCTCTAACGATATCGAGTTTCTGTTTTTGAGTGAGGTAGTCACCAAGGCTATGCCAGAATATTTTTCCTTGCTCTTTAGCAAGTGGGTTTTTGACAATAATTGAAATCGCAACAGGGGTTCTTGTTCCTTGACCGAAGACATTGTCTTTTTCTTTTCTACGTAACTCTCCTTTGGTACGAGCATTCCCACGCAAATGGAAGACATAAATAGAGCTATATTCATCGGCTAGGCACTTTCGTATACCGTCCGCTGTATTGGACTCTAAGAATCCTGCATTTGTTACAAAACCAACGATGCCATTACATTGGCATTTGATAGCACATTCACTTTTTTGAAAATCGACCTTAATATTCGAGCGATTTTTACATACTCTGTCGCTCGCCCAACGTATGGCTCGGATATATGAATCATAAAGCGCATTTTTGTTGGTTGCGGTTGAATGAGCTGCATAAGTTTCTCTGATACGGCTATCTAAATTGTCGTACGAAACATTAGCGTTGTTGTCGTTGGCGCTTCCTTGACCTGCAGAGTATGGGGGGTTCCCCATTATTACTCGAATATCAAGATCTTTTTGGCGGTTTCTTCGGTCGCTGTTGTCCGCTAGGCGATCACTGATAAGATCGTCTTTTTCATATAATTGAAATGTATCAGTTAGACAAATACCTTTAAATGGTTCGTAGGTACCTTCGTTTATGTTATCGCCATCATGAAGAACAGCATGGTAAACGGCTTCAATATTGATGGCAGCGATATAGTAAGCAAGCAATACAATTTCATTACAGTGTATTTCATTTCTGTATTTATGTTCTAACTTATCCTTACTGATTAAATTACTTTGCAATAATCGAGTAATGAATGTACCTGTGCCTGTAAATGGGTCAAGTATATGCACACCTTCACTACCTAAACTTTGGTCGAATTCTTGTTTAAGTACATCGTCTATGCTGTGTATGATAAAGTCGACAACCTCTACAGGTGTGTAGACAATGCCGAGGCGTTCTGTCATGCGTGGGAATGCATTTCGGAAAAACTTGTCGTAGAGCTCTACTATAATTTTTTGTTTACCCTCTGCATTATTGATACCTTCAGCGCGCATTTTTACGCTTTCGTAGAATTGCTCTAGTGTATCCGCTTCCTTCTGTAAATTGTGTTCCTGTAGAATATCCAATACATTCTGCATGGCTTGGGATACAGGGTTGTTATTGGCAAAACTGTAGTCTTCAAAAAGTGCATCAAATACTGGTTTGGTGATTAAGTGCTGAGCCAGCATTTCAACGACTTCTTCGTTACTAATACTGTCATTTAGATCATCTCTTAGTTCATCAGCGAAAGCTGTAAAAGCTGCTACTTCTGTAACGTTGTTATCATCGCTTACGATGGCTGTAATACGGGATATATGTGTACTGGCAATTTTTGCAATATCACTTGCCCACTCAGTCCAGTGATTTCTATTGCCACACTTTTTTACAATTTTGGCATATAGCCCACGCTCTAATTCACCAACTTCAAACTGTAAATTATCTTGATCTTTAATTTGACCTGTTATATCTGGATCTGTAGAACCTATTCCGTAGCTCCCTTTAGCGCCACTCCCTTTTTTCTTGTCTCTACCGTTTTTCCCATTTTTCTTTTGTACATCGTCTGTAATGGAAATTATTTCCATTTTATTGTTGTCTTTTCCAATTAAGTCTAGTTTGTTTATCATGGCGTCAAATCGATCATCATGAGAACGTAGGGCTTGAAGTACTTCCCACACTACCTTATAAGTTTTATTATCACTAAGGGCTTCGTGCGGCTCTACACCTGCGGGAATAACAACAGGAAGGATGACATAGCCACGTTCTTTACCAGGTGAATTACGCATGACACGCCCCACGGATTGAACAACATCCACTTGAGAGTTTCGGGGAGTCAGGAACAAAACAGAGTCTAATGCTGGTACGTCGACACCTTCAGACAAACAACGAACATTACTAAGAATACGGCAGGTATTGTCAGGAGTTACTGCTTTCAGCCAATCTAGCTTTGATTCTTTTACACTGGCATTCATGCTGCCATCAACATGGGCAGCTTCACATACCAGTGTACCGTGGTGATTACCTAACTCTTCTTCTGCTTCTTGGTATGCTTCTACAACCTCTTGGAACATGTCAGAGATTTGTTTTGAACTTACTTTATGCTTAGTAGCCTTTTTAGTTTTATCTGAATTACTCTGTGGTTCAATAACTTGGCAGAAAGCTACAGCACGTTTCATTGGGCTGGAATCTCCACTTAGGTCTTCTTCTAGTCCCTGCTTATTCAATGCTTTCCAGCAACCTATGATCTTTGCAGCATCATCTACTTTCAAGCTGTTGTTTTCATCTGCTAGTAAATTTTGAATTCGCTTGTTGATGTGATCCTCACTCACAGTTAATACGATTACTTTGTAATCGCATAGTAGACCCCTGCTAACTGCTTCTGAGAAGTTAATAACATGTAGCTCTTTACCATAGAGATCTTCATTATCCATTGAAAAGAGAACTACTTCACCTTGCTCCTCTTTTATCTTAGCGTTGTCTCCATATATGCGGGGTGTTGCAGTCATGTAGATACGTTGATTCGATTTTATGAAACTGTTGTCATGAACTTTTACAAAGTTGCTTTCGTCCTCATCTGAAAACGTAGATCCTGTCGTTCTATGTGCTTCATCACAAATTATTAGGTCGAAGTTTTCAAGTTCAAAACTCAATTGAGCATTGCTTATTACTGCAATGGAGTGGTACGTAGAAAATACGACGCTCATATGCTGATCATCGTGTCGCATAGTCATTTCTGAAGCTAATTTCTCAGCATCAGTAGTAGCGGGGTAACGTAACTCGTGGGTGAAAGTTTGAACAATATCATCGTCTTTCTTACGTTTTTTTCCTACATCGCTATCTGAACAAACAGCAAAGCTATGAAGGGGGGTTGTGCTTTGTTGTGTCCACTCTGTTAGTGTTTGGGATAACAATGAAAGGCTAGGTACTAAAAATAAAACTCTTTTACCTTTACCTGCAAGATCTTCAGCTATTTTTAGGCTGGTAAAGGTTTTTCCGGTACCACATGCCATGATGAGCTTGCCTCTATCAGCATTTTCCAATCCTTTTTTAACGGACCGAAGCGCATTTTCTTGATGAGGCTTTAATGAGTATTTAGGCTTGAGTACGGGATCTTGATTGGGTTGATATTGTGCCCAGTCAATTTGGCTGCTTTCTAAATCATGTAAATCAATCTTGGTTACCGGGGTTTGTTGATTAATCAGTGACGCTTCAGCATTTTCAGTCCAGTTTTCCGTAGTAGTTACGATAATTCGGCGAGTAAATGGCTTTTGCCCTGACGCAGTAAAGAAACTGTCAATATCCCGTTTCTGTAGTTTGTAGTCTTCTGCATAACATTTGCATTGGATTGCATGATATTCATCTGTAGCTGCTGTTTTTGCAACCAGGTCAATGCCTATATCTTTACCATCAATACCGTGTTCAGGATGTGCTTTTGCCCAGTCTGTAAATAACCAAACATCGGAGTATAGATCTTTGTATGTCGCTTCATGACGTAGATATATACAGATTAGTTCTTCAAAGTAATTTCCTTTTTCTCGTTCTGTCTTTGCGGCTGAACGGAAGTCTTCCAGTAACTTTCTTAGTGCGGTCATTTTTTGCTCAAATGTAGTATATGAAAAATTATACAGAGCTTACATCAATGACGGGGGCTTGATCTAGGGGCGGTTTGGAGATTAGTACTTGCTATTAGTGATGGGGCATAAAAAAAGCCCTCGACGAATCGAAGGCTTCTGGATTGACTACTTACTAATCCACTGGTTCATCATGGTACTCATCTAAAGGCATTCCACCCTGAAAAGTATATTCCCCGATATAATTCACCGCTTTGCAAGAAGCGCATTTCATATCGAGAATAGTTAGCCTTTCAATGTCATCTTCTACCCTTAAAAAAAGGCAAAAATTACTATCGTCAAGCAGTTCTATGATTTCCCCACAACATTTGCAGTCGGGACACGTAAGAATAACTCCCACGTGTAGTTGAGATTGTATAGACATACAATTCCCCTCAGTCTTGTCGACCAGACATCTGGTCGATCCTCCTAGTGCTTAGCGCCTTAGAAGTTGAATCTTCTAGGCATGGAGTTTTGACTGCGAACTCACGCATACTAACAGTCCGAAGCTGAATCGAGAAAGTAAAGTTACTAGTTGTGACAGCCTAGTGCCATTGGCATGACACGGTTTATGACAAGGCTATGTTTAGTTAACCCCAATATTTATCTAGTGATACACAGGGAAATTGTCGCCCTTGTCTTTTGTGACAGGGGTGACAGGGCTTACCGAGTTGCTTCTATATAAGTAGGGCCAACCTAGACGGAATAGGCTTCAGCTAATTCACATACGGCATCCTCAGGTTCTTCACCTGCACGTTTAGCATTCTCCTCAAGTACCAGGTTATACCCAGCTACGCCAGTAACGCCATCAAGTGTCCAGGCAGCGACTCTATGCTGCCTACCATCAATGACCTTAGTAGTTCTCACCGACCTAAAACCCTCCTCTTCAAGCACAAACTTAAAGCCAGCCTTAATATGTAATGCCTGCCAAAGGTAAGTCTCATCCATGCCTTCTCTTGCAATATAACTATTCCAACTGACTTCCGTAATAGTTTCCCAGCCCTGCTGCATATAACCCTTTACAAGCCGCTTTGTTGGGTCTTCACACATATCAAGGTAATCTCTTTTAGCGTCCGTCATAGGGCAGACATAAGGGGTCCAGTCTGAGATATCGTAGTTTTCCAAATATTCGTAAACCTCATACCAGGAGTAATCGAACCAATTCAAAAAGCTCTCTATAAATTCTTGGGTCTCTGCTTTATCAAGTTCATGTATGGCATAGTGACACACATATATCCGGCGATCTTCCTGCTCAATACTGAACGCTCTCCCTTCGGTGTTATCGGCAAACATAAATCGAGAATACAAGTTCTGTTTATAGGGCCTAACGTACTTTGGGTTAATTACCATCTCGCTTGCGGTCAGCATGCTTTTCATTTCTAGATAGACGTCCATGCCCTTAGCTTTACTTTCGTCAACCAAGACCAGAATGTTATTGGCGATGCTCTCACTGTGGGAATTCCGTATCTCCTTTAGGCTTGTGGTTACGGTCTGACCTGAAAGTAGCTTCCCCATAACCTGCTCAACCAATACGTTTTTACCAATACCATGCTGAGTTCTAAACAACGGGTGAACACTGGGTCGCTCCGATGGCTTTTGAATCATATGGGCCAGCCATTGGGTGATCCATTTCTCATCTTCAACGCAGCCAGTAATCCTGTAAATGAACTCCTTAAATTCCCTCATATACTCTCTAGGAAAATAGGTTCTATCTTCTATTTCGCTCTCAGATATCGTCTGCAAACACTCATGAGCAAACTCACGCTGCGACTTAAATTTATTCCGGTAATTACATCCATTGACAGTAAAAATCTCTCCCTCCCCAGGTTCAAACCGTACGCCATCCACAAGTGGAAGCCTCTGCTCTAATGGCTGGATTATCTGGTTCTTACTAAAACCATCTTTCCTAGCCCTTAGGTACATTGCATCTAGGCTAGTTTTTGCATCTGTATGATGATTCCACAGGGACACGATTCGCTCGTCCCCAGCAAACCAGCTCCAACCCTCAGCACTACGCTCATCCACCCATTCTTTTGGGCACTTGATCGTCTTGGCATCGTCAAGAGCCTCCCACTCGACCATCTTGCGGTCCAGGCTCTCAATTTGCTCTTTAAAGACCTCCTCCTTAGGCTGTTTAACTGTGGCGCTAAGGTTGCTATCTACTTCTATGCTCTGTGTTACGTCCATGTTCATGGTTATATCCTTCCTGGATTATGTGCTGTTCTATTAAGTTATTGATGTAGCTGGCCACCGAGGTATCCGCTTGATTCGCTACTTGAATCAAGCATTGATAAACGGGCTCACGTAATTTGAGCTTCATTTAGGTCATACCTTCTAATCTTAGAATTCGGCCAACAGAGTTTCGGTTGCAGCCAATGTAATCGGCTATGTATTGATGGGTGTAGCCCTCGTCTCGTAGTTCGATAATTTGGGCTTTCTTGGTTCGCGTTATGCGGTTCGTTTTCATGTGCACACTCCTCGTTAGGTACATCCTTATTTTAAGGTGAGTGCATAGGTGTGATTGAAAAAAGCCAGTTACGGTTTGATATGCCTAGTTATTCAGCCTCCTTTTGGCCCGACATAATCTTAGTTTACGGTCAGATGCATAGCAGTGATCGAAAAAGACAGGTTTAGCACCATATTTTCAATATCTCACCACCTCCTCGTTATAAGTACAGTGAACCCATAACTAGGATAACCCTATGAAATACGTGACCTCTGGGCCGATGACAGCATCTCAAGTGCTGGAAAAAGCCACTGAAATAATCGATGAAAAATATTGCCGTGGAGCCAAGTTTTCTTGCCCTGAAGAGACCAAATCCTACCTGCGGCACAAACTTGGACTGGCTGAGCGGGAGATATTTGCAGTGATCTACTTGGATAACCAAAACCAGATCATCCAGTACGAAGAAGTCTTTTTCGGCACTCTGTATGCTGCATCTATATACCCTCGGGAAGTCGTTAAGCAGGCATTAGCCCATAACGCTGGCGCTGTAATACTGGCCCACAACCACCCGTCAGGCCTCTCAGCCCCCTCTGAGTCTGACAAACGGATTACTAAGAGGCTGATCGACGCGTTGAAGCTGGTGGATGTCAGGGTCTTGGATCACATAATAGTTGGCGATACTTGCTACTCGTTCGCTGAGGAGGGTGAGCTATGAACCCCATACTAGCTAACATCCTCAAAGCCATGGTGATGGCTGCGGTTGTCGCCTTTATAGACTCCTGGTCGGATACCAGGGATGAATTTGAAGATTGGAAAGACTAGGAGGTCATATGGCAAAAGTTGGATACGCGAGAGTCAGTACCGCAGGCCAAAACCTTGAGACGCAATTAACTGCTCTCAAGGACTGCGACAAGATTTTTCAGGAGAAGGAATCGGGGGCTAAGGCTGAACGGCTTGAGCTCAATCGAATGTTGGAGTTTGTTCGTGACGGTGATGTTGTAGTAATTACCAAGCTATGTCGTCTGGCTCGCAACACCAAGCACCTACTTGAGATTGTTGAGTTCCTAGATAGCAAGCAGATTGGACTCAAAGTCTTAAACCTTGGCATAGATACATCGTCACCGACTGGGCGGCTCATGCTAACCATGATTGGTGCCGTGGCGGCCTTTGAGCGACAACTGCTGCTGGAAAGGCAAGCTGAAGGCATAGCCCTTGCTAAGCAGAGCGGTAAGTATTTGGGCAGGAAGCCAACCGCCATGGCAAAAGCTGAAGACGTAAACTTGCTACTTGCTGAAGGAGTAAGTAAATCGCAGGTTTCAGACCGTTTAAATATTAGCCTTTCCAGTATTCATCGGATCTGTAAGCAGGGCCTTGTGTAGATTCAATGGCTGAATCCTGAAAATTGAGGGGTAGCTGGATCATAGTGGAATTGCATTTCTGGGCCATTAGAGTATCTCAGAATAAGGCCTTCTCACGAGTACTTTATCGACTACTTTTATAGTAATTCTTAATGTTTAGTGAGGAGGCTATTATGTCTGATTTCTGGTTGATTAGGACTTCAGATCAAGGTTGGAGTAAAAAGCTATATGTAGCTTATAGGGATAATATTGAGTTTAAGCTCTTTGATGATGCTGGTTTGGGTATAGACCTTACTACAGACTTTCTCTGTGATGCTTACGACAAGGGCAGGTTAACTCCAAAAGATTGGGCGAACATATTTTTAGGTACAGGGTCGACTCTTGCAGGTGCTTGGCTATTGAGAATAGCGATGATGAGCCCAGAGCCTGTAAGTAAACTACCTTTAGTTGGGGTTGCAATGCTAATGATGGTGGTCGGGGCCCCGTATGCGATGTATATCATTTCGGGTAAGAAACCTATGTCTTTTAGAGTGTCAGAGCATGGCATTGAATTTGGCTGGGATTAGTGCAATTTCAACACCCAAAAGACTATAGCCTAGTGACACATACTGAAACCACCCGCATTGCATTCCAATAGGGTGGTTTCTGCGTTTTGGAGGGTAAATTTCAAAAGGTTAAGACCCTATTGGTGTAGCCTGGTAAATCGGGAGAGCATTTTTGTTGGCATCATCCAACAAAAATAACCATTGGATAATCTACGGGATGCAGGTGCGTTTCTAGCTATTGATTTATGGTGCATCGGTGCACCAATATTCTACTATCTCGAGCTCGGGCAGGGCTTTGGGTTTTTTGTCACATCCATGTGACAATATTCGTTTACCTGAATACAAAGGCTTATGGAATAAAAGGACATCGATGTCCTATTAATCTACAAGCCACGTATCTTGCGGGCTAAACTGATAATAGATGCTTTTTGGTTATGTGGTTAGAGTATGAAAAATAGCTCGCAGTTTTTTATGCCGTATATCTTCATGGACTGGCTTCGATTCGTAAAAAGGACGGGGATTAAAGCATA
>Ga0105359_10004025_pt1 | contig 11872 bp, 7 predicted proteins | sample GOMGulsemesocosm_6_FD_83659 | JGI IMG/M metagenome (GOLD analysis project Ga0105359, IMG submission 83659) | Methane-oxidizing microbial communities from mesocosms in the Gulf of Mexico - GOM8C Gulf of Mexico | ecosystem: Environmental > Aquatic > Marine > Cold seeps | place: Gulf of Mexico... | reverse complement strand
TAGTGGCTCTATCGTTTATTTTTGGACCTTTGCGCTCTGTGTCTATGGGGGCACGCATTATGATGGGCGTCTTTACTGGCATACTATTTTTTATTAGTAATGAAGTCTTAGGCTCATTGAGTTTGGTATATCAATTACCGCCAATATTAGGAGCAATGTTGCCAAGTCTATTTTTTATTAGTGCTGCTTGGTACTTTATTCGTAAGAAAACGGCATAAGCCTTTAAGCTCTTTTCGATAAATAAAGGTTAGTTTAAGGTAAAACCTCTCTAACCTTTACTCGAAAGAAAGCACTTGAAAGAAAGCACTCGCAATAAAGTCTTTTTAAGCAATAAACGGCTAGCTTTCTACCACTGTAGCGACTACAAACGACCTCTATTGGCTTCTAGCGATAACACCACAACTTCTGTGTTGGTTACTCTGTCTTGTAAGCTCAGCTTATTTTTTCTATCAAATATCACAATTAAGTTGCCTAGTCCCAGCAGTGTTGGCAGTAAACGTTTTATTGCGGTACTTTTACTTACCAGTGAACCATCTAGATTTTGTACACGTAAACGCCAAGCTTTCATGCCTAAGGTTTGCCCCTTCTTAGACCAAAAATAGATAAAAAAAGCACATACCCAAGCTATGCACCAGGCGTTGAAAGCAATTTGATAAGCTGGATGCGTAGCGTTCCAGTCAATGCCAAAACCACTCCTAGCAATCGAAATTACTCCCAAAGCATCTAAAGCAACAAAAAGTGCTACGCAGATATAACCAGTAAGCATAAAGATGGCAACAATAATTAATAAATCGTAAATCCATGAGCCAAAGCGACGGCGAAAGCCTGCGCGAGGAAAAGTTGCAGCGGTAGTATCAGTCATTTGATGTTCTTTCTATTGGGTTAAGTATGAGTGGCAATGGCGAAATAATATTTTCCCGCAGTTTAACAAAATTAATCTTAATTGAGTATCCCTATCACCTAGCGTAAGATAGCGATTTTTATTTACAATTTTGCAACTTTACTTGAGCTAGTGATGATATCAATAGACCTATTCTCTTGATTGGTATTTCAACCAGTTGATACTTGAGTCACTTTGCAAGCATTAAACACTCATTAACCAGAGTTGAGCTTAGTTAATATCAATAAGCTAAACTTTTACCATTGTTTTAAATTTAATTGTTATCGCTTTAGCAATAACATAGTTCACGGGTAGTATTAAATGCGTTTATTAACTTTATTATTTGGCTTGTTATTTTTTATTAGTACTAGCAGTGCTAGTGCCAATGAAGCAATGAAGCATTACGAACAGGCACTTAGTTATTTAAATGACGGCAAGCTGTCTAAGGCCGAAATTGCTGTTAAAAATAGCTTGCAGCTTGATTTAAACTACTTACCAGCACGATTATTGTTAGGTAAGGTATTGTTGCAAAGAGGTAAACCTCAGTCTGCAGAAAAGGAATTTGAACAAGCAAGAGAGCTTTATGCGGACTCTTTTGTGGTTATAATTTCTTTAGTTGAAGTAAAGCTATTACTTAATAAAAATGAAGAGGCACTTACTTTATTAAAGCAACATCCTCAATTAAGAAGTGACTATAAATACTATTACTTCAAAGGAAACGCCTATAAGGCGACAACTCAATATTCAGAGGCACTGATTGCTTATCAAAAAGCGATTGCGATGCAAATTAATTCAGCCGAGATGCATACTGCTTTAGCTGATCTATGGTTTAAGCAGGAAGATATAAATAAAGCGCAATTAGAAATAGATAAAGCATTGCTGATTGATGGGCTATTTGTTCCTGCTCTTTTGTTAAGTAGTGAAATATACAAAAGTTTAGAGCAATATGATTTATCAAGACAGGCTATTGAAAAGGCATTAAATATTGATAGCAATAATCAGCAAGCCTTGTTTGTTAAGGCGGGCTTATTACTCAGCCAAAATGAATTGAGTCAAGCATTGGCAATTGCTTTAAAACTTCGAGAGCTATCTCCGACAGACCCTTTTGCCAAATTGTTACATTCATCTATTGTTGCTCAGCAAGGGCATAATAAACAATCAAGAAGAATACTCACAGATATTAGCCAGCAACTATCAGGCATTGCTGACCGACATAAAGAAGATAAGCAGATCTTATTACTCTCTGCAACGGTAGATTTTATTAATACTAAAAACTTTACAGCTAAGAATAAATTTTTGCGTTATATCGAACTGTATGGGGATAGCTCGAATGCTCGACGCTACCTAGCACTTATTGAATTACAAGCTGAAAAATTTGATAAAGCTCAACAACACATTGAGCAGGCTTTGAAGCAAAATTCATTCAATGCGGATTTATACTTATTAGCAGGAGAGATTTATCGCCAAATGGAATTATCAGGCAAGCAAATTGCAGTTTTGCAAAAAGCACAGCTTAAGTTTCCAGAGAATGAAAAAATTAGGCAGCACTTTGTTGCAAGTCTATTAGAACAATCATTATTTGAACAGGCACTAGCAACGTTAGATAAAACAAACTCTAACAGCAGCTTACAAAACAAAACTATCTTAGCTTTTATGCAGATGCGTTCTGGCCAATATGAGCAAGCAAAAATTACCACCCAAGCACTGCTTGATGAATATAAAGATAAGGTCGAAGTTTTGCAGCTTGCAGCAGAGCTATCGCTTAAAACGTCTCAAAATAGTGAAAGGGCAGTGTATTTCTTTGAGCAAGCCTTAGCTTTAGATGAGAACTTTACACCGGCATTAACGGCTTTAGCAGGCATATATTTACAACAAGGTAATATTGAAAAAGTTGAGCAAATATATCAGCAACTACTTAGCGTAAATGAAAGTGACTCATTAACATTGCAGTTGTACGCAGACCTAGCCATCAAGCAGGGCAGGTTGCCTTTAGCCATAAAATTGTTGCAGCCATTGGCTCAAAAGAATGACTATAAAAATGGTCGAGCGTTAATAAATCTATATATAGCAACTAAACAAGCAACAAAGGCATTATCGTTAATTGAGCAGTTAGAAAAAGACTACCCACTAGATGAAGCTTTGTTATTAAGTAAGAGCCGAGTTCAGTCTCAATTATCATTGAACTCTTCAGCAGAAAAGTCCTTAAAGGTCTTGTATGGCTTAGTTTATGATGACAGTGAAAAGCTTGTTACCTTAGCGCATACTCAGCTTGATATTGGTGATACTGTATCAGCAAGTAAAAGCATTGACCGTTTAAAAGCGCTAGAGACAGCTGAGGTACCTGAGTATTTACAGGCTCGATTTAGTTTTTTAACAAGAAATCATGACAAAGCTTATCAAATAATTCAAAAAGCACTGAAGAGTCATCCCGACAATAAAGTTTGGCTTGACTTACAGGTACGGGTTCTTATTGCGCAGAACTCAGTGCCACAGGCTATTAATACTCTGAAAGACTTGTATCAGTCAAATAAAGAACGGGCTGATATGCAGCTATTAGCGCAATTATATGGGCAACAAGGACAGGATACTTTACTGCTTAACCTACTTGTTGATTGGTTAAAATATACACCTCATGATAATTGGGCTAGGTCTCAATTAAGCGCGTTGGCAATAAGCCAAGGGAATCGCACTTTAGCAATTAAAGTACTAAGCCAAGCTGAAGGTTTAGATACACAGCCTCTGTTTTTGAATAACCTGGCAAATTTTTACCTGGCTATCCATTTAGAGCAAATTGCAGCCCAATCCACAGGTAGCACCACTCAGACTGTTAACTTAATTAAAGCACAGGAGTATGCTCTTAAAGCTTATAAGCTAGCACCTAACATCGCTGCTATCAATGATACTCTGGGGTGGATATATGTACATGATAAGCAACTTAACAAGGGATTAAGCTTATTACGTGAAGCCCGTGCTCGAGATGGAAATAATGGTGAAATTTATTACCACCTTGCTTTTACTTTGGCACAGTTAAATAGCAAAGCCCAAGCAATCTCTTTTTTACAAAAAGCAATACAATTAGAACCAAATCATGAACTTCGCAAAACTGTGAGTTTTCACATCAACAAAATTTAACCTCCCTGTAAAAAACTTGTAAACATACCGTTGCGAATTTTTCAGGGGTAATTTAACAAAAGAAAATGACAGCGGTGTCATTTATGTTTTGCTTAGTATATAATCTGCGCAAATTTCACTCTCTGTTGCTAAATAGCGACAGAAAAGTACACAAGGACAAAGAAATATTATGTGTAGAGCATTTGTATTAGCAAGTTTAGTTATATCAGCGGTATTTTTAGCAAAACCTGTTGCAGCTGTAAAAATCGATTTAGGCGCGGCAAGTAAATATAACGCTTTTATTCAAACTGACTTCTCTGTGTCAGGCTCTGATACTCAAGGTCGAGTAGCTGTTGGTGGAGACTTTGTTATCAATGGCGGTAATGATGTTGGCACTAAAATACAAGCATTTGGTATGGGCACAGGTCCAAGCTTGGTTGTCGGTGGTAATGTTGTTAAAAATGGTCAAGGCAGCTTTAATGTTTATGAAGATGGTCCACATCAATCACCTCATGCAGGTGAGTTGGTTTATGCAGGAAAAGTCTTAAATAATGGAACTGAAGTAACCTCTAGTGTATCTGGCCAAATTGAAGCACAACTATCCAAAGTTAATAAAGCGCAATTGCCTGTTGATTTTGAAGATGCATTTGCACACTTAAATCAGTTATCAAATAACTTACAAGCAAGTATAGCGTCAGGAACAACTACCAGTGGTGTAGATTGGCAAGGTAATCCAACAGGGCCATTAACTTTTACACCAACAACGACACCAAGCGATAATGTTTATGTCTTTGATGTAACTCAGCAGCAGATTAATCAAGGCGTCACTTGGAATGTAGTGGGCGTGAACGATGATGCAACCATTGTTTTTAATGTTACTAATGACAAGCAAGTAAAAGGTAATAAGTGGTGGACAGGAACAGACCAGTGTCAAGCAGGACAAACAGGTTGTATGCAGCTTAACGGTCAACAAGTTAGTGTCAATGGCAATCGCTTAGACCCTGTCAATGTTGATTCTTTGCATGGTCGTCCTGCTCATCAAGTTTTATATAACTTTGTTGGTGCCACTCAAGTTGTTCTAAATGGCTCAACTTATGGTTCAGTATTAGCACCAAGTGCTGATATTAAGGCATTAACTGGCCATGTTGTTGGACAGGTAATCGGTAAGTCTTGGGATGGTAATATGCAAATTAACTACAACCCTTTTGCACCTGTGGGCTCAGGTACAACACCAGTACCTACTCCTGCAAGTTTTTGGTTATTTTTACTTGCGATTACATTGGTTTATGTGAATAGAAAGTCTCTAATAGCAAAGCCAATCCAAACGCCAATAGCAGTATAATTTTCACTAGCTTGTAAGTAAAAGCCACTATTCTTTTAAGGGGGCCCTTCTCAAAGAATAGTGGCTTTTTTATGCTTAATACTTATTATGTTAAAAATTAAGTTAAGCTATAGCCTTATTAGCTTGGCTATCAGATATTTTATAAAAACTACAATACAGTGCAGGAACAACAGCCAAGGTTAAAATGGTACCTATACCTAAACCAAAGGCAATTACATTCGCCATGCCATAAAACAAGGGATCTTTACCGATAATCAAGGGAAGTAGACCCATCACAGTAGTGATTGTTGTCATTGCTATCGGCCTTAATCTTGTTAAACATGCATCAACCACTGCTTGATATTCTGATTTACCTGAAGCACTTTCAATTTTAATGCGATCAATCAAAACAATGGCATTATTAATAATGATACCTGCCAAACTGTATAGGCCAAGGGTAACCATAAAGCCAAAGGGAGCTTTCATTATCAATAAACCTAGTACAGCGCCAATGAAAGCTAATGGAATAGTTAAGGTGATAACGGCAGCTTGCCTAAATGAATTAAACTGTGCCACTAGCAGCATCAAAATAAGCCCTAATACAATTGGCATACTTGCCCCTAAAGCTTTTTGAGCCTGCTTAGACTCTTTAATTACTCCGTCATACTCAATGCTGTGGTTAACCGGTAAGTCTGCTTTTAAGGCTTGAATTCTCTCATCAATTATCAATTTTAAGTCTTCTGCAGCCATATCAGTATTTCGCGCTTGAATGCTGACAGTTCTAAATAAATCTTCATGCTGAATAATGGAAAATTGATGATTAGGCGCGAGCTTAGCTACTTGAAATAAAGGTACGCTCAAGCCTGTTTTTTTAGAATAAATAGTTAATGTTCTTAACCTATCTAAATTTTCCCGTTCAGCCTGCTCAGCTCTTAGAATCACCGGAATGATTTCGTCTCCTTCACGATACTCAGTGATTTGTGTGCCAGAAAAGTAAGTTTCAAGTGCCTGAGCTATTTCAGATGAGGTTAAGCCTGCACGTTTTGCTCTATGTTGGTCAATTTGAACATCAATTTTAACAATGAGATTTTCCCAGTCGGTCCTTATATCTAAGGTATTTGGCGTGTCATACAGTACATCCATCACTTGCTGAGCTTTTTTGTAAATGGTTTTTTTATCAGGGCCTTTGACTTGAATTTTAATGGTATTGGAATCTGATGGACCTAAAAACATCTTGCTGACCCGTGAAGAAACATTAGGAAAGTTATGCTCTATCTCTCGATCTAACTTGAGCACCATAGCTGATATATCAGTACCATCTTGCACATTTAGCACAATGAACCCTTTGTTTTGTGCTGGATCTTCAGGTGCTAAAGACATAACAAAACGCGGACCACTAAAACCGACATAGCCCGAATAACTATCAATAAAAGCAAAGCGTTCCTTATCATCTAACCAAGAAAACAGCTCCTTCATCTGACGGTTGGTTTCTTTAGAGGAAGTGCCATTAGGTAAATCTATATTGACAAGAATTTGTGTACGGTCCGAGTCAGGAAAAAACTGCTTAGCGACAGAGCCCATAGATACGATAGAGCCAATAAATAGCACAACCATAGCACCCATAAATAATGCTTTATGTTTTAATAGCCAGTGTAAGAAAGCTTCATAATAGCCATAAAACTTCCCGGCACTACCATTGTTTTCTATTGCTTCTTTTGAATCGACATTTTTTGGAGCAGTAATGAAAAAATAGCAGAGTAAAGGGGTAACACATAAGGCTAATATCCAGCTTGTTAATAAGGTAATTAAAATAACCAAGGAAATAGAGCGAGTATACTCACCAGCTACATGTTCAGCTAACATCAGCGGTAAGAAAAATAAGATGGTGGTAATTGAGGAACTAAGTAAAGGGACAGCTAGCTCTTTGCTACCTTGTAACATGGCGTCAAAACGGACAATGCCTTTCTCTATTCGGCTCTTAAAATCTTCGGCGATAACTATGCCATTATCAACCAATAAACCTAAGGAAATTATTAAAGTTGCTAAGCTCATGCGTTCTAACTTCATATCTGCATAGTACATAATAGTTAGTGTGGCTAACATAACAAAAGGTACAATAGCGCCAACGATAAGACCAACACGTAAACCCAAAAATAAGATAACCACAACCAGTACAATTGCTAAGGTTTGTAGCACATTCATTGAAACACCTTGAATGGTTTTTTCTACTTGCTCAGCTTGGTAGGTAGCAACATTAATTTTATAACCAACAGGCAGTGTTGCTTCTATATCATTTACCTTTTGCATTATCTGTGGTGCATACTCTAGTAAGTTGTATTCTGGCAACATTGAGGTGGCAAAGAATATTGCCTGTTGGCCATTAAAATATGCAAGCTTATCAGGTGGATCGAGAAAGTCCCTACGCAGCGTAACCACATCCTTTAAAGCGATAAAGCTCTCACTGCCAGGTATGTTAATATAGGTATTGGCAATATCTATCGTGCTATTAAAGTTACCCGATGGTTCAACAATAAAGCTTAATGGCCCAGTATCTATTTGACCGCCAGAGCTAATGATATTCTGATTTTTGAGTTCATTAATTAGCGCTTCAGGGGATATGCCTAATTGTGCCAATTTAGCGTTTGAAACCTCAAGAAATATGCGCTCTTCTTGGCGACCAAGAATTTCAATTTTTTTAGTTCCTTCAACGCCATATAGAGTGTCACGAATGTGCTGGGCAATATCATACATTTCACCCATAGCAAAACCGTCAGCAGTTAAAGCTAGCGTAATTACCGATACATCGCCAAATTCATCATTAACAAAAGGTGTGCGCGTTCCTGAAGGCATTTTCTTATGTGCCGCAGTCGTTTTATTACGCACGTTTTGCCATATATCATCGAGATTAAAGTAACGATCATAAACTTTGACATGAATAATGGATAGACCAATGGTTGATGTTGACTTAATTTCTTCAACCTCAGCAATTTTTCGGATCTCTTCTTCTAATTTCTTTGTGATCAGCTGTTCCACTCTATCGGGAGACATACCTGGAAAAGAAGTACTAATAATAGCTTCACGTACGGTAATCGTTGGATCTTCTTGTGAGGGCAGGGTGAAGTAAGCAAAAACACCATTGACCAACATGACAGCAAGTAATAAGAAAACACTTTTACGATACTTAAAGGCAATTTGAGTTAAATTCATTTTTCTTCCTTACACTTAGCTTAATTAAAGCGCTTGGTTTGAGAATCTAACAAGGTGACCTGCTGGCCATCTCTAAGGAAAGCAACACCTGCTGTGGCAATTATGTCGCCCGGCTTTAAGCCAGAAGATATATATACTTGGTTATTTAAAATATTTTCTGTTTTTATTTCTCTACGCTGAACAACTTGTTCTTCTGCATTAAAGACAAAAACAAAGGCTTTATTCTCTAGCCCTGCACTAATTGATGTAAGAGGTACCTTGATTGAAGGGCCTTTATGTCCTGTTCTCCCTTCGCCCTCAAAAATAAATTCAACTTCAGCGGTCATGCCTGCTCGTAGTAATGGGTTATCGCCTTGTAGTACCACAGTAACAGGGAATGCATTGGCTGACTCAGCCCTAGTACCAATTTCAGTAATGCGTCCACGAGTATGAATTTTTGGCAGAAGCGGGAATTTTATCGGCAATATGGCATCTTGAGTTAACTCTTGAATTAAGGTTTCAGGAACCAAAACTTGAATTTCTAAGCCATGTTTACCTTCAATTTCAAAAACAGATTGCCCAGAGGTAATTTGCTGAGATGGCTCAAATAGGCGCCTTGTAATGATGGCATCGTAAGGGGCTAATAAAATACTGTCCTGCATGTTTTTGTTAGCTATATCTAATTGTGCTTGTGCGACATCAACAGCGCTCTTATTGGCATCATAACTAGCCTTTGCATTATCAAAACTTGATTGAGAAACTACCCCTTGTTTTAATAGGGTTTGATAGCGGAGGTAGGTATTTTTAGCGTCAGCTAAACTGGCTTTTGATTGCTGATATTTTGCTTGGGAAGACTGCAATTCAAGATTGAAGCTACGTTTATTTAAATGCGCCAACTGTTGACCCTTACTAACGTCGTCACCTAAATTAACATTAATCTCTTGAATTTTTCCGCTTACTTCAAAACTTAACTTAGTTGCCTCAACAGGAGCAACAATACCTGATAAAACTCGGATTTGTTCAAGGGATGATAAAGTTACCTCAGTCCACTTTATTGGGCGGATAGTATTATTTACTTGCTTGGTTTGTTCATTACAGCCTATAAGAAATAAGGCGATAAAAAGTAGCGAAATGGTGCGCATTATTGTTCCTGTATACACAATTGTTTTATCAAAAGTGTAGTTGTAATCCGTTAAATTAAAATAAAATAGTGCACATCTGATTAAATGGTACTACTCAGTACCGTGATAGTTTGGTACTATGCAGTACCAAAGTCAACAAAATATTAACATTACCATAACCGTCGATGAAAAAATCTATACCTGAAGAAGCAAAAACTCTAACAACTCGCGGTCTCTTAATTCGAGATGTTGCTCAGCAATTGTTTTTTAAACATGGTTTTGATGAAACCTCACTAGAAATGATTATTAATGAAACAGGTGGTTCAAGGCGCTCTATCTATAATGAATTTGGTAATAAACAAGGTCTTTTGTTAGCTGTTGTTAATGGACAAGTACGTAAGCAAGCTGAAACGTTAACCGATATTAATCGCGACTTATCGCCTAAAGAAGCACTTAATGACGTATGCCATAAATTTGTTCAAGGCATGTTATCCCCAACGATCATGTCGTTATTTCGATTGGTGATACAGCAGGTAGTGAAGTTTCCTGAGCTGGGTGAAGTTATCAATCAAAAGGGTAGATTAACTGGTATTTTACCACTTGCAGACTACCTTGCTTGGTTGGTTGAACAGCAGGTGTTAAAAATCGATGATTGTCACTTTGCCGCTCAAATGTTGATAGAAATGGCTAAAGGACCCCTTCATACAAGGGCATTGTTAATCCCTGAGATTGTTGTAACAGAAGAGGAAATATTGCTGCAAGTTAATATAGCTGTTGATATTTTCTTAAAGGGTCATAAATTCTAAATTGTCTTTTGTAGTTATCGAGCTTTGCTACTTAAGCTAGACCTACAATCGTGTTTCAAGTTTGAAGGGATAATATGTTAATGAAAGAGGGATTAAATACTGCGTCAGCAGAGCGTATTGCTGGCGCAATAAGCCAAGTGTACCCAGCGTTTTCTGTTGAGCAATTTTTACAACAAGTTGATTCGGGTTTATCAGGACTTGAACTTAAAGAAAGAGTAAATCATTTTATTGATGCTCTCGCTACACACTTACCGCAAGATTTTGTTAATTGTCATAAAATTTTAACTCAGCTTAAGCCTCATTGGGATCATGGAAATCCAGAAGATCCACTACGATCCTTTGCTGCCTGGCCAGTAACAGATTTTGTTGCCAAATACGGCATAGATACTCCTGATTTAGCGTTTGATTGCCTACACTACTTAACAAGCTTATTCTCAGCTGAGTTTGCTATACGTCCTTTCATTGAAAAGTACCCTGAGCTATCGAGTAAATATTTAGCGCAGTGGGTAACTGATGAAGATTACCATGTTAGGCGACTTACCTCTGAAGGAACAAGGCCACGCTTACCTTGGGGTATAAGGTTAAAGGCGTTTTGCCAAGACCCAACACCTAATTTAGACTTATTAGAAAAACTCAAAGATGATGATAGCGAATATGTACGCCGCTCAGTTGCTAATCATCTAAATGACATTGCAAAAGACAATCCAGGTATTGTTATTAATCTATGTAAGAATTGGATAAAAGATGCATCAGCTAATACGCAGTGGGTTATCAAACATGCGTGTCGTAGTCTTATAAAATCAGGCAATCCCGATGTATTTCCGTTGCTCGGTTTTACTGAATCACCAAAGCTCAACGTATCAGAGTTATCGCTAGCAAAAGCAGAGGTAGTATTAGGAGACTCGTTAAGTTTTGAAGTACAACTTAAATCAACATCAGCCAGTAAACAAAAATTGGCTGTTGATTTTGTTATCTATCATATGAAAGCCAATGGGCAGTTATCTCCCAAAGTTTTTAAATTTAAAGAGCTGAAACTAAAAGGCAAAGAAAGCATTAAACTAACTAAGCAGCACAAGATGAAAGCTATCTCTACGCGTAAGTATTATTCAGGTAAACACCAAATAGCAATACAGGTAAACGGTAAAGAATACACAATTAAAGATTTTAATTTTAGCGTGATGGATTAACATCTTGCCTTGTAAAGTCGTTAATAAAGCTTTGAGGGTGATGAAATCAGTCTAAGAAGAAAAAGTAGGGCATAAATAGCATAAATAAACATCAGTCAGTAAGCTTGTGAATAAAAACTTGTTGCTTACTGAACTAAGTTTCGTATAATGCCCACCTCTTTAGCTTATAGCTAAAGTCACTGTGTTGCCGGAGTGGTGGAATTGGTAGACACGTCGGATTCAAAATCCGATGCTTTCGAGCGTGACGGTTCAAGTCCGTC
>Ga0105359_10004017_pt1 | contig 11881 bp, 15 predicted proteins | sample GOMGulsemesocosm_6_FD_83659 | JGI IMG/M metagenome (GOLD analysis project Ga0105359, IMG submission 83659) | Methane-oxidizing microbial communities from mesocosms in the Gulf of Mexico - GOM8C Gulf of Mexico | ecosystem: Environmental > Aquatic > Marine > Cold seeps | place: Gulf of Mexico... | reverse complement strand
GCTTATGCAGAAAAACTAGTACGAGGGAAACCAAAAGACGCACTAAACTTTTATTCAAAAGAAGGTTTAACTGCTATTGTTAAAAATGCAAGAAAAATATGTGGAGATGCGCCTCTTGCATGTAATGTGTTATATGCATCAAATGATTATGGACGAACAGTTACAGATGCCTGTGAGGCTGGTGTAAACATGATTATTACGGGAGCTGGACTTCCTACAAATATGCCAGAATTTACAAAAGATTATCCAGATGTTGCCTTAATTCCAATTGTATCTTCAGCACGTGCTTTAAAATTAATCTGTAAAAAATGGAAACGTTATAATAAACTTCCAGATGCAGTTATTGTTGAAGGACCTTTAAGTGGTGGACATCAAGGTTTTTCTTATGAACAATGTTTTCAAGAAGAATTTCAATTAGAAAACATCATTGCTCCTGTTATTGAAGAAGCAAAAAACTGGGGTTCTATGCCTATTATTGCAGCAGGTGGAATTTGGACGAAAGATGATATTGATAAATACATTGATATGGGCTGTACGGGTGTTCAAATGGCAACACGCTTTATTGCTACTTATGAATGTGATGCCCATGCAAATTTTAAGAAAATACTTTTAAATGCAAAAGCAGATGATATTAAACTTTTTAAATCTCCAGTTGGTTTACCAGCACGTGGTGTTAAAACACAATTGCAATTCTCAATTGAAAAAGGAACAGCACCAAAAGTTGTTTGTATATCAAACTGTGTTGCACCTTGTCACAGAGGGGTTGAAGCAAAAGCAGTGGGATATTGTATTGCAGATAGATTATCCTCAGCTTACAATGGAGATGAAGAAACAGGGTTATTTTTCACAGGTGCAAATGGTTATAAAATTGATAAAATCATTAGCGTTGCAGAACTTATGGAAAAACTCACCAAAGGAGAATAAATTTTACGAAGTTTTATTCTTCTAATATTATTATTTGCCAGTACTAATCTACTGGCATCCAGTTTACCCTATAAATATTCTAATTTAAAGATGTCTTATTTAAGAGCTGTTTTAAGTTCAGATATAAAAAAAGAAGAAATATACCTCAAAGAACTTATATCTGTAGGTAAAAAACTGCAGTACAATACAACAAAATACCAAAATGAACTAAAAAAAATACACAGTAAAAAAACCATCGTTAAAAAAAATCTTCTTAAAAAAGCTTCTGTAAAAAAGTCTGTAAAAAAAACCTCCACGTATAATAAATCTAAATACACTATAAAATCAGTTTACACAAAAAACAATACTATTGTTGTGACCTTTAATAAACATATTAACAATAAATATTTGACATTTTTCGAATTACATTATAAAAAGCTTTCAAAAGATGTCTTTGATATTAAAGGGAATTTTAAAGATGCAAAACCAAGTAAACTTAGTATTAATGGTATTGATAGAATAAGTATCGCTCAAAATAAAAAAGACATACTAAGAATCGTATTATCACATAAAAAAAATCTTAAAACTACTTATAGTTTTAATAAAAAATCAATAATCATCAAAATACATAATCTCTCTAAAAAAAGAATATCTCCAAGTATTTCAAAGATTATAAAAAATAAATATTATGTTAATAAAAATAAAGTCATAGTAATAGATGCAGGACATGGAGGCAAGGATTCAGGTGCAGTAGGACCTTATAAACGATATGAAAAACACAGCGTATTAAAAGTATCTAAATACCTCTATAGCTATTTAAAACAAGAAGGATATAAAGTTTATCTAACCAGAAATAAAGATAAATTTATAAAAGTAAATAATAGAACCATTTTAGCCAATAGAAAAAAAGCAGATATATTCATCTCTGTGCATGCAAACTCCGTTCCTAAAAGTAAAGCACATAGAATAAGTGGCATTGAAACGTTCTTTTTAAGTCCTGCTAGAAGTGAAAGAGCAAAAAGAGTGGCAGCAAAAGAAAACCGCTCAGACTTAAGGAAAATGAATTATTCTTCTAAAAATTCATTTTTAACCGTTTTAAACAGAAGTAAAATAACAGCTTCTCAAAAACTTGCTATTGATGTACAAAAGAATATCTTACACAACTTACGAAAATCCTATAAAAAAGTAAATGATAGTGGAGTAAGAGAAGGTCCTTTTTGGGTCCTTGTAGGGGCTCAAATGCCTTCTATCTTAGTAGAAATTGGATATATGTCTCATCCTTTAGAGAGTAAACGCTTGTATTCTAGCGCTTATCAAAAAAAGATAGCAAAAGGTATTGCAAATGGCGTTAATGCTTATTTTGCAAAAAATCCTTAATATCTTTCATTATGTACATTTGTTTGTCCCTTATTAAAGGTAAATCTTCCAAAGAAAAGAATTTTACTTTTTGATTTTCCCAAGATAAAAAATTATCAAATAATTTATCATCCATAAATTTATCGTCCATATCATCAATACAAGATGCATTAACCAACCAAATTCCGACATCCTTTTCATCATTTAATTGCTCAAAGTATTCTTCAAAATACTGTTTTTTTACATAAAGAGAGCTTTCTTCTTCAACTTCTCTTTGTGCACAACATTTCTCATCTTCATTTTTAAGTGTAACACCTTTTAAAAAACCCCAAGAATCCCTGCTTTTGACACCCTTGCATAAAAGCACCTTAATACTCTTTTTACTAATTTTATAAATACATAAACAATAGGCTTTTTTATGATTACTGTTCATAGTTCTCCAAAATACATTATAATAATTGCTAGGAAAGTATATAAAAGTATTAATTATAAAAAGTTTAATTCTTTGCAAGAAAGTAAAATACTTTAATTAGAAGAGCTCTTTTTTACAAAAATAAAATAAGCCAGCATTACCCAGATGAAAAAGGGCAAGAGAATTGAGAGTTCAGGTAATAATATACACCCAAAAGTAAGTTTATGCAGCATAAAGAATATTCCCCAAACAATCAAGGTCCCAAAAATACTAAAGGTAGTAAAAGCGGTAAAAGAAAAAGTTCTGGCATTTGCTTTGGCAAAAGAAAAAACCAGCAAGAGTAAGGGCATTACAAAAAATATCCCTACAACTTCATAGTATAAAGAAGCCCTTACTTTTAAAGTGCTTATATCTTGTTCTTTTAATAAAACCAAAGCGCTTAAAGCATCTAAAATAGAAAATTTTGATTTTGCTTCGTATACATTATCAAGAATTTTTGGTTTAAAACCTTCAAGCGTATGTAAAAACTTTTCATGCCTTACTTCAATTTTTGAGCTTTTAAAATCAAGATGAAGAGGTTTTGTAAGTATTTTTGCATCCAATACATACCATTTATTATTTTGAAAATAAGCGCGCTTTGCAACTATACTTTCAACAATATCTCTTCCTTCTAATTTATAAATATGAATTCCTATGGCTTTTTTTTCTAAGGGGTATAGTTTTTTAAAATACACAAAATAATCATTATACTTTAAAAAAATATCTGCTTTAGAATTTGTAAAATATTCATTTTTAACAATTTTTCCTTTTTGCTCATAAGAATAAGCCAAAGGTGTAGCTTGCAATAAAAATAAAATACTTAATAAAAGAAAGGACATGCGCATAATTGGTTTGTATATATATTTTTCTTTTGTACCTAAAGAATAAAATGCCACCAACTCATTGGACTTAATAAAAACAACTAGGGTTACTATCCATGCAAATACTAAGGACAAAGGTAAGGTTAGAGTAAGTGTGAAAAAACCATTATATAACAAATATAATAATTGTAAGTTAGCAGATTCTGGCAGTTTTTTAAAGTTTTGCAAAAAATCTAAACCTACAAAAAATAGCTCCAGAGAAATTAAAATAATAAAAAAGTTTTTTAAAAATTTTGATAAAATATATTGTGTAATTAAGCTCATTTTACTTCATTGTAAATTTGGATTTTACTTCCACTAAAGGCAAAGATTTTATAGCCTCAATAGCTTTGATAATATGAGGTATTATATCCTCTAAAGCATTTAATTCTACTTTTGAAAAATCACTTAAAACATAATTTGCCACATCTGTTTTATGTTCAGGTTTTCCAACCCCTACTCTAACACGTATATATTCTTTTCCAATATGCGCATCTAAAGATCGTAAACCATTATGTCCCCCATGACCTCCACCTATTTTGAACTTAACGCTTCCAAAAGGCAAATCTATATCATCATGTATTACAATTATATTTTCATTTTCTATCTTATAATAAGAAGAAATAGCTTCTATACTTTGTCCTGAGTTATTCATAAATGTTTGTGGTTTTGCAAAAAGAGAATTTGAAGATTTTATAAGCGTTGCTATAAAATTAGATTTATTGATAGATGTTTGAAGACTTAGGTTTTTAGTTATTTTATCAATAACTAAAAAACCTATATTATGTCTTGTAAGTTCGTACTTACTACCTGGATTTCCAAGGCCTGTTATTAAAAACATTATTTTGCGTTAATAACACCTACAACTGGAACTCTAGGGTCTAAATAACAATCAACATTAGCTGGCATTTCAACATTTCTTACTAAAATTGAATGACCTGTATCTAAATTAGATACGTCTAATGCGAATGCTTCTGGTAAATTTTCAACAGTACATTTAACAGGTACTCTTTTTTTATGAACAATAAATAAACCTTTATTTTTCAATCCAATAGGAGTTCCAGAAGTTGTAACTGGTACTAAATAATTAGTTCTAACACCAGGTTGTGCAACCATTAAATCAACATGTAATAAATCTGAAGTCATTGGGTGTTTTTGATATTCTTTAACAACCACTTTGTATACAGTTCCTGCAACACTTACTTCAAATACAATATTTTCTTTAACTCTTAAAGCTTTGATAAACTCATTTCTTTTAAAAGCTGCAGAAATATTTTCTAAACCTTTACCATAAATATTAGCAATTAAATAACCATCTTTTCTTAGTTGTTTAGTTGCTTGTCTATGCATACTATCTCTTACGATACCCTCTAACATATTAATCCTTTTGTTTTAAATTAGTGGCGCATGATACATAAAAGATACTAAGAGTTAGTTGAATTAGGTCTACTTATTTTAGAATTACTGTTTTTTCATATTTTTAATATAAAAATATATTGATGCAATTTCATCATTGGTTAAAAAATACGTAGGCATGATTAGGGATTCACTTTTTTTTGCTTGTAAAACTTTTTTAAATTCTGCAAAGGTGATTTGATTAATTGCAGGAACAATGATTTTTTGTTCTTGATCTTTTTTATCTAAGTATATTGCAAGCACAACTTCTTTTGAAGCACCCTGATGGCATTTAATACAGCCAATTCCTCTTGGGTTTTTGTACAACATCGCACCGTATTCATACTTAGTAATAAAAGAAGTATCTAATTCATCACTTAATAAAAAAGTACTTAAAATAAATAATAAACAAAGCTTCAACCTTAACCTTTATATAAATGACTTTTGGCTATTATAGCCAAGAAATAGGAAATAAAATAAAAAGTAAAATAAAAGGCCAAAACACAATGATTATTCTAGATGGAAAAGCGTTATCTAATAAAATTAAAGACGAAGTCAAAAATGAAGTAAATGCACTTCAAGAAAGTGAACAAGTTACTCCAGGTTTAGCTGTATTATTAGTAGGTGCTGATCCCGCAAGTGCTGCTTATGTTGGTATGAAAAGCAAGGCATGTAGAAAAGCAGGAATTTATTCTGTTGTACATGAAATGCCTTCTACTATTACGCAAGCCAATATTCTAGATACCGTTCACATGATGAACTTGAATCCAAATATTGATGGTATTTTGGTTCAGCTTCCTTTACCCCCTCATGTAAATACGACTGCCATTTTAGAAGCCATTGATCCAAGAAAAGATGTTGATGGTTTTCATGCTTATAATATTGGTAGAGTTACTACTAAACTAGATGCTTTTATACCAGCAACGCCTTATGGTGTTATGGAGCTATTAAAAGAATATAATATTAATGTAAAAGGTCAAAATGTTTGTGTTATTGGAGCTTCTAATATTGTTGGAAAACCAATGGGTACTTTACTTTTAAATGAACATGCAACAGTAACTACTTGTAATATTGATACAAAAAACTTAAAAGAACATACTTTACTTGCTGATATTATTTGTGTAGGCGTTGGAGTTGTTAATTTAATTACTGAAGATATGGTAAAAGAAGGTGTAATTATTGTTGATATTGGAATCAACCGTCTTGAAGATGGAAAACTTGTTGGGGATGTAGATTATGAAAATGTAAGCAAAAAATGTTCTTACATCACGCCAGTTCCAGGAGGAGTAGGTCCAATGACTATTGCTATGTTATTAAAAAATACTCTAAAAGCTGCAAAAGTGCGAAAAGACAGATTAGATGTTTAGAAAACTCTTTAATTGGTCTTCTACTTGGACGGGTACGATTGTAATTGTTTTAACTATTATCTTTTTTGTAGCCCAAGCTTTTGTAATTCCTTCTGGTTCTATGAAAAATACGCTCTTAATAGGAGATATGCTTTTTGTTAAAAAGTTCTCTTATGGTATTCCTTTACCAAAAACTCCTGGAGTTTTAGGTCTTCCTTCTTTTACTTTATTGCCTGATTTTAATGGCAATGGTCATTTAATTGAAGCCGAAGGTCCTAAACGTGGAGAAATTGTTGTTTTTTTATATCCAAATGATCCTAAAATTCATTATGTTAAAAGAGCAGTTGCACTAGGAGGAGATTTAGTAGCACTACAAGATAAAGTTTTATATCTTCATCCACATGAAGGAAATGATTTTGTAAAAGAAAATTATAAAAAATCTGAATATACTTTATGGAATAATAAACTATGGTTAATTAATCCATACAAAAAAGAACACCCAGGTATTCATAATGACCCAAGCGTTGTTCATAATGATGCACGATTAACACCCTTGTTTAATATGATGCCCTTAGAAATTCCTAAAGGGGAATATTTTATGATGGGAGATAACAGAGACCATTCAAACGATTCAAGATTTTGGGGTACTGTTAAATACAAATATATTATTGGTAAACCTTGGTTTATTTATTTTTCTTGGGACAAAGATTACAAAATCAGATGGGACAGAATGTTCAGAACCCCTAGTTCAATAGAAAAAGATATGATAGGTACAACACAAAAAATTAAACACGAAGAAGGAATATACTAATGAAATACTTTATAGCAGCCGATCATGCTGGCGTTGATTTTAAAAGCATAGTTAAAGAGATGTTTGAAAATCTGGGTCATGAAGTAATTGATTTAGGTCCAAATAATAAAGACCGCGTGGATTATCCTGATTTTGCCGCAAAACTTTGCAAAGAAGTATTAAAAGATAAAGATTCAAAAGGAATTTTAATTTGTGGTTCGGGCATTGGAATGTCTATGGCTGCTAATAAGTTTGATGGTATTAGAGCTGCTTTATGCCATAATGAATACTCAGCACAAATGGCAAGAGAACATAATGATGCCAATGTCATTTGTTTAGGGGAAAGAGTATCTGGACTTGGAGCTCTTGAAGCTATTATCAATACATGGAATCAAGCATCTTTTGCAAATGGACGTCATGAAGGAAGAGTAGAAAAAATTAACGCTTTATATCAATCTTGTAGAGCATAATTCATTTTAAAGGACTAAGATGAGAGAACCATGGGTTGCTTATGTTGTTGTTGGAATCGTAGTTATTTTAATGTTATTGGGTAAAAAAATGATTTATACTGGTGATGAGAACAAAGATAAAAAGGACAAAAATGATTAGTGCAAGACTCATTGATCATATTTTTGCTTCTGCTTCCATTCAAAGGTGGAATGATTATCCACGTATGGTTGAACTTGTGGAGCTTGATAAACAAGCCCATAAATTTATAATTGCTTTTTTTATTGCAAAATTTGAAAAAGACATTAATTACACCCACCTAATTGAAGCTGGCATTTTTGAGTTTTTAAGAAGAACAGTGGTTACAGATATACGACCCGATGTTTTTAGAAATGCTTTGCAAAAAAAAGCAAAAGAAATCAATGCCTGGGTTATTACTAAACTATCTCCTTGTTTAATCAATATTGATGATGGTGCTTTCCTTAAAAAATTTGAAAATTATTTACATGATGATGCTATGTACAAAAAAGAACGCTTTATATTAAAAGCGGCTTCATATTTAGCTACTAAATGGGAATTTGCTATTGTATATCAAACCAGTCAATTCTTAAGTGATATAGAAGAATTAAAAACGTCTGTAGAAGAAGAGCTTGAAGACTATTATGAATTAATAGGGGTAAGGAAGATTGCACTTAACAAAAAACTGGCAAAAGTTATTGACTTAAGTGGACGTTTACGTTTTCAAAAACGTTGGGCACAAACACCTCGAGTTCCTGAAACATCTGTTTTAGGACATATGCTTACTGTTGCAATTTTTTCATATTTTTACTCAATAGAAATAAAAGCCTGTGATAAACGTTTACAGAATAATTTTTTTGTATCATTATTTCATGATTTCCCAGAAGCACTAACAAGAGATATTATATCCCCTGTTAAATACTCAGTAGATGAATTATCTGAAATTATTTCTGAATACGAGATTATAAAAATAAATGAAAAAATTCTTCCGAATATTCCAGAGTTCTTGCACAGTGAATTTTCTTATTTACTTGGTTTATATGATGGCATTAAAGATGAATTTTTAAACAAAATCAATTTAGATAAAATAGAAGTAGTAAAAGATCTTGATGCATACAATGAAAATAAATACAATGCTATTGATGGTTTAGCACTAAAACAGTGTGACAAACTTTCTGCTTTTGTGGAAGCCTCTTTATCTATTTCACATGGAATTAAATCAAAAGAACTGGTAAAAGGTAAAAAAGAAATATTAAATTCCTTAAAAGATATTTCTGGCGTAGATTTTAAAAAAATAGCAATAAGTATTGACGAAGATTTTGGAACCTCAAAACACGTGCAATCACTTATTGATTTATACTAAGGATTTGTTATAGAGAAAATTATATTAAATGTAAAAAAAGAAAATCTTGCTAAAGTTTTAGAACTTCTAAATAAAATAGACAAAAAACTCGTAGAAAATATGGATGTAATTAAGCTTACAAAACCAAGTCATTCTTCTTTTAAAGAGAAAATAAATCCAAATAAATACTTAAGCTCTAAAGCCTATGCAAACAAAACAAGTAAAAAAGTAAATAATGATGAAATGCAGGACGATTTTTTAGCAAGTCCTGTTAAAAAAACAAAATATCTAAATCCAAAAGATTTTAAAAATAAATTAAATAGAAAATAGGAAATATTATGCAAATTTTACTCATATCTGTACTCATTTTAATAGTTTTAGCTCTTGTCATCTATAAGATCAACAATAAATTTGGAAAAAAAGAACAGCTTATTTATGTAGGTCTTTTATCTTTACTTTTTATCTTATACATTGTTTTTGAGAGCACAAAAGAAAAAGCTTTGCCTATATTATTTAAAGAACAGTATCTAAAAAAGAATAATATAGAAATATTAAAACTCTCAAGTAAACTCTTAAACAATAAAGTATTAAGTTCAAATAAACATTTTGTATATGAATTTACTTATATTATTAAAAAAGAAGAAAAAGAATATATTTGTATAGCGCCTAAGGTTGATATCAAGAAAATTCAAGATGAATTTATTATAAAACAATACAAAGAAAACTGTGAAATAAAATAATAGGCTAATCATGAAAAAAACAATTGATTTACGAAGTGATACGTTTACTACTCCTTGCATTAAAATGAAAGAAGCTATGTTTCAAGCAAAAGTAGGAGATGATGTATATGGAGAAGATCCAAGTGTAAATCTTTTGGAAAAAACAATAGCCAAACTTACAAACAAAGAAGATGCTCTTTTTACAAGCTCAGGTACCCAAGCCAATCTTTTAGCGCTCTTAGCCCATTGTAAAAGGGGTGAAGAATATATTTGTGGACAAGAAGCTCATATTTATAAATATGAAGCAGGAGGTGCTTCGGTGCTTGGAAGCATCCAACCCCAACCCTTAGATTTTAAAAAAGATGGATCGTTAAGTTTAAAAAAAATAAAAGAAGCCTTAAAACCAAAAGATTCCCATTTTGCTCAAAGTAAAATAATATGCTTAGAAAATACCCATGATGGGAAAGTTCTTTCTTTATCTTATTTAAAAAAAGCCAAAAACTTTGCTAAAGAAAACAATTTACTTTTACATATTGATGGTGCAAGAGTATTTAATGCAGCAGTAGCCTTGGATGTCAAAATTAGTGAGATTACACAATATGCAGATTCAGTATCTATTTGTTTGTCAAAAGGTTTAGGAGCTCCTATAGGTTCATTATTAGTTGGATCTAATTCTTTTATAGAAGAAGCAAGAAGATACAGAAAAATGTTAGGTGGAGGTATGAGACAAGCAGGATATTTAGCTGCTGCTGGTTTATATGCACTTGAATATAATATTGATGCTTTAAAAAATGACCATGAAAATGCAAAAGAACTAAAAAAAGAATTAAAAAAGATAAAAGATATAAAAATAATTTCTAATGACACCAATATGTTATTTATTGAAGTTAAAAACTCGAAAAAACTGCTTAACTATTTAAAAGAAAAAAATATTTTAATTTCAGGTTATGGAAAACTACGTTTAGTTACGCATCGAGATATCTCAAAAAAAGACATTCAAAAAGTAATAAGAGCATTTAAAGATTATTATTCCCACTAATGGAAATACCTAGTTGTATTTTATACTCAATTCCTTTTTTTGTTTAAACTAATAAATTAAAAAAACAATCAATTTATTTTTAAGTGTATAAGACTATTATTAATAATAGCTTTTATTTTAAAGGAGCTTTTATGAGAGCTCGTCACTTTTTATTTATTATGTTTTTTTGCCTTACTTTTCTAATGGCCCAAGAAAATAAAGAAGGCAGGTTTTATGGCGCAAAAGACGTTAATATTCCCTCTTGGTTTTTAGATAGTTTTTTAGATATTAAAGATGATATTGAAGAACAAGCCTTAGAAAACAAACGTATTATAATATTTGTACATCAAAAAGATTGCCCGTATTGTAATAAATTTATCAGCCATAACTTAAGAGATAAAAAAACAAAAGAAAAATTACAAAAACATTTTTCCATTATTGATATCAATATGTTTGGAGATAAAGAAATAAATTATCTTGATGGAAAAACATACAGTGAAAAAAGTTTTGCAAAAAAATATCAAATACAGTTTACTCCCACCTTGCTTTTCTTTAATGAAAAAAGCGAAGAAATATTAAGACTAAATGGCTACATTCCCCTTAAAAAATTTAATCTTGCCCTTGATTATATTAAAAATAAAGAAGAAAAAACGCTTAGCTTTAAAAACTATCTACGAAAATACAGTAAAAAAGATATTTCGCAAACTAGCATAAAAAATAAACTTTTTATTAATACATCTAAGAACTTTAGAAGAGATAAAAACAATAAAGCACTTGCAGTATTTTTTGAGTATGAAAATTGTCTTGAGTGTAAAAAACTGCATACTTTATTTCTACAAGATCCTATCATACAAAAACTTCTAAAGAACATTGATATAAGATTTGTTGATATGGATGTGAATACTGCCCTTGTAACGCCTTCAAAAATTATCCTAAATACAAAAGATTGGTTAAAGAAACTAAATATTACCTATAACCCTAGTATTATATTTTTTGATAACAAAGGCAAAGAAATAATACGAATTGAATCTAATTTTAAAAAATTCCATCTTCAAAGTATTGTTGATTATGTAAGTAGCCAAGAGTACAAAAATCAAGCAGAATTTCAAAGGTATTTAACAAAAAGAGCCAATAGTATTAGAAAAAAAGGCAAAGATGTTGATATATGGAAAGATTAAGTATTTAATAAATTTTGAATGTAAAACATATAAAATAAAATTTTAGGCAAAAAAAAAG
>Ga0105359_10004012_pt1 | contig 11892 bp, 9 predicted proteins | sample GOMGulsemesocosm_6_FD_83659 | JGI IMG/M metagenome (GOLD analysis project Ga0105359, IMG submission 83659) | Methane-oxidizing microbial communities from mesocosms in the Gulf of Mexico - GOM8C Gulf of Mexico | ecosystem: Environmental > Aquatic > Marine > Cold seeps | place: Gulf of Mexico... | reverse complement strand
CTAAAAAAATGAAAAAGCAACTGGAACGGTTGCTTATACAAATAAAGACCTCTGCATTATTGCTTATTTTATTTTCAATAAACTCGGTTGCCAATGCGACCGAAATACAAGCCAGCATGAATGTAAGCCCTGAGCAATGTGTTGCTATGCGTCAAGGGCAAGCTTGTTATGTCTCAGTACAACTTAGTTGGCAAGTTGATGCACCAGGTAACTACTGCTTATATACCTCGGATGACTCTACAGCGATTAATTGCTGGGAAAATACGACTAGCGGTGAGTTGAAAAAGTCATTTGATAGTAAAGTTAATTTAGTCTTTTCATTAAGACGTCAAAATGACAGCGCTTCGGTAGCAAGTGCCGTAGTCAAAATGGCTTGGGTGCATAAAAAGAAAGGGCAACCAAGAAAGTCATGGCGAATCTTTTAACTGGCAAGAAAATATAGGAAATAAATGGAAGCTCAAAGCAATGCACACATTTTACTGGTGGAAGATGATATTGATCTTGCTGACTGGATTGCAGACTATCTAAAAGCAAAAGAGTTTAAAGTCACTATTTGTCATCGCGGTGATGAGGCGGTTGAGTTAATTCAATCGCTTAATCCTGATATTGTTTTACTTGATGGCATGCTGCCAGGCATGGATGGTTTAGATGTGTGTAAAACTGTCCGTGCCAGTTACTTTAAACCAATCATTATGATCACTGCCCGAGATGAAGAAATTGATGAAGTTCTCGGCTTAGAAATGGGCGCAGATGATTATATTACTAAACCTGTTCGTGCCAGAGTATTGCTTACGCGAATTCGAAAATTACTACAGCGACAAGCAATTTTTGAGCAAGAAAGTGATGCTGGTATAACTAAAGTTGAAGGGCTTTTACAGTTTAATGGTTTAGAAATTAATGAACAGGCTAGAAGTGTCACTTTAGACGGAGACTCTATAAAAATCTCTTCTAATGAATTTGATGTTTTATGGTTTCTAGCCTGTAAAGCGGGGCAAGTAGTTTCTCGAAAAGAATTGGTGAGTCACCTTAGGGGGTTTGATTATGATGGCTTTGACCGTTCAATAGATCTTCGTATTTCAAGATTGCGAAAAAAATTAAAAGATGACTCTTCAGAGCCATTTCGCATTAAAACTATTTGGGGTAAAGGTTATTTATTTGCTAATGATGTTTGGTAAATAGTCACACTTTAGAATGCCTTTACTTTAATTTCACATTTTCAACTTTACTAATCTTCTTAAGGTTATCTTTTTATGCGTAATTTAACGCTTTCATTATTAGCGGTTGTTCTTATTGCAACAATTGGATTGGGTTGGATGTTTGATAGCATTTATAACAAATTCCTCACCCAAGATGTCGTACAAAGTGTCAATGAAGCACAGAAAGAATCAGCTGCGCAGCAAGATTATATAAGTGTTTTAGAGCGAGTAGGTATTCACTTATCTACGGCCCTGGGGAGTATTGATGATCGTCAGCAGTTTATTGATAACTGGCCAACGGATGGTCAACTATCGCTTAGCCTAAAACCGTTAGCGAGTTTTCCGTTACCCCAGACCTTACTGGACGATTTAACTTCAGGTCAGCCCTTATTACTAGAAACAGATGACAGTATTGCCATACATTTTTATTTAGCTCAGACTAATGAACTATTAGTATTAACAACAGCGCCACAGTCCGTCAGTCAAAAAAACACCTTACTTCCGATTTTATTGACCAGTTTATTTTACCTAGCCGTTTTATCATTAATGTTGTTGTGGCTTTATCCTTTGGCTAAAAGGTTAATGGCATTACGGCAAACAGCGAAATCCTTTGGTGAAGGCAATTTGAATCAACGTATAGATGTAGGCTCCATCTCTTATATCCGAGATTTAGAGCTAGAATTCAATCGTATGGCGCAACGTATTGATGATTTAGTTACTGATATAAAGTTGCTTAGTAGTGCTGTTTCCCACGACTTACGCACGCCATTGGCGCGTATTCGCTTCGGCATTGATACCATTCAAGAAGAAGATGATCCTGTTTTACGTAAACGTTTTGAGCAACGTATTAGTGACAACGTTGATGAAATGGTTGAATTAGTTGAGAGTTTACTTAGCTATGCTCGCCTCGATCAAACATTAATTACCCTAAATAAAGCTCCTGTAGATTTTGTCGCGCTAGTAACCACCTGTATAAACAACAAAAGCCAAGATGATATTCAATTGACATTAATTGCGCCGAAGGAAAAAGTAATGGTTAATGGCGATCTATCTTATTTGATGATCTTGATGAGTAATTTATTACAAAATGCTTATCAATATTGTCATCGCCAAATTCATGTAACTTTAGTAGAGCAGGACAGTAAGCTAATTGTTATTGTGTCAGATGATGGTCAAGGTATTGCCTTAGATCAAAGAGATAAAATCCTAAAGCCCTTCATTCGTGGTGAAAGTACAGAACAAAAAGTAAAGGGTTACGGTATGGGGCTTGCTATCGTTAAGCGGGTCGTTGAATGGCACCATGGTGAAATTGCCATTGATAGTTCATCTGATTTAACAGGTGCAGAATTTACAATCACTTTACCAAAATCCTAGTTTTTCTATTTACTGCCCGTTAATTAAATCTTAGGCAAAAAAAAACCGCGTTATAAACGCGGTCAAAATAATCAGTGTAAGGGAATACAAATGATTAGGAATTGGGATACCACTTAGTAAGAAAAAGACTTTCTTTCAGTCCTAAGTAAGTAGAGCAATTATACTAACCTTGTTTTCATTGTAAAGTTTTTTTGTAATTTAATTACCAAAATGTAATTTTATTCGGTTTTGTGCGTGTTCCTGATAGATTTAGTTCGATATTTGGGCGTTGTTTAGCGATTGCTTCACATTTATTGTATTTAAATAGTATTTTTGTTGTATTTTTACAGCTGAATTACAATGCGATCTATTCTTATTTTATTTGTTCTTGGATGAAAAAGGCTAGCTTACTCTTGGCAGTTCCCTGTCTGCTAACAGATAGCTAGAGCCAAGGGGTCAAGCTATCTATTAGTTACATTAGAAACGCACTTAGTTTTTTAACTTAACCTCTTGCTTCACATAGGCTTTTGTTCCCCATAAAGGAACTGTTGAAAGGCTGTGTTTATAACTGCCAGAGGTTTCTTTAGTAGAATAAGATAGGTACATAAGTGTTTGATTTTCTATATCTAAAATACGTCTTATCTTCATGCTTTTAAAAAAGATGCTTTTAGATTTTTTAAATACCACTTCACCAGATTTACTTTTATCAATCTGAGCCAACATTGCTTGAGTAATTTCTCCTGTTTGGCGACAAGAAATTGAGCTGTCGCTAGGATCAGATAAGCTTAAATTAGCTTCTACGCTAGCCACATGACAAGTAACACCTGGAACAAGTGGATCAACTAGGGTGTTAAGTTTTATATCTTTTAATGTGAACATACCTAATGATACATCACCCACTTCATCTTTTGACAGGCTATTAATGATGAAGAAAGCCACCACTAATATAATGAAGATTGAGCCGTAAATTTTTATCTTTTTTAACATGTTAATTTCCGTTAAGTAAATACTTTTGACAGAGTCTATCACAGTGAAAAAACGACTATTATTTTTTATAATAATTTAAAAGAGTTCAAACAAATATTTGATGATTCTTTAGTTAAATATGCAGATTAAAGCATCCTTATGTGATTTTATGTTAACGAGAGGTGCTCGCCAATAATACTCTTGCGACTAATGGGCTTAGATATAAGATGGAACTCAGTACTCCCCCATGTGAAGCCATCGCTATTTTCTATACAATTAAAGGTCTCAATAATGACTTTAACTAACTACAGTGAGTAGATGGCTGGCTCACTTTATTTTGGAGTAAAATAATGCGTTTTTTCTCTCGCCTCGTTTTGGTTGCTAGTGTTTTAGCTATACCATTCACAACGGTAGCTGATGAAGCTACGGCAAATGGTGCTGTGGCTCAAAGTACTAGTTCTGATAACCTTTTTGAAGCTGAAGATATTTTCTCTCTGGAGTATGCCAGTGATCCACAAATATCACCTGATGGTAGTAAGATTGTTTATATCAGAAACTCCAATGATATTATGACTGATGGCAAGAATAAAAACTTGTGGTTGATTGATGTTAAAACAAAGCAACAATTCCCGCTTTTTTCTGATGATAAACAATACTCACAACCTCGCTGGTCTGCAGATGGTGAGAAAATTGCTTTTATTAGTAATATGACTGGCAGTTATCAAGTTCACGTTCATTATCTTAAGCAAAACCGTACGGCACTCGTTAGCCAACTACAAGGTAGTATTGGTAGTTTGACTTGGTCGCCTGATGGAAAGTGGCTGGCGTTTACTCAACTAGTGGCTGATAAAGCGACTGTTATTGCCAAGATGCCAAAGAAGCCGAAAGGTGCTAACTGGTCAAAACCTGTGGTAATTATTGATCAGGCTTATTATCAAGCGGATGGCCGAGGTTTAATTAAACCAGGCTATAAACATATTTTTGTTTTACCAAGTGACGGTGGAACACCACGTCAACTTACTCAGGGTGACTTCCACCACAAAGGGCAACTAACGTGGACCCATAGTAGTGATGCGATTGTTTTTTCTGCAAACCGCATTAAAGACTGGGAATATAAATCATTAGAAGGCAATTTATACCAAGTAACCTTAGCTGATGGTGAGCTTAGCCAGTTAACCTCGACACCAGGTAAAGAATACAATGCTGTGTTTTCAGAAAATGGTAAGAAGCTTGCCTTTATATCGCGCTCTAATGCGCTAAACCCATACCGTAATAGCAAATTACGCATTATGGATTGGAAAACTAAAAAAATAACCAAGGTGGCTAATGACTTTGATCGCTCTATAAGTGATCCGCAATGGTTATCCAGTTCAATGCTTGCGGTTAGTTATGATGACTTTGGTAAACGTAAATTAGCAACGATTACCACCAAAGGTAAAATAAAAGACTTAACGGATACCGTTGCCGGAACAAGTATCGGACGACCTTATATCAGTGGCAGTTTTTCTGCTTCAAATGAAGGGAATATTGCTTTTACTCAAGGTAGCTCTTCACGTCCAGCCGATATAGCAGTGATAAATACTCGAAAAAAACTCACTAAGCTTACCCAACTTAATGAAGATCTATTAGCACATAAAGCCCTAGGTAAAGTGCATGAAATAAACTACAAGTCTTCATTTGATGAAGAGCCTATTCAGGGCTGGTATATAACCCCACCTAACTTTGACCCTAAGAAAAAATATCCTCTTATCTTAGAAATTCATGGCGGTCCTCATTTAGCTTACGGTCCACATTTTTCTGCTGAACTACAACGTTTTGCAGCTGAAGGTTATGTCGTTTTTTATGATAATCACCGTGGCAGCAGCTCGTACGGTGAACGTTTTGCCATGTTATTGAAATATAAATACAGTTCTAAAGAAGACTTTGCAGATCATGACTCTGGTGTTACTGCTATGGTGGATTTAGGCTTTATTGATGAAGAAAACTTATTCATAGCTGGTGGCTCAGCTGGTGGTATTGCTACAGCTTACGCTATTGGTTTAACGGATAGATTCTCTGCGGCAGTTGTTGTTAAGCCAGTAATTAACTGGTTAAGTAAAGTATTAACCGCAGATAGTGGTTTAGGGCAAATCCCAACGCAATTTCCAGGTATGCCATGGGAGCATGTAGAACATTATTGGAAGCGTTCACCTATGTCATTAGTGGGCAATGTAAGCACGCCAACGATGTTGATGACCGGAGAGGAAGATTTACGCACACCTATGGCACAAACAGAGCAATTTTATCAAGCACTCAAGCTAAGAAAAATTGATACTGTGTTAGTTAAAGTTCCAGGTGCACCACATGGTATTGCCGGTAAGCCTTCAAGAATGATCACTAAAATTGAGCACAGCTTAGCTTGGTTTGAAAAGTACCGAACTAAAGCCTCGGACTAAACCTTGAACTAAGACTTCGAACAAAAATGTGAAAACATTCCATTACATAAGCTCAGTAGATGCGCTGATGTTATAAACAGAAAAACCAAGCCTTAATAAGCTTGGTTTTTTTTTATTCATTAGTTCGCCATTTTGTCTTTGATATTTCATTTTTCACTATGTGAAATAGGTTGTTACTCTCAGGTTAAGTTTTCAAATGAAATGCGCTATATAGTCTATAGTTAATTTAGTTTTGCAATATAAAGGAATTGGCGAAAAATACTGATAAAACATATATGTAATCGAATGTTTTTGCGTTACTGTAAGTCTTTACTCTGATTTTTACCGTCTATTTCTGCTCACTTTTACTTTCAAAGGAAGATATTTATCTATGTTGAATTTAACTATTCGCCGTAAAGTTGTACTTACTACCTTGACTGCCGTGGTGCTATCAATATTGATAGTTAGTGCCTTTGCCCTGAACTCAAGCCGAGGCATTATCTTAGAGGCCGCTATTGAAAGAGAGTTACCCGCTGCGCTGGGTGAGGTTGCTAATAGTTTAGATGCTCATTTGTTATTACCTGTGACTGTTTCTCAAACAATGTCGAGTAGTGTTTATTCTCAGCAGTTTATAGCCGATGGTGAAAAAGAAAATGAGCATCAGCAATTAGTCACCTATTTGAAAAATATACAGGGTGAATTTAATACAATTACCTCCTTTTTAGTGTCTGCCAATAGCGGACATTACTTTACTCCGGGTGGCCTTTTTAAAACCTTATCGCCGCAAAATAGCAAAGACCAATGGTTTTATGGCTTTATGAAAAGTGGTAAACAATATGAATTGACCTTAGATGTTGATGAAGGAACAAACATTCCAACATTGTTTATCAATTATTTGATGAAAGTTAATGGTAAACCAAGTGCTGTTGTTGGTGTTGGTCTGTCATTAGAAAATATGGCTAAAACTATTAGTCAGTATCGTATCGCAGAAAGCGGTAAGGTATTCTTAGTGGATCAACAGGGTAAGATAAAACTTCATCCTGACACCCAGAAAATAGGTAAAAGCTTAGCAAGTATCGGTGTTGAGAATACTCAGCAGTTATTATCAAAAGCACAATTTAGCTCTGCAGAATTTACTCGAGATGGCACAAAAACGCTTATTGCTAGCCGCTATTTAGCTGATATCGGTTGGTATGTGGTAGCTGAAGTACCAAAAGAAGAAGTACTTGGTGCGCTTACTCAAGCAACATGGGCCTTGATTATGATGGGGGTAATTATTGCTGTTATTTCTGCCTTTGTTAGCACTTGGCTTATTTCTCGTTTGGTTGCTCCTTTTGGGGAGCTTGCTGATATATTGGCTGAAATTGGTAAAGGTGGTGGTGATTTAACCCGTCGTTTAGATGATAGCCGTCAAGATGAAGCCGGTACTATGGGTAGAGGTTATAACCAATTTGTTAGTCATTTAAGCGAATTATTACAGCAGGTATCCAATACTGGTTATGAGCTTTCAGAGGCCATTGAACAAATTGACTCTCAAGCGAAAACCATGGAAGCTGAAATCACTGAGCAGGTAAGTAGAGTTGAGCAAATAGCAACAGCTATGCATGAAATGGGCATGACTGCAGAAGAGATTGCTGGCAGTGCAAATAATGCCGCTCAAAGTGCCCAAGCCGCAGATTCAACGGTACAGCAGGGTAATGACTCTGTAGTACAAACAATTTCAAGTGTTTCAGATATGAGCGAACAACTAGGCTCTACTAGCACCATGATATCTCAATTAGCTGATGATGCTCGCTCTATTGATACCGTGGTAGAAGTTATTCGTAGTGTTTCAGAGCAAACTAACTTGTTGGCACTTAACGCTGCCATTGAAGCTGCGCGAGCTGGGGAACAAGGTCGAGGTTTTGCGGTCGTTGCAGATGAAGTACGAACATTAGCCTCACGTAGTCATGATTCAACCGAAGAAATACGTAATATTATTGAAAAGCTGCAAGCCAAAACAGATGAGGTGGTTTCTGCAATTTCTCATAGCACTGAACTAAGTAATAGCAGTCAAACGGAAGCAGGCCATTCTGGCAAGCACCTAGAAAGCATCTCTGAAAGTATTGGCATTATGAACGATATGAACCTGCAAATTGCTACGGCGACAGGGGAGCAGTCGAATGTAGTCGGTGAGATTAACCCACATGTTACTGCCGTTGCGGACATCTCACGAGCTAACAGTGAAGTTGTTCAGCAAACGTCAATTGCTTGTAGTGAACTTCGTGAGAAAGCGAGTCATCTAAATGAATTAGTGTCTCGTTTTAAGTTTAATTAATATCAAATTTGTAAGATAAAAAATGCCAGTCAATAATATTGACTGGCATTTTTGTTTGCTAGCTCTATTTATAGCGCTTTTGCCTAATAATGGTCGCAATAGCTTAAATAGAGTTGATGTTAAGCAAGATTACCAAATACGAACACGTTCATCTTCTGGTAAGTACAAGTCATCACCTGGTTTTACGTCAAACGCTTTATACCAAGCATCGTGGTTACGAGGTGCTTGAGCACGGAAGCGTCCTGGTGCATGAGTACCACCACGTAGCTGATTAAGCATACTCTTTTCAGTGCGTTTTTCTTTCCAAACTTGTGCCCAGGCTAAGAAGAAACGTTGATCGCCAGTGACACCGTTAATTACCGGTGCTTCTTTACCTTTTAAGCTAAGTTTGTAAGCATGGTAAGCCATGGCTAAACCACCAACATCACCAATATTCTCACCTAAGCTATTACGGCCATTAACAAAGTTATCTGGAATAGGCTCATATTTACTGTATTGAGCAGCTAATTGGTCAGCTTTAGCATCAAATGCGTCACGGTCTTCATCAGTCCACCAGTTGCGTTGAATACCATTTGCGTCAGACTTTGAGCCTTGATCATCAAAGCCATGACCCATTTCATGTCCAATTACCGCACCAATTGCGCCATAGTTAACAGCGGCGTCGGCATTAGGATCGAAAAATGGCGGTTGTAAAATTGCTGCTGGAAATACAATTTCATTAAATGAACTGTTGTAGTAAGCATTGACGCGCTGTGGTGTCATGCCCCAACGGTTACGATCGGTTTTTTTCAACTCTTTTGCAACACTATCCGCTTTAAAAAACTGACGCAGATTTTTAATATTACCAACTAAATCGGTTTTAGAAATTGTTACACCATCAAATTGCTGCCAAACATCAGGATAACCAATTTTAGGGTTAAAAGCGGCAAGTTTGGCATGTGCATTAACTTTTGTTTCAGCACCCATCCAGTCAAGACCATCGATACGTTGGCCTAAGGCTGTGCGTAAGTTCTCAACTAATTGCGCCATTTGTGCTTTTGAACTTTCAGGGAAGTAGCGAGAAACATACACTTTACCAATAGCAAAACCTAATGATTCAGTGCCAGACATTTCACCAATAGCGCGCTTCCAGCGAGGACGAGGCTCTTGTTGGCCGTTTAATTCTTTGCCATAAAAAGCGAAGTTAGCGGCATAAATATCTTCAGATAATAACCCTGCGTTACCACTGATTGTATGGAAGGTTAGATAGTCTTGCCAAACGTTTAGCGACTCAGAATTGATCAATTCGATCATCGCTTTTACAGGCTCAGGTTGAGAAATATTCAATTGCGGTACTTGATAGCCTGATTGAGCAAAGTAAGTATCCCAATTAAAATCAGGGTATTGTTTAGCTAGATCTGCGTGTTTAACCTGATTTAAGGTTAGATCACGGTTACGTTTTTTCTCACGTGGCCAGTGACCTTGAGCAATTTTAGTTTCTAATGCGAGAATTTGTTCCGCGCGAGCTTGTCCATTTTCAATACCAGCAAAACTTAGCATTTTGGCAATATGCTCTACATAAGCATTACGCGTTTTTTCAAAACGTTCACTTTCTTCTAAATAATAAGAACGATCCGGTAAACCTAAGCCTCCAGCACCAATAGACATCTCGTATTGGTTTGGATCTAGACGGTTAAACCACATATAGCCACCAATAGGTGATTTAGTGCCTGTTAACCATGCTTGACCAAATACTTTTGTTAAATCATCGGCAGTTTTTACTGTATTGATTTGATCTAAAGTCGCTTGGATAGGGCTGATGCCTAATTTATTAATCGTTTCAGTATCCATATAGGCATGATAAAAGTCAGCAACTAATTGCTCTTCAGCATTTAGGTCTGCGCGACTGGTAATATCATCGATAATCTCTTTTACTTGTGCTTCGCTGCGCTCAGCTAAGCCGGTAAAGGCACCAAAACGTGTTTTATCTGCCGGCATTACAAAATTGTCATACCAAGTACCGCTGGCATACATAAAGAAGTCATCACCCGGTTTTACTTTTTCATTTCGTGCGCTTAAGTCTACGCCAAAGCTTCCTAATTCAGCTTTTTGAGCAGAAAAACTGCTATTAGCGTTATCATTGCTTGCTTCAAATATGCCACAGCCACCAAGAAAGGTTGCTGTTAAAGCAATGGCTATTAAAGATTTTTTCATTAGAATATTCTCTTTTTTATAAATAGGTTACATGTAAGTGGTTCAGGATATTGGTAATACACTACAATAGAGTATCTTACTAAAAACCGCTAAGTGAGCCTCCACCACTTTAAACGCTACCATTTTCTCGTTTGTTACAAAAATGTCAATAAAGATACGATTAATGGTAGGGTTTATTCGATGGGCTTATGCTTTTACTTCATTATTGATGTCCGCTATCAGGTTAAATCACTTTGCAATTATAGGCTTTGCTAGGTATAAAGGCGGCTGACATTTGTTATTTTATGAGTTAGTTACGTGAAAAATCCTCTTTACGCACTTTTATTTGTACTTTTTTCTTTAGTTTCAACTTTCACTGAAGCGAAATCGGGTTTAGAAAAGTCAGGTGATATTCTCCATTTACTTATTCCTGCTGCTGCATTCGGTGCAACACTTGTTATTGAGGATGATTACCAAGGTAGCTGGCAACTGGTAAAGTCAGGTGTAGTATCTCGAGTGACAGTAGAGGGAATAAAGTTTGCCGTTGATAAGGATAGGCCCGATGGCTCAGGAGATGACTCTTTTCCTTCAGGCCATACGGCTGATAGTTTTGCTGCAGCGACCTTTATTCAACAACGTTATGGTTGGCAGTGGGCTATTCCTGCTTATATTGGCGCGACCTTTGTTGGTTATAGTCGGGTAGAAAGTGATAAACATTTTGTCGAGGATGTTTTAGTTGGCGCAGCTATTGGTATCATTTCAGGTTTATATTTTACCGAGCCGTATTCTGGCATTACTATTTCACCGACAGCTGGCAATGGTCATTATGGTTTGAATTTCAGTGGTACTTTTTAGCCCTTATTCAGACCTAGTAGATAAACAAAGAGAGTTTAGTAATGACAAATAAAGTATCAACGGAAATACAAGAGCAAGCCTTGAAAGTGGCTAAAGGCACACAAAAGAAAGGCCAAACCAAAGAGCAAACTAAACTTATTGCTCAAGGTATTGAAAAGGGCATAGCTGAGTATAAAAAACAGCAAAGTAAAAAAGCCCGTGAACGTGATAAAGATCGTAAACAACAAATTAAGCAAAAACAGAAATTAACTGATGAGCAAAGTGCTTTGCATGAGCCTACAGAAGTTCAAAATCTTAATAAACTGCCTTGGTTACTGTTAGCGTTAAGTTGGCTTGGTTTTGTTGTTTACTTATTACTAGGCTAATGGCGTAGTTTGCCAATAAGGCGCAAACTATTAGTACGGTCTCGCTGTAAATATACTCATAAGCTATCAAGAGCGATTTACGCCATTAGCGCGAATTTTATTCACATTTAAGTTCATTAAATGACGAAGACCATAACGAAAAAGAAACTTTTTAATCCCTGAAAGGTTGCTGCCATAACTTGCATAAAACTCATCGGGCTGGCTATAGATACCTAAATCATCTGCAATACCTTCTCTTTGAATATAAGTATCTG
>Ga0105359_10004007_pt1 | contig 11899 bp, 10 predicted proteins | sample GOMGulsemesocosm_6_FD_83659 | JGI IMG/M metagenome (GOLD analysis project Ga0105359, IMG submission 83659) | Methane-oxidizing microbial communities from mesocosms in the Gulf of Mexico - GOM8C Gulf of Mexico | ecosystem: Environmental > Aquatic > Marine > Cold seeps | place: Gulf of Mexico... | reverse complement strand
GTCTCCGGGAGCTTTTTAACCATGGGTTTCACCTGGCCAATCTATATTTTACTGGCGATTAGTATCGGCCTCGCCTCCTATATTAAAAGGCATCGGCGGAAATAGTCTTGAGTAGCGAGTCGGAAGTCGGAAGTCGGAAGTCGGAAGTCGGAAGTAAATTGTCAGGCGTGGCTCCCATCTCGCTAATTTATAAGCGTGAAACAGTGACTCGCAATCGAGGATATTGATGCTTATAAGACATCTTCTTTCTAGCAGTGCAGATGCGAATGATACTGTGATGGCAGATATCCTATAAATCTATACAATTGCGTAGAAATTGGAGTGTCTCAATCTAGCATTATTGCAGATAATGTTATTATGGCGTTCGCCAGTATTATAGGTTTGATAGCATCTTCTAGTGTCAGGCTAAAAACAGACCGTTTTCATAGAACTATGACTAAAAGCGTGTCCCGGATAATGTAGGATAAATTTATGACGAACGAAATTAAGGCTCATGCCTGGCATGACGAAGACATCATTGGAGTAGCCCATGAGAATGCGGATGACCCTGCTTATGAAACTGTATACATAGACATGGGTGATGAAGGCTCCGCTATTCTTAACAGAGCGGATGTCATCATGTTAGCTCAGCAGTTTGGTATAAAAGTAGTCGATGGATTCTCACCGCAGATACTGTCAGAGCAGCTGGATATAGTATACGACATAGCTAAAGAAGCTGGACTAGCTACGGATGGCATCAACAGTGTAGAAAACATCGTTGCTGATATAGAGAAGATGTTATCAAAAGGTGGCTTGTCACAATGAAAATCATCTACTCGCTAATCGTTGTGCAGCTAATCATGAAGCTAAAAAGCTATTAACTCATTCAACTTTTCGACACAAGATTCTATCGCGCACGCACAACCAGTGTCGCATTTATCATCTGAATTTCCGCAAAAGTTAAAGTATGATTCCTAATGCGGAGGTTCGTTTGGCAGCTTCAGGCAAACCTAGGGGAGCACCTCTGCTGCTGTATCTTTTTTACTGGCTTTCTCACCCATCAACCGCTCAACTTGCTCTTGGATCTTCTCTTCAATCTTCATCCGCTCTTCAAAGGGCAATTCCTTCAACCCTTCTTCAGTAAGTCCCATCTGCTCTAGTATCTGGTAACGAATCAGTTCAGAGGGGCTCATAGACACCAAACGCTCCAACTCATCCCGCGGATGTGTTGTATACGCACTCTGGGAGCTCGGTAATTGATTATTGGCATTGGGGAACTGTTTACTTTTATCAGCTTCAGTCACTTTGACGACTTGTTCGCTCAGCAACTGTGCAAAGACAGGTGAGGGGTTCTCGTGACTGGTGCGCACTGAGCCACCGTTGCTGGGCTGAATCGTTGAATCTATCCTAATCATATAGGGCTCCTGGTATTTAGATTTCTAAGCCAGAAGCAATTTTCGAGCCATTTTTATGCTCTATTTTTTCAATAACAGGTGACAAAAACGGCAAGAAAACCTGCGGCTGACTGATAGTAGGCAGATCATTGCCGATCCCACTTATGTTGTGCATCTAGGATTCACTGACCAGCTCTGGTTTTCTGCACGTATATTGGGTTCTTACAGTGCCATATGTTTGGTCGGTTAAAATAGCAAGTATGTGTCAACTCAAACGTTATCTAGGTTGATCGTCCTAAGTTAATCCAGTGAACTGCAATTAAAGGTCTCGGCCATCGACTGCTATATAAAGTAATAGGATTTTTTCCCTTTTGCAGTTTGACTATAATAGTCAATAATATATACCGATTCTCTAAGTAAGAATTTTACTCTTCTGAGGAGGTATTAAGGATGAAGTGGATATTAAGCATCATTATTATTCTACTATTTTCAAGGGCCTCATTTGCACAAAACATTACTTTTACCGGAGGACAGCCTCTCAATCAATACTCGCCCAGCATTATAGTACCCATATTAACCGAAGCTTTTAAACGCAACGGCATTAAGTTTAAAGCGGTGCATCACCCTAGCCTTAGATCATTAGTATATTCAAGCACTGGACAACTAGACGGTGAGCTGCACCGGGTTTATGACTTTTATGATGTTAGTGACGGTAAATATCCTGACCTGATCAGGATAGAATCTGAAATGCTGACCATCTGGTTTGCAGTATTTTCCAATAAAAAGATAATATTTAATACTTGGGATGATCTCAAAGAGTACAAGGTTAGCTACTCACGGGGGAAAAAAATTCTGCAAAAAATTCTTCCTCAGTTTTTGCCGAAAGAACAGATATTAGTCGCCAACAATGATACACATGCCTTCAAAATGTTATCTGATGGGGTCGTAGACATAGTGGTATCTGGAAGCAGGTTAGGAGATCATTTGTTAGAGATCTTTCCTCAGTTTTCAAGCATCACAAAAGTAAAAAAAGTAATCCCTGTCAGAATGTACTCCTATATACATAAGAAACATAAACAGTTAGCGATAAATATTGCCGATACCCTTGAACAAATGAAAAAGGATGGTAGTTATGCAAGCATCGTTGATGCGGTAAATACATCATTTGTATTCGATTAGTGCGACTCTAAAGGAGACGAGTCAGACTAAATACCGAATAATTCACCTCTAGTCACACTTGGATACGTCTGCTACTCCAATTGCTTACCTACACCGCCCCTAGATGTATTGAAATGCCAGCAACCTGTTAGCGCCTGTAATTATCCTGGCTGAATTTCTAGCGTTGGAACGGTGAGTCATAATTGACGGTAACGGCCATTTACAGATGACAGTAAAGAGCATAATAGTAAGGTGGAGAGGGAAAGCTGAAGGTGATCATAGATAAAATTTTCCCGCTTTAACAAGTAGTGCAAGCACATGAGTATTTAGAAAATAAAAGCCGGATAGGAAAAGTTGTTCTAGCAATCAACTAGTCTGGCGAATAATCAGTTTGGCGGTTGCTTGCATAATAGAGGAAATAACCGCCAGTTTAAACTAGATGCTCAGACTCTCTTTCTAAAGTATTTGCCATTTTCTAATCGAATAAAACCTGAATATTGTCCAGGCATTAGGACCCTTAACCCCTGCTCAAAATGCACTCACTGCTAATGCTTTCCACCTACACTTACACTGCCCTTACACTTATAGAATTTCAAAATGCACCAAAGAGAGAATGTAACTGTGTGACACACTGCCTCGCATTTTGCGACTGGTAGAAGCTGTCTGTTTTTTATCTAAGTAATAAGCAATTAAATCAACATCTTATTAACTGGCACAAAACCTGCAATCTCATAATGATTACCAACACTTGGCAACCATTGATCTAAAAATTTGTAGCAGTGGAGAGTATTACTATGAGGACAAAAATACAGTCATTAAAGCAATGGCTTAAAACTTCAGAGCAGCCGCTTGCACAGACCTGTCTAAGACTGTATCGCGCATTGCTGTATCTGGAGATTCCGGCTCCCAGGTATTTATTTCAAATCATTTCTTTTGTACATTTTTCACTGAGTGCTAGCTTTGCGAATTTCACCAGAGTGTTTTACTGGACACCCATGTTTAAAAGCAGCTTAGCCAAGCCTTGTTCTAAGTTGTATTTATACGGCGGTATGCCAATGATAATGGGACTGCTGCGAATACATATTGGTGATAATTGTCGCATCAATGGCCAAACGACATTTTGCGGACGCTGCAACTCCTCAACCCCTCCTGTGTTATCTATAGGTGATAACGTCGACATATCCTGGCAGACCACTATCGCTGTTGGGAGCCAAGTGATTATCGGTAATAATGTGCGCATTGCGGCTAAAGGTTTTCTGGCCGGCTATCCGGGACACCCCATTAATCCACAAGACAGAGCCCGGGGACTGGCAGATACACAAGCCCAGATTGGTGCCATCATCTTAGAAGACGATGTCTGGTTAGCATCAAATGTCACTGTCTTAGCTAACGTCACTATTGGCGCAGGTACTATCGTTGCGACAGGCAGTATCGTCACAAAAGATTTACCTGCCAATGTACTGGCTGCAGGAGTACCCGCCAAGATAATCAAATCGCTGCACGAAACTAACCATAGTTAACTTTAACTACTATGATTAAAAAATACTTGTGTGTGGTTTTTTCTTTTAGCAATAACCGCTATTTTTAACCCTATTGGAGATTAAAATGAACATAGACATGTTGGTTTTCGGTGAGGATTGGGGCGCACATCCCAGTAGCACCCAGCATTTAATCAACCATCTATTAGCCGAACAGCAGATTCTCTGGGTAAATTCACTGGGTTTGAGAAGACCGAAATTAGACTGCCGTGATTTTTTTAGAGTCTGTAAAAAGCTCGCGGCTATGAGTCGCCATCAGGCGTATGAGCAGTTGCAACAACAGCCTAGATTACTCAATCCAATCAGCCTCTGCTGGCCAGGTAACAAAACAATACGCCAGATCAACCGACGGCTGTTACTTAAGCAGATTAGCCCTTTAGTGAAGGCCTCTGATGTACAGCCTATCCTCTGGACTTCTCTTCCCTCTGCAGTCGATTTGGTCGGTCATTTAGGTGAGCGCGCCTGTGTCTATTACTGCGGCGATGACTTCTCTGCTCTGGCCGGTGTCGATCATCAACCTGTACGTGAAATGGAAGCTGAACTAGCTGAAAAAGCGCAACTAATTATCGCTGCAAGCGACAAACTAGCGCTTCAGTTCCCACCCCAAAAAACAGTCACCCTTAACCATGGAGTTGATTACCAGCATTTTTCAACACCGGTTAATGCCGCTAAAGATCTGCCCAGCGGACTCACTGCCGGGTTTTATGGCAGCATATCCTCATGGTTTGATCAGCAACTGATCTATAACGTTGCCAAGAGGTTACCTCAATGGAAATTTGTGTTCATCGGACCGATACAAACCGATGTCTCGCTGCTCAAAAAGCTAAGTAACGTCTACTTATTGGGACCGCGTCCCTATTCACAGCTGCCTAGCTACAGCCAGCATTGGTACGTGAGTATTTTGCCTTTTACTAAAAACCGCCAAATTGAGGCCTGCAACCCGCTTAAATTACGTGAGTACCTGGCGGCAGGCAGACCGATAGTAAGCACAGCTTTCCCGGCTTTGAAGGGATTCGAGGCACTGATCAATATTGCCGACGACGCAGAACTATTTGCAGAAAAGCTGCAGCACTGCCTGCTCTATCAAGATGAGGAGCAGAAACAAGCTCGTCAGGCGAGTGTCATGAATGCCAGCTGGCAAGCTAAAGCACAACAGCTAAAACAACTTCTGACAGAACTATAATCAGCTTTACACAATATTCCAAAACGGCAGCCACTGCAGTGCATTTGGCTGCTTTTACCGCTACTCCCCCTGTTGCATTAATTCCTGCCTGTCATTTCCTGCTGTGCTAGTAAACATGGATTCTGTAAGCGTTCAAACTGACTCGCAGAATGCGAAACCCTCCAAACCTTTCCTTTGTTACAGCTCCTAAAAAACCTAACACACTGTTAATAATGACAATTAAACAATAACGAGTGTTGGCCTAAATAATGCACTAATCATTATATGGGGCCATATGATCCCTGCTGTTATTTCGTCACTCATCGCAAGGAGCTAATTATGCAGATCTATCAGATCAATACCTGGTTACTATTTGCTTGTATAAGCACGCTGTCTGGCTGTGCTAACAACTACTCACTGCTACAGCAACAAATGGAGACTGAAGACACTTTGTATACCAGTGGCAGTCACAGTATATCTGTAACAGCCCTGTTACAAAATGCCTCCACTGGTAGTATCGCAAAAGGCTCTGCTAAGAAAACGCAAGCACCCTTTCAGTTGCGCTATCACGACAAAGTGATTGAGTTGAACTACGTTCAAAAACAGCGTTTGCAAGACTATGCGCAAACGCTTTCTGCCCCTATTCTGCGCATTCAGTGCGGAGCCGGTGAAAATAGTGGTGTACTTCAAGCAGTCAGTATCGCACTGCGCCGCTGTCAAAAAATACAAAGCTTCCTCTCTAGTATCGAACAGCAATCTCAGGCATCCGTGCGGGCTGATGCACCGTTGCAGTTAATCACCATCGCCGCTGCCAATCGCCAGTCAGGTATCTAAAGTGAACCGGGCAGGTATTAGCAAAAATCTGGCGGCCATTTTCTGGGCCGCCTGGCGCAGGCGCTATTTGATTGCTCTGCCTATTGTGATTATGCCTTTTGTCGGACTCAGTGTTGGTTTGTTTTCCACCAAACACTATGAAACATCTACCACCTTACTATTCCAGGAGGCCTCTCAGCACAACCCCTTTCTGGAGGATCTATCCATTGCCATTAATTTAAAAGCGCGGATGGTTTCATTAAATGCACTGTTGCACAGCCGCCATATTCTAGCGGGAGTGGCCTGGAAAATGAATATGATTAGCACACAGATGAGCAAAGAAGATAAAGCGCTGGTTATCAGTAATTTATCTAAAGCATTAAGTGCCGAGCTAGTCGGTGAAAACATCATAAAAATTAAATATAAGACGCCAGTTAAAGAGAACATTATAGACATTTTAAACACTGTCAGTTTAAGTTTTATCGAACGGGTACTCGCCCCGCAGCGCTCATCTATCATTCAATCAGAAAGTTTTCTGGCGAAAGAGTTAGAGCGGCGAAAAGCTGACTTGTATGCAGCAGATGAAGCACTGGCGGATTATAAAAATCGCTTTGCCAGTGAGCTTCCAACATTGCACGCCGGTAATGTGCATCGTCTGAACGAGTTACAAATGAGTCTTGCAGAAAAGAAGGTCGCGCTTGAAGGCGCCCGCGCAGCCAAAAAAAGCTTGGCCAATCGACTCTCTCAAACTAACCCTGTGGTCGGAAAAATAGAAGAGAGCATCATTAATTTAATGGCAGAGCTCACTCAATTACGCGCACGCTATACGGATCAACACAGTCTTGTGCAAAACGTGTTGGTTAATTTGCAATCCCTGGAAAAAGAACGCAACCGGCTACTGGCTAAAAACCAAATCTTAGACACTGAAAATTTCGATAAAGCCAAGTTAGAACGGCTATGGGCCATTGCAACTACCACCACAACCGATCCTGATCAAAAACACCAACCGATGCTCATAGTGCAACTGCAACGGCTACAGAAGGGAGACGACCAAGTACAACGTTTAAGCATAGAAGTGCAATCGCTGCAGAGCGCAATTGATAAATTACAGCTGCGGGTCGATGGCTTCGGTGCGCATGAACAGCACTTAAATGCACTGAAGAGACAAATTTTAGTGCGAAAAAATATCTATCAAGATCTGGCCGAGCGCCATGAACTGGCCAGAGTCACAGAGTCGTTAGGTAAAAGTGAAGAAAATGACCGGGTCAAGTTAATAGATGCACCTTTCGAACCTCTGGCACCGAGCAACTTTCCCATAACGCTATTTTTTCTGGCAGGGCTGATTTGTGGCTGCGCAATGGGAACCGGTCTTGCGTTAGTCGCCGAGCTACTCGATACCAGCATCAGACGTAAGGAGACCGTTAGTAGTCTGTTACAGGCGGCGGTGATCAGTAGAATTCCACCACAGACATCAGATTAAGGAGATTACTGATGAAACAAAGCATACTTCAAGTCGTGCAACACTTGCGCCCCGGTGGCATAGAAACTATGGCACTGGAATTAACCAGACAATTGAGTCGGTACCATAACGTACATATAGTGAGTCTAGAAGACAGCTATCAACAGGCATTAGATGCATGGCCGAGATTAGCAAGTGTTGGCGCTCAGCTGCATTTTCTAAATAAAAAGCCGGGGGTCAGTATCCCCACGTTGTGGCACTTATGCGCCCTGATAAAACGCCTTAAAATCAGCGCGATTCACAGTCATCACACCGGGCCGCTACTTTACGCAGGTATCGCAGGTAAGGTCACAGCAGTTGGCACACATATACATACCGAACACGATGTATGGCATTTATTGAAACAAAAAAATCGTCGCTTGCATCGGCTCTTACTGGGACTTATCTCCCCGACTTTAGTGGCTGACTGCAACCAAGTCGCCAGCCAGTTGAATCACTATTTTCCCACTACAGCAGTCCAAGTGATCAACAATGGCGTAGATATGCAGCACTTCACCCCGGCTTCGCCCGAGCAAAAGCAAGTGATACGTCGGCGTCTTGGATTACCGGCAGCAACCTTTCTGATTGGCTGTGCAGCGAGACTAGAACAAGTCAAAAATCACAGTATGTTAATCGATGTTTTTAGTAAAATCCCAGGAAATACCGCTCTAGTGCTAGCAGGTGATGGCTCACTGCGTCAATCTCTGATGGCTAAATGCAAAAGATTGGGTGTCCGGGATAAGGTCTATTTCTTAGGTAACTTAAATGAAGTATTACCTTTTTATCAGGCACTGGATTTGTTTTGTCTTGTTTCCCATAACGAGGGCTTGCCGCTCTCGCCTATCGAAGCTCAAGCTTGCGCTATTCCCGCTATATTGACGGATGTGGGGGGCTGTCACAACATTATCTGTCCAACAACTGGCACTTTGATAGAACCGGGCAATGCGCGCATGTTAGAGAAAGCTATTTTACAACAAATACAGTCTCATCAAGATAACTCTCCAAGACCTTTTGCTCTTGCAGTCGCTGATTTACAGGAAACCGTTAACAGCTACCGCAGTTTGTTAACTTAATTTAAAGGAGATAACTATGTTTGTTAGCTTACTTTCCCTCACTCTGACACTTTGGTTATTGGTCATTTACCACCATATTATTTACCCTTTTTTACTGCTCAAGTTTAGTGACACAACTGTCAAGCCAGGCTCTGATAACACTGCAGAGAAAATATCGGTTAATAGCTTACCGGGTATCAGCTTATTAGTGCCTGCTTACAATGAAGAGCATTACATTGCTGACAAAATCAGGAACCTCGCCAGTCTTGATTATGCCAATGATAAACTATCAATATGGGTAATCTGCGATGGTTGCTCTGATGCGACAGAGCAAGCCGCTCGCCAGTGTATGGCAGAGCCTGAGATCCAACACTTAAATATTCGCCTGATCAATCTTGAAAATAATATTGGCAAAACAGCAATTTTAAATCGCTTTATCCCGCAGCTTCCCGGTGAAATTATCGCCCTCTCAGATGCCTCTGCAATGCTATCTATGGATGCCCTGTTGATCGCCGCTGAATGTTTTCAGAACACTCAGGCCGATATAGTTGCAGCTAGCTACAAGCTCTGGGCACCAGGCAGTGCCGGTGAGTGTGCCTACTGGCGTTATCAGAGCCGTATCAAACAAGCTGAGGCCTGCACTGGAAACCCTATAGGCGTGCACGGCGCTTTGTATTTCTTTCGTGCCGCAAGTTTTGTCGCGCTGCCAGTAAACACCATCAACGACGATTTCATCTTGCCGATGGCGATGGTTGAAAGAGGCAATACTGCCATTTATTGTATTGATATTGTCGCCCTGGAGTTAGAACAAAGCAGTAACGACATTGACCACAAACGCAGAGCGCGTATAGCCGAAGGTAATCTGCAGCAGCTAATACACTGTCGAAAACTACTGCATCCAGCATTTAGAGGTACTGCGTTTAATTTTTTCAGCGGTAAAGCTCTGCGGGCACTGATGCCGCTGATATTACTCAGCCAAATACTTCTATGCCTGATTCTCGGTGTGCTCAGCCCGCCATTTATCGCAGTGTTCGTATTGCAACTTGGCGCCATTGTGCTGGCGTGGCTGAGCCTAAAACTCGACTCGGCCTTTATACCAAAAGTATTCAAACTACTTTTTTACCTGATCAATGGCTATAGATATGGCTTGCTGGGAAGCTGGCGCTTTCTTAGAGCCCAACGATCAGGCCACTGGCATTAATCAAAAAGGAGAATCACTATGCCTCTTACACAAAACGAATACGTACCCACTAAAGTATTAAAACTAAAACGCGCCACCGACATAGTTTGCGCACTTGTGGGGCTCAGCCTCGGACTAATAATTTTACCGCTGCTGGTTCTCTGTATAAAACTGGAGTCATCCGGGCCTGTCTTTTTCCGGCAAATGCGTATCGGCAGGGCTAGTGCAACTTGTACCGAAATATTCTGGATGTACAAACTTCGAACCATGCAAGATAACGCCGAACAAAAAACCGGTGCTGTCTGGGCAAGTAGTGCCGACCCAAGAGTTACAAAAGTGGGGAAAGTACTGCGCAAGACCCGTCTCGATGAATTACCACAGCTTTATAATGTATTACTGGGTGACATGTCGATTATTGGCCCCAGACCTGAACGCCCTGGATTCTATGCAAAACTGGAGCGTGCTATCCCCTACTTTTGTGAGCGCACTTGGGGATTAAAACCCGGCATTACCGGTTTAGCACAAGTGAACCAGGGATATGATCGAAACATAGAAGATGTACGCAATAAAGTCGCATTCGACCATATTTACGCCCTGAGCTTATCGGCGATACTCCCCTGGTTATTAATGGACGCCAGTATCGTCGCCAAAACCTTTTGGGTAATGATCAGCGGTCGAGGCCAGTAGACGCATCATGTATTCTCAACTCGAGTAGCCAGCACAGTAAGTCGAAGACCATTGAGTACTTGTGGTTAAGTACAATTAGTTAACAATTGATAATCTACAATTTGTAAGTTTTAGAAGTTGCTACTTAACCCGTAATTTTACAGATCAGCTCAGACTTAAACCTGAAATTACTAAGGTTGGTATGTTCCGGTAATGACACATTGCAGACATTTTTATAAACAAGATAAGCGCATTTTGATAACTAAATATGCGTCAAGAAAACTATGGCCTACCATTCACTTTGTCACGCCCCAGTAGAACTGGTCTGTACCGTTCCTCAAGGGACTGAGCATGCATTAGCCAATAAGCGGCTCATATTTTGTGTCTATTGATAGCTATTTTAAATTCTGTGGTTTTATTAGGTGTTGCTAAAAAGTATGTAACCTATTGAAGTAAAACTTAAGAAAACACTAGCTTTGATTGAATGTCAATTGTAATAGGACAATTAGTTAGACTTATTTGATATAAGCTTAGAAATAATTTTACAAGCCCATAGGTTTAATTTAACATCCGACTAAACGAATATTATTCGAAAATATAGCAACAAAAAACGAACATGTAGAGAGGTGTATTGTATATTTTGAATAAACCTAAACTAATGAATATATGAGGCAGAAAATATAGTCTTGTATTCTTCCAAACAGCACTAATTTTTTAACTGTTGGCTCTTATAAGAAAATTGACTTCAGTTGTCCAGCGGTGCTGTTTGCAAATATGTAATGGAATTTACTTTCCTGAATATGAATAACTCAAAGCAGGGCCACACCTCACTTAAAGCGTAGTTGGTCGACGGCAACATCAAGGTAACATACGGTGCTAAATATTAATGTGAAATAAACTCTAAGGCTAATTTTGACTTGCTATAAATGTCATCTGGCAGATACATGTGGTCAAGTTTTTGAGTTTTAAGGCTACCGATAGCCAAAGATGGGTAGCCCGCAGCCATTCAATAAATTTTCAATCTTTAAGTCGATAAAGGACTGTTAGCTAATGACAATCAAAAGAAAACTAATACTAATTTCAATCATCATCTCTTTATCACTGATACTACTAAGTTTATTTTCTCATTTTACAAAAAAGCATATAGCACATTTGGAAGTCGCTAAAAGTGTTGTCACCTATTTATCCGTTGATGAGTTGAAGTTACGTCGCTATGAAAAGGATTTTTTGGCTCGTTCAAATTTGGCGTATGTAGATAAATTTACTTCAACTTTTTCTTCGTTGAAAGATAATTTATCCAGGCTCAATCTGATGTTAAATGAAGAGGATATCAATGTAGAAGAACAGATTAATGCTTTGAATCAGGTGCTTGACGCATACGCAGATAAATTTACTCAAATTGTAGAAATCAAAGAACTCATTGGGCTCGAAAAGTCAGAAGGTTTAAGGAAGAAGCTGC
>Ga0105359_10004004_pt1 | contig 11908 bp, 6 predicted proteins | sample GOMGulsemesocosm_6_FD_83659 | JGI IMG/M metagenome (GOLD analysis project Ga0105359, IMG submission 83659) | Methane-oxidizing microbial communities from mesocosms in the Gulf of Mexico - GOM8C Gulf of Mexico | ecosystem: Environmental > Aquatic > Marine > Cold seeps | place: Gulf of Mexico... | reverse complement strand
GGGTATTTTTTCCGTAGCCGTCACGAGTAACACCACTTAACGCTAATTTACCTGCAACATTGTCAGATAAAGATCCGGTAACAAAGCCTTTAAGTTCGTGTGTTCCGTAATCACCTACTGTTGCTTCTACGCTACCTTCCATATCGCCGTCTACAGGACGCTTAGTGATGAAGTTAATCGCGCCACCTACCACATTTTTACCGTAAAGCGTACCTTGTGGGCCACGAAGTACTTCAACACTTTGTAGATCGTATAAATCCATCGCAGCACCTGTACCACGAGATATATAAACACCATCAATATACATACCAACAGCCGCGCCCGCACCAGCACTTTCAATATCGCTACCGATGCCACGCATAAAGAGCTCTGGCTCAGAAGAGTTGTACATATTCATTTGGAAACCAGGTACACGGCTTGAAATATCAGCTAGGCCTGAGATTTTTTCTTCTTTCATTTGGTCTTCACCAAATGCAGAAACTGCTATTGGAGTTGATTGTAAACTTTCAACTATATGACGAGCGGTAACAGTAACCACTTCAATTCCGAAGTTATCATCTTTTTTAGCATCTGAAGAATTTTCTTCTGCAATGGTTGGCAAACTAATAACACCAACGGCTAGCATGACACTAAGGGCTACAGGGTTTAGAGTTCGTTTGATCTGCGACACTTGTTGTAAGCTCATCTTATTTCTCCATCCCCATTTAGCACAGGGAATAATTGTTTATGTGTTAAGGCTTTTTCTGATGAATTTTATTGTTTAGTTATTATTCATCTGTATCCAGACTACGGCAGCCTTGTATATAATAAAAATAATTTATAATGCCTAAGCTATACAATAAACATTATACCCAATTACGATTACAAGCAATGAAAAGACACGCAAAGCCTTTAAAAGTAAGAAGGGTGGTGTTTTTAATGATAAAGAAGAAATAAAGGAATTATTATTATTTGACAATTTATTATATTTTCTTCAATGAATATAAAAACTTTGTTATAACATAGTAGGTATAGAGCAATATTTAAAATAGATAGCCAGAATAATGCTGTCTAAAACTCATTAACCTAGCACCACAATAACGTCAACAGCACCACGAGATATTAAGTCGTTACGTTGTTACGCTGTTACGCTGTTAGACAAAGATTAATTGAACGATTGATTTGTTATAGCCAATCAATCGTTCAATTGAGCAAGTTTTAAAATTCTTTTCTGATATTAATGCCAAATGTTCTTGGGCGATTAACAATCAAAGCAAGCGGGTCCTGTAATGAATTAATCCCATCAAATTGGGCACGTTCATCCGTTGCATTTTTAACATACAAAGCAACCGTTAAATCATTGGTAAACGTTAAAGCTGCTCGAAAATCTAGTAGTGTATAAGATTTCAAGTTAACGTTATTTTGTCCTCTAAACAATGTATCAACATCCCCCCTATAACTAAGGTTCGCGCTTATATCTAAAGATTTATCAGAGATATCACGTTGATAGTTAAGAGAAGCAAAACCCTGCACATCAGGAACATTAGGAATATTATCCCCTTCTAGACCTCGTGAATCGTTATTACCTTCACCTAAGTCAGGTTGATCCTCTGTCAGTTCAGCATTAACAAAAGAAGCACCAAAGTCTAAACTAAAGGCATCGTTTATTATCCAATTTGCCTCTAATTCCAACCCATTAATTCGTGCCTTACCAGCGTTGGTAGTAAAAGAGATACCACCGCTATCATCTACGGCTTTGACTTGCATGTCATCCCAAGCGATTGAGTACAACGCACCGTTTAATCTAAAGGCGTTATCAAACCATTCTGTTTTAAAACCAAACTCTAGGTTTAATAATTCATCAGAACCGTAACCTTTAGGAATGCTGTTTTGTGCAAAAGGAATATCAGCCGCGTTTAAGCCACCAACACGAAAACCTTCCGATGCAATAAAATAAACTAAGGCATCATCGGTTGCCTGATACGACAAGCTTGCTTTAAACGTACTACCACTTTCACTAAATTCATTACTTAATTGCTCTGATGCTTCGCCGCCGCCCAAAGGAGCGATAGTTTGCTCGACAGAGCTAAGTTCTGTATCGAAAAAACGTCCTCCTAATGTTAATTCAAGCTCGTCAGTAAAGTTATAAACAACTTCACCAAAAATTGACGTTTGTTTCAATTTACTATTATTAGAACGGCCAAAAGTAGTCGTTCCTCCAACAGCTTCGTTATCTAAAGGATCTGCGCTGAATGGCGCAGGTAAACCGGTAATAGGGTCAACAAGTGTTACATGCACTAGAAAATCGCTATCCTCTTTCTGCATAAAAGCACCGACAACGAATTGGAAAGGACCATCAGAGAAGTCACTTGCATAGCGAACTTCTGCTGTGTCTACAACACGTGATTGCGGTTGTTGTGTTGCGGCTTCACCAAAAGGTTGACCAATAAATCGATTTCCGAAAAAGTATTGTAAAGGCGTTGCATCAAAAGTATATTCAATATCTCGTTCAAAACGGTTGAAGGTACCTGTTAGAGTGCCTTGGTCAAGACTATATTCAGCAGTGATACTACTGACATTAAAATCATCATCCCATGGTGAACGCACGATATCAGTATTAGTTAAGTCCAGGGTAGGTGTTACTGAAGGAACGGCTTGAGGATCACCGTAGGACGCGCTTCCTACTGGCGTAAAACGTGAACTACCTCCAACTTCAGTGTTCTGAGTAAGGTACATAACATCGATCAAAAAATCATCACTAGGATACCAACGCAATGCAACACGACCACCCGTTGTTTCAGCACTATTGACATCTTCAACGCCACCACCAAACGCGCGTGAATCTTGGTCAACGAATCCGCTGTCATCGTTTCTATAACCAACCACACGTAGGGCTAACTCATCGTCAATTAAAGGAATGTTAACCATGCCACTAATAGCATTATTACTACTGCCTTCGTTTGTATTAGATAAATCACCTTCCACAAAGGCCTCAAAATCAGACACTTCAGGCTTGTTTGATACATATTTAATCAAACCACTCATTGAGTTTGCCCCATACAAACTGCCTTGTGGGCCTTTTAACACCTCAATCATACTGATATCGACAAGTCGTATGTCGGCATTTCTTCCCCCGCCATCGTTGGCATTACTACCAGTGATTACTGCTTCATCAAAATAGACGCCTACGGTTGAAGGACCTGTAGAATTAACACCACGGATAATATATTTTTTATCGCCTGGACCTAAATCTTGAAACTGTAAACCTGGAATCTTAGTTGCAAAGTCTGTGAATTCTACCGCTCCAGCTTTGGTTAATTGCTCTTCAGTCATGACTTGGATCGTTGTGGGCGCATCTTGTAAAATTACCGAACCTGCTTTACCAGAGATAGTAATTCTTTCAATTTCTTCAGTACCCTCTACTGCAAAGGTTGGAAAACTGATAACACCTACCGCTAACATAATGCTAAAGGCGACGGGGTTTAGAGTTTTGTTGTTTTTATCCATTTGATGTGAACTCATATTCTCTCCATCCCTGCTTGCACAAGGATTAGTTATTTATATTGTAAGGCCTTATTTTCGATGAGTTTTATTCTGTATTAATTATTCATCTGGCCACAGACTACGGTAGCGTTATACACAATAAAAATAATTTATAATGACTTAGCTATACTATAAAATTTATAGCTAGTGATTTGAGTAAACAATAAAAATGCAAGCTAAGCCTTTAAAAAACAAAAAAGGCAGCCTTTAAATAGGCTGCCTAGCGCAGTGAGTAAAACAAGCAACTGAAATCAATATGAAATTTATAATCCCATCAATAAAACCGCCAGAATCCCCATTGGCGCAATGAACTTTATTATGAGTAACCAAGGTTTATGAAAAGAACTTCTCGTGCTAGAAAACTCTTCTTCAACGACCTTAGCTTTCATTACCCAAGCGCAAAATAACACAATAAGTAAAGCATTCAACGGGATCATAATATTGGCAACGGAATAATCCATTAAATCAAATAAGGTTTTATTAGCAAGTGAATCAATAAATCCTAATGGCGTAAAGTCTGAAAGGATATTAAAAGACATCGCCGCCCCTAAACCTAATATAGCCGAGCCAGAAGCAGCAATTACGGTTGATTTAACACGACTAAATTGATACTTGTCAGATAAGTACCGGACAATACATTCAAGCATAGACAAGGCTGTAGTTAAGGCAGCACCAGCAAGTAACAAGAAAAATAGTAATGATATCCATTGCCCACCCGCAACTTGACCAAATGCGATTGGCAATGTTTCAAAAATTAATCCGGGCCCGCTTGATGGCTCTAAACCAAAAGCAAAAACAAAAGGGAATATGGCTAAGCCAGCTAATAAAGCAACGGTGGTATCAGCAAAAGCAACTACAAGAACAGAGCGAGGTATAGATATCTCTTTGGATAAATAACCGCCATAGGCCATAACACTGCCAGCCCCAACACCTAAAGAAAAGAAGGCTTGACCCATTGCTGCCAACACCACATCAGCCGTTATTTTTGATAAATCGGGGCTAAATAAGTAACTAAAACCTTTGGCAAAATCACCGGCAATAGCTGCGTATATAACAAGAAAGATCAAAATAACAAATAATAGCGGCATTAAAAATTTCACACTTTTTTCTAGGCCATCTTTTAAACCACGAGAAATAATAAAAGCGCTAAAGGCGATAAAGGCAAGCAACAAAAAAACACTTTTACTGGCAGACCCAGCCAATGATTGAAAGTACGATTTTGAGCCTTCGCTATCAATATTATTAAAAGTTCCCATTAATGATTGGACGGTATAATCAACCGTCCAACCTGCAACCACACTATAATAAGACAAAGCAATAAAGGGGATAAGCAAACTTAGCCATCCAATAGCATGCCACGCTTTATTCGCACCATTTTGCTTTACTAAAACTTTCATTGAGCCAAGTGGATCTTTTCTACCTTGCCTGCCCAATATCAACTCAGCAACCATAATAGGCGCAGCAAAGCAAAGCAGCGTTAGTATATATACTAAAACAAAAGCACCGCCACCATTGGTGCCAACCACATAAGGAAACCGCCAAATATTGCCTAAGCCAACAGCAATACCGATGGTAGCCATTAAAAAGCTAGTTTTAGAAGACCAAGTAATATTGCTACTGTCGCTACTTGAAACACTCATACGCTATTCCTATTTGCTGCTTTTAAAAGACATTATTAATTTAAAAATTAGATAACTTTATCTAATTTAGGTAACAGCTAACTTACGATTAAATTCTTCTTTTTTATAAATTTCATTTTCCATAATGTTTTTCAACCGAGCAACAGCGTCCCAAACATCAATATAACGTAAATACAATGCTGCTAAACCAAAACGCAGTGTATCCGGCGCTCTAAAATCGCCCATAACTCCAGCTGAAATTAACGCCTGCAATATGGCATAACCTTCTTTATGACTGATGGCAATATGACTGCCACGGCGGTCTGCATCTTTAGGGCTAATAATATTAAAATCATATTGAGCGCATTCTTGTTCAATAAGTTGAATTAATAAATCACCCATTTGTTGAGACTTTTCTTGAAGCTTCTGCATATCAGCACGAGCTATCATATCAATACCAATTTCTGAAACCGCTAAACTAATTATGCCCTGTGTGCCCGATAACATTTGATTGATATTATCTGCTGGGCGGTAATCACGTTCAAATGCAAAAGGTTCCGCATGACTATACCAGCCAGTTAACGGCTGCAAAGCTTTACCTTGATGACGTTTAGCACAAAAGACGAAAGCAGGGCTACCTGGACCACCATTATAATATTTGTAAGTACAACCTATGGCAAAATCAACATTACAAGCATTAAGATCAATAGGTAATGCGCCACCACTGTGACATAAATCCCATATTGAAATAGCACCACAAGCTTGTGTTTTTTCGGTGATTTTCTTCATATCAAGTAAGCGGCCTGACTTATAGTGCACTTGGGTAAGACACACTACTGCGACAGAATCATCAATTGCCGCAAGGATTCCTTCTTCTTCCTCAGCAAAAACTATTTCAACACTATTACCTAACAGTTTTACCAAGCCTTGAACTGTATAGTTGTCGGTTGGGAAGTTACTACCTTCCATCACTATTTTTTTACGATTTGGATTAAGAGTCAATGCAGCTGACACTACTTTAAAAAGATTTATGCCGGTTGCATCCGTAACAACAACTTCACCTGCATCAGCACCTATTGTTGGTGCTAATATATCTCCAATCGTTTGGCTTAAGGTAAACCAATTATGAACATTCCAACTTTTTATTAAGCTTTTACCCCAATGGTCTGTAATTACTTCTTGGGCTTTAGCTAGCGCTTTTTTGGGCATAGCCCCTAAAGAGTTACCACTCATATATATGTCATGGTCTGGCAAGCTAAACTCATCTCTAAAACACGCTAAGCTGTCTTGTTGGTCTAATTGTTCACAATCACTTCTACTAATTTTTTTCATTTTATTCTCTCTAAACCGATAGATGGCACAGGGGCTTGTGGTAATGACAGCGAAACTTAGCCGCCGACATTTACTTTTTAATACTTTATAAGGCCAGTCTACCTAAGCCAGCAATAACTTAAAAATAATATAAAACGGCATTTGTATATACTTTTAGTTATAGCTTACCCTTTTGAAATTTCCCGTTTAATGACCTAATTATCAAGGTATTAAAAATATAAAAACCAGTGCTACACTCCTCGGCATAACACTGGTTTTATCTAAGCTAATTTAAGTTTCTCTAAATCATTATTTATTTCTACTAGGCCAAGGTGTTGTCGGCGCTTCAAACGTTGGCTCACCTAATACCGGACTTGAGAGTACATAAATACCATGGTTAGTGAACAGCCAAAATAAATTACGATCGTATTCTATATAAACACTGTGAGACAAATTGCCACGGGCATATTCAACCACACGTTCAGTATTAAATGGCGGCACAAAATAGGCAGTAATTTCAGGATTTTTTAAATCACTGACATCAAAGACCTGCAAACCGGCATTATAGAAGTTAAAAGGTAAAATATTATCCTTTGGTGTGCCCGGTTGGGTGTAATAACCGGTGCGTTTAGGACCAAAGCTACCACGGCGCTGACAAAAATCAGTAAATTTAGCCTCAGCTGGTGGTTTAGGACGTGGTAGTACCCCTATTTTCACTGGTTGTTGAGGGTTACTGACATCAATCATGTGTACGTCTTTGTACGGTTCCCAACAATCTTCATTTAAAGGGTAACCACTAAAATAAACAATGCCGGTTTTATCGACTTGAGAAACATCAATAAAGTCACCTTCAGTACCGGCTACACTTGGCGCAAAGTTCATGTGACTAACCACTTTCATATCACTGGGATCTGAAATATCAATCACATAAAATCCTAAACCGCCCATGGCCGCATAACCGTACTTGCCACCTTGCTCGGCAGATTTTGGAATGAACAATGACATACGTGCGCCCATCCAAGAGGTTCGATTACCTGCTCTTGGGTTGGCTTTAAAGACTTCTTCATGCTCTTCGTTAAAAGCAATTTGCCCTGGCACAGTTAATTGATCTAAAAACTTAGGGTTAGCTGGGTCTGACATATCCCACGACTGATAACCTGCTGAATATAAATCATTAGGGTATTCAGTTAGGGCATAACTTGCATCAGGTGCTGCTGCTACATACATAGTATCGCCGCCAAAGTAGGCAGGAATATCACGAACACCTGAGCCTTGCTGTTGTCCAATAGCGGCATCAGGGTTTGCAACATCTGTTGTTCTCGTTGCTAAAAGCGTCCAATCTTCTGGCAATGGACCATTCATTTCGTAAACTTTAAAGCCTTTTAAATGATCAGCCTTACGTATTTTCTCAACGTTATCAGCTTGAACTCGCTTATTTTTTAGCAACCCAAAACGTCGTACTTCAAATGCCTGCACCATGATGTACTTAGCCAGTTTTTCATTCCACTGGATAGAAGCTGCGCCGAACATATCCCCCTCATCATACGGGTTTTGGTCAACTTCATCAGCACCATTGGCTCCCCAAGTATGCCCTCGAGTTAATAATAATTTTGCTTCTTTAGGGTTAGTAATATCAAAAATTTTCAAATCACGACGAACATATTGATATAAATAACGTCGACCATCGAAATCAACGATATTTTGCCAAGTATGAAACGGCTCCACCGTTATAGGGTAATAAGCCTCTATGGTCATATTTTTAATATATTGCTCAGTATCCCAATAATCTAACTCACCTTCAAAACGGATATTATCATGGGCGTCTCGCGTTGCTACTGGGTGAGTAAATTCACCAGTTGCTTTATTTAAGCCGTAACTTCCTTTGACTGGATCAACAGGTGTTTTATTAGTACTTAAACTATCACTGCGCGCTACCCATTTATCTTTGATAACCGCCTTTTCACTAGTTTGCCCGTGACTGTTAGCTTCAGTGGAAGCTTCCACTGAAGCTTTAGTAATAGTTTCATCAACACTTTCTGAATCTGCACAAGCAGAAATCATTAATGTACTGCTAATCACTGCACTTAACGCAAATGGTTTTAACCATAAGTTCAAGCAACGTTTGTTAGAGATGTTCTTTTTTAAAAAACTCATATGTCCTCTCTGGAAAATTATGTCGTGATAGTATTTTCAAGTGAAAGTGTTTCCATTTAAAAACTATAACATTAAATTTGTTAGTTGAGTTTATGAAAACCAGCCATAACTAGACAATAATATTATCAAGTGATGGTATAACAATTCAGTTATATCTAACTATATTCATCAAATAACAAAAAACCAGTTAAAACGTGATGTATATTGAATGTTTTTACTAATCTAAACATTTCAAAAAAATTATTATCTGACATATTTAGCAATTTCAAAGAGACGACAATAAATTACAATTGACAGTTTTTTTCCAACACTCTATTTTAAAAACACTTCTAATTAATTAAAAGCATAAGGATTCACAATGTTTCTAACTCAAAAGCTATTTAGTAAGATTCAAATAATATTATTTACAATAACGTTAGCGTTAACTTCTAATTTCGCTCATGCCGTGGCAGAGCAAAGCTCTATTTACACCATAACGGTATGGAAAATTCATCCTGGAAAACACGTGGAATTCATTAAATATATGAAAGAGTGGGAGCAAGTTTATATAGACATAAAGTTGCCGCCAATGAAGTGGTATCGAAAGATTTCAGGAGATAGTTATGATTTTGTCAGCATTAGTCCACCGTTTAATAATGCTAAAGAGCATGAAATGGAAAAAGTTGGCAAAGCGCGCGGTTTACCTATTGGTTATAACTACACCCTAAAACTCAACGAATATGTAGATAGTTACACCAGTACTTATGTTGAGGGACCCCAGTCAATGGCAGATTTGCTTTCGCAAATAACTGAGTAGTATTTCTAAGATTATAAGTACAGCTAAGCCACAGTGAAAACTGTGGCTATTATTACCTATCACCGCACTCTACTGACTAGCTTTTGTATAATACAAACCGATATAAGCAGTGCCTTTCCAAGTATTTAACACTAAACTGATATCTTCCGTTTGCCCTTGCCACTTAGTATCTAGCTTATACTCACCTGTTGCAGCAAAACCACAAAGTAATTCAGGAGAATCTATAGCTTTATCATTATAAATACTTTCCTTTGTTTTTGCCGTGCCATGTGCTTCACTGACAAGGTGTTTAATCGCGTTATAGTTTGTAACACAACTATTAGAATCCTTAGACAAGGATCGATAGTATAAAATATTATCAAGTTTTCCTTGTTCATCAAAAACATATTCTAAGTGAAAATCTAAATCAAACAATCGCGTTTCAAAAGTTAAATTGCGTTTTTTTTCTTCAATTAACTTGTTTGTTTCCTCACTTTTCACTTGTTCAAATGAAGCTGACCAATTAATTTTTTTTTCAGCTTGGCTAAAATTAGAAAAACTAATAAGCAATGATGCCGTTGCTATTAACGCTATATTTTTATGCATAAAAACTCCCGTTTATGTATTCATTTATTAAGTAAGTAGACTCACTACAGTTTATGGAAGTTAGCTATTTTAAAATAATACAAATAAAAGAGCCTGTTATAACTGATTTGATATAACACAATTTACCTCTTAGTTTTTTAATTATCTCTCTTTGGGCCCCAGAATGAACATATTTCCTAGGACGATATGTTTCCCTGTATATAAAATCACTTTTAGACCATATGCTATAAGGCGCAAACGCTCCTATTACGCCACCGAAAGATTATTCAGCATTACCTAGGAGGTATCATTTTCAATTAAAAACAGAAACTTTAGTGGTACCATTAAATCTTTGATAATTAATACATTTCTGTCTAGACAAAACCCGACACAAAGTCGTCTCAAACAAAGTATATAACTAACTGTTTTCACTCGATTATCTTATTTTATTCATTCTGTGTATTTCAGCCAAAAAATATCTACTTAGGTGGCCAAATTAACTATGCCACTACAGATGCAAGCATAACGTTTAGTGAAGGGACAGTTTTACCGTAAACTCTTCATACTTTCTTAGAAACTTTTTAGAGATACTCAAATAACAAGTCAGGTTAGGTTATGCTAGATAATATTTTGCACCACCGTTTTAACAGGTAATCATCATGAGCTATTTTAAAAAACACAGTCAATTAATCGAACAAGCCGTTGAAGCCATCCACGACCGTGGGTTTTATACCCCTTATCCAGAACACCATAAAGCCTATGGTGAAGATGGTCTGAGCAAGGGAGAAGCACAATATCAAAGTCATCTGGGTAAACGCTTTGGCGTCTTGGGAAATAATAATGACAGCGCCCAATGGAGCGGTGGCGAGCAGTCTCCCTATACCAATGAAGCATTAGGAGTCACCTACCCCAACCATAATGCAGAAACCTGGGTCTCGCGCGCTCAAGCAGTTCGTAAATGCTGGAAACAAACCTCTGCTGACGACAGAGCTGGTTTACTCGCTGAAGCACTTGATCGTCTCCAATCACGTTATTTTGAACTTGCCTATGCCACCATGCACACCACAGGTCAGTCATTCATGATGGCATTTCAAGCATCAGGCCCTCATAGTAATGACCGTGCACTAGAAGCCCTTGCACTAGCTTGGCATGAACAAAAACGTTTTCCACAAGCCGTAGCTTGGGAAAAACCTATGGGTAAAGCCAGCCTTGTGTTGGATAAAAACTATATTGCGGTGCCCAAAGGTGTTGGCTTAGTCATCGGCTGTTCTACTTTTCCGGTTTGGAACACAGTTCCGGGTCTATTTGCCAACCTCGCAGCTGGCAATCCAGTAATCGTTAAACCCCATCCAATGGCGATACTGCCTATTGCTATAGTTGTTGCCACCTTACGTGACGTATTACGTGAGAGTGATTTTCCAGACGATATTGTGCAACTAGCAGCTGATACAACCGAGGCACCCATTAGTAAAAGTCTAGCAGAACACCCCCTAATCAAACTCATTGATTTTACCGGTGGCAATGCCTTTGGCGATTACGTGGAGTCACTTTCCGGTAAAACCGTTTTCACAGAAAAAGCAGGTGTTAACAGTGTCATTCTAGATTCCGTAACCGATCTAGACGCGGTATTGCAAAACTTAGCCTTTTCACTCTGCCTCTATTCTGGACAAATGTGTACAGCACCACAAAACTTCTTTATACCCGAACAAGGTATACGCGAAGGCGATCAACTTATTGCCTTTGACGAAGTCACACACCGTTTTCAACAAGCGGTCAATAATATTGTCGATAACCCAAAAATGGGACCAGGTACGCTAGGCGCAATACAAAGTCCTGCAACACTAACGCGGGTACAGAATTATGAACAACTCGGTGCCAAAGTATTACGCACACCAGAGCCTGTTGAACAGCCTGGTTTTAAAAACGCCCGTTGTATTTCCCC